>FWWM01003639.1_pt1 | contig 37824 bp, 35 predicted proteins | sample 2228351 | NCBI WGS metagenome assembly FWWM01 (sample SAMEA103939774, study PRJEB20133) | metagenome
AGCTGAGCAACATAACCTATTTCAACAACTGCGATATCTGGTAAACCTTTACCAGCAGCAAGTGCTGTAACAAGCATGTTGTGGTGATCACCATAACCTAAAGCTTTAATTTCAACCTTGATGTTTGGATACTGCTTGTAAAAATCAACAAGCGTCTTGTTGTAAGCTACATCGAGAGGTGGGAAAGTAGCCAGATAAAGGTTAACTTTTTCGCCATTATAAGGCTTAACTGCTGAGAAACCAAAACCCATAGCAAGCCCAACCAAAACTAACACAACTAACAATTTCTTCATTTTCTCCTCCTTTTTATAAAATGGATTTAAAATTTTTCTTATTTTTTCTCTTATTCTCTTAATTTTACATCTAATAAAAAAAAATTTCAAGCAAAAAAACATATTTTTAAATAAAATTTAAAAAATATTTTTTTATTATTTTAAAAGAGGCACAAACCTGACAGCTTCTAAAATTTCCTTTTCAATTCCTTTTTTGTTTTTTTTAATTTTATATAAAAATTGACTTACATAGTCTCCAACAGGTATAACCATTATACCATCGATTTTAAGTTGTTCAATTAAGGAATTAGGAATTTCAACCGGAGCTGCTGTAACTATAATTTTATCATAGGGTGCAAATTCTTCTAAACCAAACCAGCCATTTTTATTAAAAAAGTTTATGTTTTTAAACTTTAATTCTTCAAGAACTTTTTTTGAAGCTTCTAATAGTTCATTTATTCTTTCAATTGTATAAACTTCTTTAGCAATACTGGCAAGAATTGCAGTTTGATAGCCAGAACCTGTTCCTATTTCAAGAACTTTGTCGTGAGGGGTTAATTCAAGAGCTTCTGTCATAAGAGCTACAATATATGGCTGAGAGATGGTTTGCCCATAACCAATTGGGAGTGGGTAGTCTTCATATGATAGATCTTTTTCTTTGTCTAAAACAAATAAATCTCTCGGTATGTTTTTCATAGCTTCAATAACATTTTTATCTTTTATACCTCTTTTAATAATCTGTTCATCAACCATTAGTTCTCGTAATTTTTTAAATTCTTCTTCTTTCATAGAGATTAAATTTTAAGACTTTTTTAAAAAAGGTCAATATATTTTTTATTAATTTTTTTAAGATTGTGTTTTATTCAAGTTTAAGCAATTCTTCTATTTCAGAAATGGATAGTTGTTTCAATATGTTTTCTGAAAAGTCTGTTAGTTCGTTTGAGATTATTTTCTTTTTTTGTTTAAGAATTTTCATTTTTTCTTCAATAGTACCTTTTGTTAATATTTTATATACAAAAACTATTTTCTTTTGTCCAATTCTATGCAGTCTATCTATAGCCTGCTCTTCTATAGTAGGATTCCACCAAGGATCAAGTATTATTACGCTATCAGCACCTGTTATATTTAACCCTACGCCAGAAGCTTTTATTGAGGCAAGAAGTATCTTTTCTTTTGTGCTTGAGTTGAAATTTTCTACTATTTCAAATCTGTTTTTTGTCTTACCATCAATGTAAAGAGAGTTTATATTATGTTTATCTAAAATTTTTTGAAGAAACTGTAACATTTTTACAAATTGGCTGTATATTACTATTTTATGTTCACTATCAAGACTTTCAAATATTAGTTCGATGAGAAGGTTAATCTTTGAAGATATATTTTCATCTTCAAAAAGTTTTTCATCAATAAGACCGGGATGAATTGCAAGTTGTCTTAATCTGGTTAATACAGCCAGAAAGTCAAAATAACTTGAGGCAAGTCCAGTTGTCTTTATTTTATTAAGTAAATGTTCTTTTGTTTTGTTAACAATTTCTAAGTATAAAATTTTTTGTTTTTCTGTTAATTCTATTTCAATTTCCTGTTCTATTTTTGGAGGTAACTCAGTTAATACATTTTCTTTTTTTCTCCTTAAAACATATGGAGAAATTAATTTTTTAAATATTTCTTTTGCTTCATTTTGATTGTTAAGGATTGGCGTTTCTATATTCTTTTTAAACCATTTATGATCTCCAAGGTAACCTGGCATTACAAAATCGAAAATGCTCCATAACTCTATCGGATAATTTTCTATGGGCGTCCCGGTAAGGGCTAGTTTAAAATCAGCGTTTATTTTTTTTACTGAAATGGCTCTTTTTGTATCTTTGTTTTTAATATGCTGAGCCTCATCAATTATACAAAGTGAAAATTTTTTGTTTTCATAGAGTTCTATGTCTTGCATTAATAAACTGTATGAGGTTATAAGGATATTGTAATCATAAGAATCTTTTAAAATTTGTTCTCTATCTTTTTTTATTCCCTTTATTATCGTATATGAAAATTTACCTTTAAAAAATTTGTTTATTTCATTTTCCCAGTTGTCCATTAAGGCATAAGGGCAAATAATGAGAGAGGTATTTAGATTTTCTTTTATTAAATATAGAAAATAAAGAACCTGTATTGATTTACCCAATCCCATTTCATCAGCTAATATTCCACCAAAACCATTCTTGTATAAAAAATAAATCCAGTAAACTCCTGTTTTCTGATAATTTCTTAATATATTGTTATCTAACTTAATGTTATCAAAATTAGGTCTGTTTTTTCTGATACTTTCAAAATCTTCTAATAATTTGTTGTATTTTTCAGGTAGGGTTATAGTCAATTCTTTAGATAAATCCTTTAAAAATGGCACTATCATTTTATTTTTATTTAATTGAGATTTAAGAAAAATAATCTGATTCAAAGTTTGTTTTTTTCTGTCAAAATTTTTGTAATCCGAGGTTAGTATTTTGTTGTTTTTTGAGAAAAAGCCCTTTTCAAGGAAAGTTTTTATCTCTCTTTCACTTATCTCATCTCCCTGAAATGTTAATTTAAAATCTGTTTTAATCCAATCAATCTGAAATTGTTCATTTTCAAGATTTATAATTTCACTTTTTTTGCCATTTATTTTTATATTTATGGTATCTTTAAGTTGTAATAAAACTTTTGAAAATAGAGTTTTTGTATCTTTTGAAATGATTTTAGTTCCTTTAATTTCATTAAGAAGTCCAAAAAAATTGCTTCTTAAAATATCATTTATTTTTTTAATTTTTGAATATAGAATAGAGTTATTTTTAACTATATAAAGCTTATTGCCCTTGTTTTTGAAATAAAAATCTTCATTAAATATTGTTTTGTGGCGTATTTCTTCAAAATCTAAAATTATTTCTTCATTCTCAATTTTAAGAAAAGGATTTAGTTCAAAATAGTTATCGTTTAGATTGATATAGAATTCAATTTCTGCATCATTTAACTCAATTATATCAGGTATATTGAAAAATTTTTTGTTTATTTCTATTTTTTGTAAAATGTAATTTTTTGTTTCATTATCAATAAAATATTCACCCTCTTCAAAAATTTCTGTGATTATATTTGTGTTTAAAATATGTTTAATAGGTTGAATATTTTGCCCATTAAGAACAAAAAAACGACCATTGGTAGGGATTAAGTATAGATTTTCTAATTTTTTTAAAGTTATTGCCTCATAATTTCTATTAAAGACAATTTCGGGAATAAATTCTTCATTTTTTAAATGAATTTGATTGTTTTCATTTTTTAAAAATAGTTTAAAATTAAACAAATTATTGAGTAAAAAATAATCAAAAGGGGAATGCAAAATAATTTTTTCATTTTCTACATTAAATAATATATTTTTATTATTGAAAAGATAATATAGAAATAACTTTTCTTTTTCTTTCATTTTATCGAGTTCAAATAAATAATCAATTCCAAAAATAGTGTTTTTGTCAAGATTTAAAATAGACAAGAATATTTTTGGGGCATCTATTATTTTTAGCTTTAATGAGTTTACTTTTCTTCCAATTAAAGAAAAGTCAATCAAAAATTTCATGTTACCTCTATTTTTGTGAAAGAATTTCTTTTAAAGCATGTGTTAAAACAAAAATATCATTTTCAGAATTAAAAAATCCAAAACTTATTCTCAAAGTTCCATCAGGAAAAGTCCCAAGCTCCTTATGCAAAAGAGGTGCACAATGTAAACCACTTCTTACTGCTATATCAAAACTATCAAGGATAGTAGCTACTTCGTGAGGAGTATAATCTTTGAATATTAAGCTAATTATTGGTGTAGGTTCATTAGATGTAATTATTTCTAACCCATTTAGTTTTTTTAATTCTTCAATACAAAGTTCTTTTAATTTTGCTTCTTTTTTCCTAATATTGTCAAGTCCAGTAGCTTTAACAAATTCAACACCTGCTTTAAGTCCAAAAATACCTATAGTGTTTAATGTACCAGCTTCAAGATATGTCGGCAAATCTTCTGGTTGATATGGATTTTCTGAATTATGCCCACTCCCACCGGTTCGTAGGGGTTTAATCTTAACATTAGGAGATAAAAGGAGTAGACCAATTCCTGTAGGACCATATAATGCCTTGTGACCTGTAGTAACAAGTAAATCTATTCTTGCTTCTTTTTGATTTATAGGAATAATTCCGGCACTTTGCGAGGCATCTACTAAAAAATATGCATTGGAGTTAGATTTAATAATTTCACCTATAGAATATATATCCTGTGTGTATCCGGTAACGTTTGAAATATGATTTACTATTACGAGTTTTGTTTTTTTAGTAAGACTAATTTTTAATTCCTCTAAGGATATCTTTTCGTTAAGGTTTTTTAGATATTTTACTTTTATATTTTTTTCTTTTTTTAAATAATTTAAAGGTCTTAAAACAGAATTATGTTCAAGGACCGTAGTGATAACTTCATCCGCCTCTTCTATAACTCCTTTTATGGCCATATTAAGAGCGTCGGTTGCGTTAAAAGTAAAAATGACAAAATCTTTTCCATATCCATTAAAAAAAGAAGAAATTAAGGCTCTCGTATCTTCAACTATATGTCCGGTTTCAAAAGAAAGGCTATAATTACCACGGTGAGGATTTACACCATGGCTGGTGTATAAATCCACCATCTTTTTATAAACTATTTCAGGTTTTGGAAATGATGTTGCTGAATTGTCTAAGTATATCATAATATTTTTTGGAGGGTTGGGGTTGTCCAAATTGGGACAACCCCAACCTTATATTTAATTTTTATCCTTATCTACTATTTTACCCTTTTGTAACCATGGCATTAATGATCTTAATTTTTCACCAACTTCTTCGAGTTGATGTTTTTCCCACATTGCTCTCTTTGCATAGAAAGAAGCTTTATTTGCTTTATTTTCTAAAATCCATTGTTTTGCAAATTCTCCTTCCTGAATTCTTCTTAAAACTTCTTTCATTCTTAATTTTACACTTTCATCTATTACAAAAGGACCGGATATATAATCACCATATTCAGCAGTATTTGAAATAGAGTACCTCATATCCTTAAATCCACCTTGATATATAAGATCAACAATAAGTTTCATTTCGTGAATACATTCAAAGTATGCCATTTCGGGTGGATAACCTGCTTCTACAAGAGTTTCAAACCCGGCTCTCATCAAGTTTGTTACCCCACCACAGAGAACAGCCTGTTCTCCAAAGAGGTCTGTTTCTGTCTCATCCTTAAATGTAGTTTCGATGACACCGGCTCTTGCTCCACCAATAGCATTTGCATAAGCCAATGCGATTTCTAAAGCCTTACCAGAAGCATTCTGATGAATAGCTACAAGACATGGTACACCTGCACCCTTTTTGTATTCTTCTCTAACAAGATGTCCTGGACCTTTTGGTGCAACCATAGAAACATCAACATCCTTAGGTGGAACAATCTGTCCAAAATGAATGTTGAAACCATGTGCAAACATTAATGTTTTACCTTTTTTCATATATGGATGAATTGATTTATAATAAGTATCTGCCTGAAGTTCATCAGGAATAAGCATCATTATTATATCTGCCCATTCAGCAGCTTTTTCAATTTCCATATGTTTTAATCCAGCAGCCTCAACTTTTTTAATAGAAGAACTACCTGCTCTAAGTCCAACAACTACATCAATACCAGAATCATGTAGATTGTTAGAATGTGCATAACCCTGGCTCCCGTATCCTATTATAGCAACTTTTTTACCCTTTAATGGGTCAATTTTAGCTTCAGCTTCGTGGAAAACTTTCATATATAACCTCCAATTTTTTATTTACCTCTAATTAATGCTACTTTACCGGTTCTTGCCATTTCTATAATTCCATAATCTTTTAATAAGTTTACAATTGCGTCAATTTTTTTTGTGTCTCCGGTAACTTCTATTGTTATACTTTCAGAAGAAATGTCAACAACTCTTCCTTTAAATACATCTGCTATTTCTATGACCTCTCTTCTTCTTTGTCCATCAATTCCAACTTTTATGAGAGCAAGTTCTCTTGAAACATGATCAAGGAAGGTTACATCTTTAACCTTTATAACTTCTATTAGCTTATTTAATTGTTTTTTGACTTGATCTAAAATTTTTTCATCACCTTCTACTACAATTGTCATAACAGAAATTGTAGGATCTTCTGTTTCAGCTACAGCTAAACTTGAAATATTAAACCCTCTTGCTGAAAAAAGTCCTGCAATTCTTGCCAGAACACCAAAATGGTTTTCAACCTGAACAGATAATGTGTATTTCATTATGCTAATCCTCCTATCATTTGTGTTAAATTTGCTCCTGCTGGAACCATCGGGAAAACATTTTCTTCTTTTTCTATCCATATATCAAGGATAGCTGGTGAATCAACATCGAGTAGTTCTTTTAATGCTTTTTCTACTTCTTCATTCTTTGTGATTCTTTTTCCCCAGAAACCATAAGCATCAGCAATTTTAATGAAGTCTGGATAATAAGTGCAGATTGTTCCATTTTTATCTGTTTTTGCAAGACATACACCCGAATATCTTTTATTATAAAAGAGTTCCTGCCACTGTCTTACCATACCAAGATAATTATTGTTCATAATAATCACTTTTATCTTTAAATCATGAGTAATTGCTGTTGCTAATTCCTGAATATTCATCTGTAATGACCCATCTCCTGCAACTGTAATAACTGTTTTCTCTGGATAAGCAACTTTTGCCCCAATTGCTGCTGGTAAACCATAACCCATGGTCCCAAGCCCACCAGAAGTTAGTAAAGTTCGAGGTTTAATGAATTGATAGTATTGTGCAACCCACATTTGATGCTGTCCAACTTCTGTTGCAATTATGGCATTTCCTTTTGTTAATTCACACAGTTTTTCAATCACATATTGAGGTTTTACAAACTCTGTATCCTTATTATATGTGAGAGGAAATTTTTCTTTCCATATAGCTATCTGATTAAGCCATTCTTTTATCTTTGCTGGCTTAATAAGTTTATTCATTTCTGTTAAAATTTCTTTTACATCACCTACTATAGGTATATCAACAATAACATTTTTACTAATAGAAGACGGATCAATATCAATATGAATTATTTTAGCGTTTGGAGCAAATTCATCAAGTTTCCCTGTTACTCTATCGTCAAATCTTGCTCCTATAGCGATTATCAAATCACAGTTGTGCATTGCATAGTTGGCAAATACAGTTCCATGCATTCCAAGCATTCCAAGATATAGAGGATCCTTATAGTCAGAAGGATATCCTCCTAATCCCATAAGAGTTGAAGTAACTGGAATCCCGGATTTCTTTACAAACTCAGTAAGTTCAGAAGAAGCATTCCCTAAAATTACACCTCCTCCGAAAAAGATTAAAGGTTTTTTCGCTTCTTCTATCATTTCGATAGCTTTTTTTATCTGCCCAAGATGAATTTTTACTTTTGGTTTATATCCTCTTAATTCTACTTTTTCAGGATAGACAAAATCACATTTGGATACTAAAACATCTTTTGGCAAATCTACGAGAACAGGCCCTGGCCTTCCAGTACTTGCAATGTAGAATGCTTCTTTTATTATTCTTGCAAGATCTTTTACATCTTTAACTAAAAAGTTATGTTTTGTTATAGATCTTGTTATACCAGTTATATCAGCTTCTTGAAATGCATCACTACCAATCATTGATGTTGCGACCTGTCCTGTTAATGCAACCATAGGAATTGAGTCCATATAAGCAGTTGCAATGCCAGTAACAAGATTTGTAGCACCAGGCCCACTTGTAGCAAGACAAACACCAACCTTACCAGTGGCTCTTGCATAACCATCGGCTGCATGTGCTGCTCCCTGTTCGTGTCTCACATGCACAAGTTTTATATCTTTTTCTTCGTATAACACATCAAATATAGGTATAACTACTCCACCAGGATAACCAAAAATTACTTCAACACCTTCCTTTTTAAGGCACTCAATTAATATTTTTGCTCCTGTTAACACTGTAACCTCCTGAATGATTTATTGTAAAAAGCCAATTATTATTAATAATTAGTATGAAATAATATTGAAAAAAAATCAACTATAGATAATGTTTTTTGTGTCAATTAAATTAAAATTTCACATATCAAGGAAGATAGAGAGAAACCAAATAAACACTGGACAAAATGGTGCTGGGTTAGGATTAACCCCGTAGATACGCGATTAATCGCGTATCTACGGGGCGTTAAATGAAAAAATTTTCGCTTAAACGCAACTTTATAACTTTACAACTAATACAAGTGTCAAAATGATACATGTGTGTAAAATAAATACAATTTTACTTGACAAATTTGATTAAAACTATTAAATTTTGAGTAGAGACATTTTTGGGAGGTTACTATGAATTTATCCAAACTAACCTTAAAAGCAAAAGAAGCAGTAGAAAGGGCAAACGAAATTGCTATTTCTATGTCTCATCAAATGCTTGATATAGAACATTTGTTAAAAGCAATGATTGAGCAGGAAGATGGGCTTACTTTACCTATTTTTCAAAAACTGGAAATAAATTTTAACAAATTAAATTCTTTACTTGAAGAAAGGCTTTTAAGAAAGCCCAAAATTTATGGTGCTGGACAAACAATGCTTTCAAGAGAGCTCAATGAGGTTTTTGAAAATGCCTTCAAAGAAGCTGCAAGGTTAAAAGATGATTATGTTAGTACTGAACATTTACTTCTTGGGATTTTAATGGTAAAAGAACCTTCATGGTTACAATTTTTAAATGAATTGGGCTTAAATTATGACAGAGCTCTTCTGGCGATTCAATCAATCAGAGGAAGTCATAGAGTAACAGACGAAAACCCGGAAGCAAAATATAATGCTCTTGAAAAATACGCAAGAGATTTAACTGAAATGGCAAGACAGGGTAAAATAGATCCTGTCATAGGTAGAGATGCAGAAATAAGAAGAACGATGCAGGTTTTATCAAGAAGGACAAAAAATAATCCTGTCCTCATCGGTGAAGCTGGTGTGGGTAAAACTGCAATAGTTGAAGGAATAGCAAGAAGAATAGTTGCTGGAGATGTACCAGAAGGAATGAAGAATGCAAGAATTTTTGCTTTAGATCTTGGTTTATTAATTGCAGGCACAAAATACAGAGGAGAATTTGAAGATAGGCTTAAGGCTGTATTAAAAGAAGTAACAGAATCAAATGGAGAAATTATACTGTTTATTGATGAGCTTCACACAGTTGTAGGAGCTGGAAGTTCAGAAGGTTCTGTTGATGCTGGAAATATGCTAAAACCTGCTTTAGCAAGGGGTGAAATAAAGGTTATCGGAGCAACAACACTTGATGAGTACAGGAAATATATCGAGAAGGACAAGGCTTTAGAAAGAAGATTTCAACCAATTTTAGTTAATGAGCCGTCAATTGAAGATGCAGTTTCTATCCTCAGAGGCTTAAAAGAAAAATATGAAGCTCATCATGGTATTAGAATAGCAGATTCTGCAATTATTGCAAGTGTGATGTTATCTTACAGATATATTACAGAGAGAAAATTGCCCGATAAAGCAATTGACTTAATCGATGAAGCAGCATCAAGAGTAAGACTTGAGATTGAGAGTCAACCACTGGCAATAGATGAACTTGAAAGAAAAATTCTAAAACTTTCGATAGAAAAGCAAGCATTATTAAAAGAAAAAGATGATTCATCAAAAGAAAGACTTGCTAATTTAGAAAAAGAACTTTCTACTTTAAACGAACAATTAACAGTCTTAAAAACAAGATGGAATAATGAAAAAGAAATCATCAAAAGGATAAAAGAAATAACAAGAGAACTTGATAGACTTAGACTTGATGAAGAAAAATACGAAAGAATGGGAGATTTAAACAAAGTCGCAGAAATAAGATACGGACTCATACCAAATAACGAAAAGGAGCTTATCGAGTTACAAAATAAACTTAAAGACATACAAAAAGATAATCCATTATTAAAAGAAGAAATTACAGAAGAAGACATAGCAAAGATTGTTTCTGACTGGACTGGTATTCCGCTTAAAAGAATGCTTGAATCTGAAAAACAAAAATTATTGCATCTTGAAGAAGAATTAAAGAAAAGGGTTGTGGGTCAGGATAAGGCTATATCTGTAGTAGCTAATGCGGTAAGACGTTCAAGAGCTGGTATTCAGGAAGAAAATAGACCGATAGGAAACTTTCTATTTCTTGGACCTACTGGAGTCGGTAAAACCGAATTATCAAAAGCTCTGGCAGAATTTCTATTTGATTCTGAGAAGGCTTTAGTTAGATTTGATATGTCAGAATATATGGAAAAATTTAGTGTACAGAGGTTAATCGGAGCTCCTCCCGGTTATGTAGGATACGAAGAAGGGGGACAACTAACTGAAGTTATTAGAAGAAGACCATATTCTGTTATATTGTTTGATGAGATTGAAAAGGCCCATCCAGATGTGTTTAACATTCTTCTCCAAATTATGGATGATGGAAGGTTGACAGATGGGCAGGGTAGAACTGTAAACTTTACAAACACCATTATTATAATGACAAGCAACATTGGTTCAAATATTATACAGGTTAAAGGATTCGGGAAAAAGGATAATCCAGAAGAAATAAATGGAGAAATCTTTAGCCTTCTTAAGGAGCATTTTAGACCAGAATTCTTAAACAGGCTGGATGAGATTGTAGCATTTAGAGCATTGAATGAAAGTGATATAGAAAATATTGTAGAAATACAGATTAACAATTTAAGAAAGAGGCTTGAAACGAAAAAGATTAAACTCGATATTACTCAAAATGCAAAGAAGCTCCTTGCAAAATTAGGCTATGATGAAAATTTTGGAGCTCGTCCACTGAAAAGGGTTATTCAAAGAGAAATTCTTGATAGACTTGCTATTGAAATGCTTGCAGGAAAATATCCAGAAAATAGTGTTGTTACAATAGACGCGATAGATAATAATTTTATATTCAAGTAATATGAAAGCAGGATTTTATATACATATCCCCTTTTGCAGGAAGAAATGCAACTATTGTGGGTTTTTCTCTGGTTTTGCACCAGAGAAAAACCTTATTGAAAAATACACCGACTATGTTTGTAAAGAAATTCTTTTGTATAAAGAAATGGGCTTTATCCCTTCTACTATCTATATAGGTGGTGGGACTCCATCTCTACTTTCAGAAAATGATATAGAAAAGATCCTTTCAACCTTTCACAAAAACTTTTCTTCCCTTCCAGAAGAAATTACCATAGAAGCAAACCCAGAAGATGTTACAGAAACCAAGGCTTTAAGCTGGCTTCACAATGGTATTAATAGAGTTAGCCTTGGTTTTCAAAGTATGGATAATAGAATATTGAAATTTTTAGGTAGATCAAATACTTCCCATTCAAATAAAAAAAGTTTTGAAATCCTTAGAAATAAAGGATTTAAAAATATTTCTATTGATTTTATAATTTCAGTTTTTTCAAATGATGCTGAAAAGTTAATAAAATATACTTCATATTTTGATGCAGAACATTATTCAATTTATTCTCTTTCTATTGATGAAAACACAAAACTTTTAAACGATTATCTTAAGAAAATTTTTATCCCGAAAAGTGATATAGAGTATATAAAAGATTATAAACTGATCTCAAAAACCCTTATAAAAAACGGCTATATTCATTATGAAGTCTCAAATTTTGCAAAAGATAAAAATTATATTTCAAAACACAACTCAAACTACTGGAATTACTTGCCATATGTAGGAATAGGAATTGGTGCTGTTGGATTTTATTATGAAAATGAGGTTGAATTCAGAGGCAGAAGACAAACAAATGTAAAAAATTTTCGGGATTATTTTAATCTAATAGATGAAAAAAAATTTCCGGTAAAAGAAATAGAGGAAATTGATTTTAAAAAAGGAATAAAAGAATTTTCAATGCTAGGATTGAGAAAAAAAAGTGGTATTTCATTAAAAGAGTTTAATAAAATCTTTGGAAAAAACTTTTATGACTGTTTTGATAAAGAAAAAATCAATAAACTTGAAAAATATCTAAAAATAAGTAAAAATAAAATTGCCATCAAAAATAAATATATTTCTGTAATGAACACTATTATTTCAGAAGTGTGGAAAACAGAGGTTTAATTATGGAAGAAATGCGAATTGATAAATGGCTTAAAGTAGCCAGAATCTTTAAAAGCAGAAATGAAGCTGTTGAGTCAATAGAAGCTGGACATGTAAAATTGAACAATGATAGAGCAAAGCCATCAAAAAACGTAAAAGTAGGAGATGTTCTCACAATAAAAAAAGGGCATAAATACAGCGAAATAAAGATAAAAGAACTCACAACAAAATCTCTTTCAAAAAAACTTGCCAGGGAACTCTATGAGGTAATAAGTGGTGAACCAAATATTTCAGAAGATTTATTAAAAATACTGAATCAACAGGAAAGAGAAAATAGAAAAGAGTGGAAGAATACAAAAGAAAATAAGAAAAAAAGAAGAGAAATGTCCCGTTTCAAGTATGGAGAATGACTTAAGAAATATAAAAATAACACTTGCTTACGATGGAAGTAAGTTTAAGGGATGGCAAAAACATTCTGACTTTGATAATTCAGTAGAAGACCATTTGTATAGAGCTATAAAATCATTTTTAAAAGAAGATATCCTTTTATGTGCATCATCGAGAACTGATAAGGGCGTACATGCACTTAAGCAAGTTGTAAATTTTAGAACAAAGACTATCTTTTCTCTAGATGAATTCAAATCTTTTTTGAGAAAAAAACTTGAATATATTTATGTGTTAAATGTGGAAGAGGTTTCTTCTTTTTTTCATTCAAGACATCATTCTATTGGCAAAAAGTATGTATATCAAATCTGGAATGCAGAAGAAATAGAAAGGTTTTATTATCCATACTGTTGGCATGTCAAAGAAAAACTTAATGTAGAAAAAATGACTGAATTTTCAAAGATTTTTATTGGCAAGAAGGATTTTAAGAAATTTTCAAGAGAAAGTAGTAATAACACTATCAGAACAATATTTGATATAAGGATAAAAAATATTTATCCTCTCATAGTTATTGAAATAAAAGGAGATGGTTTTCTTTATAATATGGTTAGGTGTATTGTAGCAAATATTGTAAGTTTAACTCTTGGAAATATTACAATTGAAAATATTGGAAAAAGGTTTATAATTGCTCCTGCCGAAGGCTTATTTTTAGAAGAAATTTTTTATTGAGGCTTATCCTTTGGTTCAACGTGAACAGTTGCATTCATAGACATTTCTTTTAATAACTTATTTTCAATCTGTTGAGTCAAAGAATGAGATTCTTCAACAGTCATTTCATTTGGTAACCTGATATGAAGAGTCAATTCTTTATGATCGCCGTATTGGTGTAAATGTAGATGGTGAACACTCTCTATTTCATTAGATGTACTTTTAACAAGGTTTATTATTTCATCCTTTTTTTCTTCTGATACTTCTTCGCCCAATATCATTTTTGAGGTTGAAAGCACTATTTCTATAGAAGTATAAATTATAAAAACTGCAACTACTATACCTAACACACCATCAATCCACCATACATTTTTTCCTAAGATTAGTCCAAAAAGAATAATTACACTTGTAATAGCATCTGAGCGATGATGCCAGCCATCAGCTTTCAGAGCTTCAGAATTGATTTTTTTTGATAGATAGAAAGAAAATTGTGCCATTGCTTCTTTTAAAACTATAGAAACTATAGAAACAATAACAAGAAAAATATTAAATTCAAAGGAATCTCTGTTTATAAATTTCTTTATAGAATCGATAATAAAATTAAATCCTACTATTCCAAGCATTGTTGCAATTATTATTGAAGAAATATTTTCTATCATTCCGTGTCCAAACGGATGTTCTTTATCTGCTGGCTTTGAGGACATTTTAAACCCAAAAATAACTACTATTGAGGTAAGACTATCAGAAAGAGTATGCCACGCATCAGCCATCATAGCAATAGATCTGGAGCTTATACCCACAAATATTTTGGCAAAGAACAAAAGCACGTTTGTTACAATTGAGAGCCATCCTTCCAAATAACCATAAAACTCCCTGGATTTTTGCATGAGGAGATTATATTATAATTTGAACAAAAAGTCAATTAGAAAAAATTTCTATTCCTTGACAAAAAAATAATTAATATGTAAGATTTTAATGTGAGGTTTGATTATGAAAAAAATCGAAGCGATTATTAGAAGAAATATTCTTGGCAAATTAAAGAATGAACTTGCCAAGATAAATATATCTGGCATAACTATTCTTGAAGCAGGTGGCTTTGGCAAACAAAGGGGACATTTCATAAAAAACGAAAGTGAAGATTTTGATGAAGAAGTTTATCTTGTTCCAAAATATAAGATAGAAATTGTCTGTGATGAAAATATTTATATTGAAGTTATAAATATTATAAAAAAAGTTTGCTATACTGGCAAACACGGAGATGGTAAAATTTTTATCTCAACTATAGAAGAAGCTATCAGAATAAGAACAGGAGAAACAGGACAGGATGCCCTGTAATGATTTTTTATGTTAAAAGAAATAAAAAATATATCACAAATACCAGGAGATAAGAAGAGAAAACTTTTTTCAGATTCTTTCTTTGACCTTTTTGTCTTTTTTGAAGATAATAACGAAATAGTAGAATTTCAATTAAGTTATAACAAAAAAGATAGCGAAAAGATAATAATCTGGTCAAAGGAAAATGGTTTTTCTCACCAGTCGGTTGATGTAGGAGACCATCCCGGAAAGATTAAAAGAACTCCTATAGTTATTCCTGATGGGGTTTTTAATAAATCTCTTGTTCTGGATAAATTTATTAAAGAATCAAAAAACATTGATAAAGAAATAGTTGATTTTGTTACAGAAAAGTTATCCAGTTATAGCTTTTAAAAGTCTTTTTTCATCATGCTTTGTATGTAATATTGAAAGAAAAGCAATATCACCATTTATAAAAATTCCATTTTGCAAGGCTTTTTTAATTTCAATTTTAGAATTCAGTTTAATGATTCCTCCTCTCTGAGATTTGAAAAATTTTTCATCAAAATTTATAAATTCAATATGATGCCTTCGATAATATTTTATTGTTTCAAGTATTGCTACAGAAAGAAAAGCCGGAATAACATTTTCTTCAATCTTATTTTTTGATATTATTACAGCAGAGTTTATACCATTGGTTATGATGTTTCCAGATATAACATAATCAACTTCGTTTATTGTGTAGTAAAATCCATTTGAAATTCTAAAAGCTGTTCGTCCCTCAAATGAACAGTAATTTTTTGCCTTTATAGACTTAAAATCAAAATCCGATAAGTCATTTTCAAAATCTATGGGCTCAAAAATAAAAAAGTCAACCTTTTTTTTTACAGGATAGATTATTTTTAAAAAAGGAAATTTTTTTCTAAAAAACTCATATAAATAAGCTGTATTAACTCCTATAGTGTCAAAAGAAAGGTTCTTAAAAATTCCTGAAAACCCATCAACCATCGAAGAATAAAATTGAATGTTTTTAACCTCAGTAACTTCCGAAAAAAGTTTCACAAGTTTATAATAGAACTTATTAAGAAAAACACTTTCTGTACCTATGGAAATAGCATCCTTTATATATTGAGTAAGAGTTTTATTATTATGCCCTAAAACGACACTTCCATTGTTTAAAAAAAAATCACAATACTTATTCATATCAATATCATATAAATATTGATTCTTTTCTTTTTTTATAATTAATGGAAAATCTGTTGTGATTCCATGATTTTTCAACTTCTTTAAAAAGATTTGACTTAATTTATTATTATATGTGTCTTTGTTTGGAAAGTTAGACATAAAATCCTCTTTAAAAGAGTTAGAGGCTATCCGCCTGGATAGCCTCTTATTTTATCTGGCATATTCTATAACCCTTGTTTCACGTATGAGTGTAACCTTTATCTGACCAGGATATTTCATTTCATTTTCAATTCTTTTTGCAATATCTCGTGCAATTAAATATGCTTTCTCATCTGTAACAACATCACTTTTTACAAATACTCTAACTTCTCTACCTGCCTGTATTGCATAAGCCTTTTCTATTCCCTCAAATGAAGTTGCAATAGCTTCAAGTGTTTGTAAACGCTTTAAATATTCTTCAAAGGATTCCCTTCTTGCACCCGGTCTTGAGGCAGAAATAGCATCAGCAGCAATAACTATAGAAGATTCAATAAATTTTGCCTCTACTTCTCCATGGTGAGAAGCTATAGCATTAACAACATTTTCAGGTAAACCATATTTCTGAGCTACTTCAGCTCCAAGTGTTGAATGAACCCCCTCTCCTACTACATTTATCCCTTTTCCAATATCATGAAGTAACCCGGCCATTTTTGCATGATCAATATTTGAACCTAATTCAGCAGCAATAAGTCCACATAAGTTAGCCACCTCAATGGAATGGTAATAAACATTCTGACCATAGCTGGTTCTATATTTTAGCCTACCTATATAAGGATACAATTCCCTTGGAAGGTTTATTTTTAGTTCAATGCATGCCCTTTTTCCTTCCTCAAAAATTTCCTGTCCAATATCTTTTTCTACCTTGGCTATAACTTCTTCTATCCTTGCAGGGTGTATTCTTCCATCAACAATTAGCTTTTCAAGAGCCAGTCTTGCCACTTCCCTTCTGTAAGGATCAAAAGATGAAATAACCACAACTTCTGGCGTATCATCAATAACAAGGTCAACTCCAGCTATAGATTCAAATGCCCTTATATTTCTTCCCTCTCTACCGATAATTCGTCCTTTCATTTCATCATTTGGCAAACTTATAGTCGATATCGTCTTTTCTGCTGTAACTTCTGCAGCATTTCGCTGTATTGCGGAAACAACAATTTCCCTCGCTTTCTTATCCGCTTCTTCTTTAGCCTCTTCTTCAATCTTCTTAATGTAAACCAGTGCATCTTTCTTAGCCTCTTCAAGCATTTCACTCATCAAGGCCTTTTTGGCTTCTTCTGCACTCATCTTAGCAACTCTTTCAAGCTCCTTGATATGCTTTTCATAAGCCTTTTTCAATTCCTCAGACTTTCTTCTGATTTCCTTTTCTTCTTCTTCAATTTCTCTTTCTTTCTTTTGTAAATACTCATACTTTTTATCCAGCATATCTTCTTTTTGTATAATTCTTCTTTGAGACTGCTGGATTTCATTTGACTTTTCTCTAAATTCTTCTTCTAACCTTTTTCTTTCTTCTAAAAGCCTGTCCTTAGCTTCAAGAAGAGCTTCTTTTTTCTTTGTTTCCGCTTCTCTTTCGGCCTCCTGAAGAATAATTTTTACCTTTTCTTCAGCAGAATTCAAGCGATATCTTGCAATAATTATTCTAAGCAAATATCCGACTACAATTCCTATCAAAAGAGAGGGGATAGCATAGATTAATATAGAGCTTAACATAAAGATCCCCTTTTATAAAATTTTTGTTAAAAAACTAACCCATATAATTTAACTTCATTTTAAATAACTGTCAAGGAAATACAAAAATAAAATTAAACTTGAAATCTTTATTGAGTTAATTTAAAATATCTGTTATAATAAAGCCAAGGTTTAATTATGGATGAAGAAGAGAGGATTTCTCTTATCAGAAGAGGGAATGAATTATTCAACAATAAAGATTATAAAAACGCCTTAAAAATTTTTATTGCCACAGATTATAAAGATGGTATTATAAGAGTGGCAGATTATCTTTATTTTGAAAAGAATGACAAAATCTCAGCAGTCAAGTTATATAAAAAAGCAGGACATCAAAAATTAGTAGAAGATTTTGCCGAAAAAGCAGCTTACCTAATAAGAATGATGCTTGACGAAGATAAAGAAAGAGAGAAGAGAAAAGAAGAAATGGAAAAAGCATTTGTAAGTGAATGGAAACCTATAACAATAAAAAGAGAAGAAATTGAAAATATTGATAAAAAGGAAAATAACAATGATTCTAATGAAAGGTGATGTAATTGCTGAAAATATTATTTCCAGCGTAAGAAAAACAATCGAAGAAAAGAAACTTTCTTTGAAATTAACAGCTATCCTTGTTGGTGATGACCCAGCTTCAAAAATATATGTATCTTCAAAGAAGAAAGATTGTGAAAAATGTGGAATAGAATCTGAGGTTTTATCCCTACCTGCCAGCACTAAAGAAGAAGAACTATTAAAAATAATTGAAGATTTAAATAACGATGACAGTGTAACAGGAATCTTATGTCAATTACCTCTACCTGAGCACATAAATGAAGAAAAAATCATAAATTCAATTTCATATAAAAAGGATGCGGATTGTTTTCATCCTTACAATGTTGGTAGACTTTTTATAAGTAGCCCAATAGTAGAGCCTTGCACTCCAAAGGGAGTTATAAAAATGCTTGAATATTATAATATAGAAATAAGTGGAAAAAAAGCTGTTGTAATAGGTAGAAGTAATATAGTAGGAAAACCAGTTTCTATAATGTTATTGCAGAAAAATGCTACTGTAACAATATGTCATTCAAAAACGAAAAATATAGAAGAGATAACAAAACAAGCTGATATAATAGTTGTAGCTGTTGGTAAATCATATTTTTTAAAGGAAAATATGGTAAAAGATGGGGTCGTTGTTGTAGATGTGGGGATACATAGAATAGAAGATAAAACTACTGGTAAGCAAAAAACAGTAGGTGATGTTGATTTTGAAGGTGTTTCAAAAAAAGCCTTTGCAATAACCCCTGTGCCAGGTGGAGTAGGATTAATGACAAGAGCTATACTTATGGAAAATATTCTTACCTTAGGACTTACATACTCAGGAAAAAATTAAATGCCCGGTACTTTATATATTGTTTCAACTCCTATTGGAAATTTAGGAGATATTACTGATAGAGCCTTACGAACATTAAAAAGTGTTGATATAATAGCCTGTGAAAACTCAAAAAGACACCTCAAGTTATTATCTCATTTTGAAATAAGAAAAAAGGTTATAGAATATTCACCTAAAAACGAAGAACACAGTGCAAATGGAATTTTAAAACTTCTTCTGGAAGGAAAGAATGTAGCACTTGTAAGTGACGCAGGAACTCCCATAATTTCAGACCCGGGTAAAAAACTTTTATCAATTTTAAAAGAGAAAAAAATTAAAATTGTTCCCATTCCCGGTGTTTCTGCATTAACTACACTCCTTTCTGTTTGTAGTTTCTCAACCAAAAACATTGTATTCCTTGGTTTTTTGCCAAAAACAGAAGGAAAAATTAAAAAAGAATTAATGAAATTCATAAATATTGAAGCAACTATAGTTTTATTTTCTTCTCCTTATCAAGTAAAAAAAATTTTAAATATTATTAATAAAATTTATGGAAATGTCGAAATTATAATTGGAAGAGAGATGACAAAAGAAAATGAAGAGTTTATCGAAGGTCATCTCGAAGATGTTTTGAACAAAGGATTTAATGAACTGGGTGAGTTTACAATTGCTTTTTTAAATAAAACTAAAGATTAGGGTTATATTTGCCGAAAATAAGGATAACCCGAGGAGGTTTTTATGGAAATTCGAGGTGTTGATGGTGTAAGAGGGATTGACAATAATTCTAAAGTGAATAAGGCTCAAAGAAAGGATAATTTTGAAACAAGAGACGTAAATGATAGTGCTGATATTTCAATTGAAGCAAAGCAAAGGCTTGAAGAGGAAAAGATTAAAAGCATTATAAATGATACTCCAGATATAAGAGAAGATAAGATAAAAGAAGTAAAAGCTAAACTTGAAAGAGGAGATTATAACAACGAAAACGTAATGAATGCTGTCGCAGAAAAAATAATGAAAGCTCTTGGTCTTTAAAATATAAAATATACTACAAAGATCTCCTTTTAACATAGAGAAGGTTGCCTTTTTCCCTTTTTGGGCTTTTGAAAGGGATAAAAGGCAACTTTTTTTTTATTTTTTGTTTTTCGATACTATTATTGAAAGAGCAGTTGTAAGTTTTAGAACATTTTGATTTAGCTCTCTTATCCTGTTAGAAAGAATAAATACAATAGCTCTCAAAATCTTATAGCCTATTTCGGGAAAACTATTACACAGATTTTCAAAATCACTTTTTTTTATTTCATAAAGAAAACAGGGTGACAAAGCCTTAACAGTGGCAGAACGAGGTGCACCAGTTATCAAAGACATTTCTCCAAAAAAGGTCATTCTGGAAGCATCAAAAGTGGCAATAGATTTTTCTGTATCAAGCCATTCTTTACTACTTCCAACTTTAAGCGTTATCTGACTACTTACCTGAACAACCCCTTCTCTAAAAAGGAACATTGTATTTCCTTCTTCTCCTTCTGTTACTATTATTTCACCCTCCTTTACTTTTATGGGCTTAAGAATTTTGCTTAATTGTTCGAGTTCATTTTCCGTAAGATCCTTAAGAAGAGGAACACTTTTTAAATATTCTTTTTCATTTTTTGTCATTTTTCCATCCTTTATTTTACATAAAATACAAAATCATCAAGTTCAGTAATTATGTAATCATCTGAAGGGTTTATGGTTATATTAAATTTTTTCTCTTCTTCTTCTGCCATTGCATCTTCAAGTTTTGATTTTATAAATAAATCTATGGCACTTTCTCCAGATAAAATATCATTTATACTTAATTCTTTTTCAACTCTTAAAATACCAATTGGAATAATTTTTTTGTTTTCTCTCAGAAAAGTAAAAAGCTCCTTAAAATTCTTGTTAATAAATCGCTCCGGTATTTCTTCAATATAAATTCTTGGATTAGATATATTTCCAATGAGTTCTTTTAAAAAAGAAGGAATAGCAGGATACGAAACAAAAGAAGAAAATAGTATAGGATTAAATTCTCCATTGTATATTACTTCTGTTGCACCAGCTCTTATTATTGGTTTTATTTTTTCTTCTTTAACTACTTCTGCAATTATTGGGATGTTTTGATTTATAGCTCTGATACTTAGTATAGTGAGAATAGTTTTTTCATCTGGTTCATTTGTATTATCTGCAAGAATTATTACATGTTTACCATTTTCTATATTTGCTCTTTTTAATGTAGGCTCTTTTGTATAATCACCATAAACAAATTTTAAGTTAATGAAATAAAATTTACTTTTCAGGTCTAAAAATTCCTCTTCACTCATTTCATTAACTAAAACAATATTTAAAGAAGAAGTATTAAGAAAATTTGGTAACGCTTCAAGTATTTTTTCTAAGTTATAATTTTTACCTATTATTAAAATATGATTTTTTAAATGCACTTTTGTTAACCCCCTTCTTTCTTTTAGTCTTAAATCTATAAGAATAGAAGCTATAATTCCACTGAAAATTGTATAAATAGCCACTCCAAAGATAATTACAAAAATTCCAATCAGTCTACCGCTATTTGTTTTTGGCACAATATCTCCATAACCTACAGTCGGTATTGTGACCACAAGCCACCATAACCAATCCCAGATATTCTTAAAAGATGAAGTTGTGTCCTTTTTTTCTATAAGGTATATTATAAAAGATGCAATAATTATTATTCCGAAAAAGAGTAAAATTATTCTATTTCCCGGTTCACTAAAAATATTTTTTAACTTGAATAAGAAAAAATGTTTTTTCTTTTTTTTCATCTTTTTAAACTCTTATTTCACTCTTTATCCCTATAAATTTTTCGTTCTTTTCAAGTAATGGTTTAATATATTCGTTTATAAAATCATCAACCTGAGAAGATGCTCTACCAGTATAAGAATTAAAATCAGAGATTTCATCCCATTTTTCTTCTGAAAGATTAAATTTACCAGTCTTCTTTAATTCCTCTATCAAATTGTAGTTTCCACCTTTTCTTATAGCTTCTACTTGCTTCATTGCATGTTCTCTGATAATCTCATGGAGTTCCTGTCTATCCCCACCACTTTTTACAGCTTCCATCAAAATATTTTCTGTTGCAAAGAAAGGTAGATTTTCCATAAGATGCTTATTTATAACTTCTTCATAAACATTTAGATTGTCTAAAGTTTTTTGATATATTATAAGTATTGCATCGGTTGCTAAAAAACTTTCTGGAATTGAAATCCTCCTATTTGCAGAATCGTCCAGAGTTCTTTCCAGAAACTGAAAAACATAAGTATATGATACATTTAATACATTGTTAATTACATACCTTGCAAGAGAACTCATCCTCTCACATAATATTGGATTTCTCTTATATGGCATAGCAGATGAACCAACCTGTTTTTTGTCAAAAGGTTCTTCAAGTTGCCAGGAATGTTGAAGTATCCTTATGTCATTTGCTGCTCTGTGGGCTGACTGAGCAATTCCAGAAAGTATATTTAGAATCTTAACATCCCATTTTCTTGTAATCGTCTGCCCGCTTACAGGCACGCTTTCTTTGAACCCAAGTTTGTTCGAAACAAGTTTATCAAGTTCTTTTACCTTTCTTTCATCATGGTTAAACAATTCACAAAAAGATGCCTGAGTTCCAGTTGTCCCCTTTACTCCTCTGGTAACAAGATTTTCAAGAAGGTTGTCAAGTTCGAGGGCATCAAGATAAAGGTCATAAAGCCATAAACTCATTCTTTTACCAAGAGTAGTTGGTTGAGCTGGTTGTAAATGAGTATAACCAAGCACTGGAAGACTTTTGTATTTCAAACATAACTTTGATAGTGTGTCCATAAGTGTTGTGAGTCTTCTTTTTATTAACAAGAGAGCTTTTTTATATATTATGAAATCTGTGTTATCTGTTACAAAGGCAGATGTTGCACCAAGGTGAATTATTCCTTTTGCTTTTGTTGCCACTTCTCCATAAGCTCTAATATGGCTCATTACATCGTGATGGATTTCCTTTTCAATCTCTCTTGCTCTCTCAAGATTAAGGTTGTCCCTATTTTTCTTAAGGTCATTTATTTCTTCATCAGAAATAGGTAAACCAAGCTCTTTTTCAGCTTCAGCAAGCGCGATCCAACAATCTCTCCACGTCAAAAATTTTGTCTCTTCAGAAAAAAGCTCAAGCATTTCCTTTGAGGCATATCTTGTTTCAAGAGGATTTTGATATATTCCCATACTTTCTCCTTATAATCTTGATAAGAAATCTTTATAACCAAATTTCTTCCATAGCTTTAATTTTCCAGTTTTTGAATTAATAATATAAATTGAAGGAAGATTTATTCCATTAAAAGTGTTTGTTTTAACCATAGAATAAATTGCCATATCTGTAAAAATCAACTTCTGTCCAATTTTCAAAGGATTATCAAATGAATAATCTCCAATTATATCTCCAGCAAGACATGAAACTCCACCAAGTCTATAGTTATATTTTTTTTCATCTGGCATTCCACTATCAACAACAAACGGTCTATATGGCATTTCAAGCACATCTGGCATATGAGTTGCAGCAGAAGTGTCAAGAATTGCTATATTTATTTTATTCTTCATGATATCAAGAACACTTGAAAGCAAATAACCAGCATTAAGTGCAACAGCTTCTCCCGGTTCAAGATAAACTTCTACCTTCCACTTGCTTTTAAATTCTTTTATAACATCACATAATAAGTCAATATCATATCCATCTCTTGTGATATGATGTCCACCACCAAAGTTTACATATTCCATTTTTGGAATAAATTCTTTAAACTTTTCCTCAAATGCTTTTACTGTCCTTGCAAGGGGTAAAGCATCCTGTTGACACAATGTATGAAAATGTAAGTAAGAAATTCCATCAAGCTCTTCGGCTAAAAACTCTTCCCTTGTTACACCAAGTCTTGAAAAAGGGGCACAGGGATTGTATATTTCTACAGCTCCTTCAGAATGTTCTGGATTTACTCTTATTCCATATTTTATTTTTCTTTTTGCTTTTTTTGTTAAATGTTTTAACCTTTTCCATAATCCAAAAGAATTAAAATCTATATGATCAGCATATTTTAGAAGGTTAATAAAATCATTCTCACTATAAGCAGCACCATAAACATGAACTTCTTTCCCAAACTTCTCTCTACCAAGCCTTGCTTCATTCACAGAACTTGCACAAACTCCATCAAGCTCCTTGTTTATAATTGGAAACAGAGCATAATTTGAAAATGCTTTTAATGCAAGCAGAATTTTACAGCCAGTCCTTTCTTTTACCTTTTTCAAAATTGAAACATTATATCTAATCTTCTCTTCATCAATCAGAAAGCATGGAGTTTCAACTTTATCTAAGTCGATATTTAAAATGTCGTTTCTTTCCATGGTAATCCATAAATATTAAGTTTTTCCATAAATGGATCTGGGTCAAATTCTTCCATATTAAATACTCCTGCTCCTTTCCATACTCCTGTAACCATCAGTAAAGCACCAATCATTGCAGGTACTCCAGTTGTATAAGGAACTGCATGCACTCCGGTTTCAATATAGTTTTCATGATGGTCGCATACATTATATACAAATTTCTTTAAAGGAGCCCCACTTTTGTCAATACCTTCTATTTGAACCCCTATACATGTTTTTCCGGTATAATTTTCTCCAAGAGATGCCGGATCTGGAAGAAGATGCTTTAAAAACTCTACAGGAACAATCTTTGTACCTTTATAATCTATAGGTTCAGTAGAATGTAATCCAAGATTTACTATAACCCTTAGATGTGTTAAATATTGTTCTGAAAAGGTCATCCAGAATCTTATTCTTTCAATTTCTGGAAAATTTTTCACAAGAGATTCGAGTTCCTCATGATATAAAACATAGCTCTCTCTTTCTCCAACTTCTGGATAATAAATAGGTTTATGTATTGATAAAGGTTCTATTTCAACCCACTTGCCATTTTCATAGTATCTTCCCTTCTGGGTAATCTCTCTAATATTTATTTCAGGATTAAAATTTGTAGCAAATGCCTTACCGTGGCTTCCAGCATTGCAATCAACAATATCAACATATTTCATCTTGTTAAAATAATGCTTTTTCATATATGCTACAAATATATTTGTCACACCAGGGTCAAAACCACTTCCAAGTAAAGCCATTATTCCAGCCTTTTTATACTTTTCATTATAAGCCCATTGCCACTTATATTCAAATTTTGCAACCTCTCTTGGCTCATAATTCGCAGTGTCAAGATAATTAACACCTGTTTCAAGACATGCATCCATAATTGGCAAATCCTGATATGGTAAAGCCACGTTTATCACAATATCCGGCTTAAATTGTTTTATCAAAGCCACCATTTCTTTTACATTATCAGCATCAACTTTTGCAGTTGCTATATCTATATTGTATTTCTCTTTTATTCTCTTTGCAATCTTATCACATTTCTCTTTTGTTCTACTCGCAAGCATAATGTCTGTAAATACTTCACTAGCTTGTGCACATTTATGTGCTACAACCTGTCCTACTCCCCCTGCTCCAACTATTAAAACTCTTGCCATTTAAAACCCTCCTATCTTTCATAATATGTATATCCAGATAGCCCTTCTTCAAAGGCTTTAAGTATTTTTGCTCTTTCTTCTACTGTTATTTTTCCTTTTTGGACTGCCTTTTCAGCAAATTCTCTTAATCTTGCTTTCATAAGTTTTATATCATACTCTACATAACTTAAAACATCCGCAACAGAATCCCCTTCAAGTTCATCAACAAAATAATATTCTCCATTTTCATCCACCCTTATTGTAACAACATTTGTATCTCCAAGTAGATTGTGAAGGTCCCCAAGAGTTTCCTGATACGCTCCTACAAGAAAAACACCGATATAATATTCTTCATCATTTATCAACTCATGAAGAGATAAAGTATATTTAATTTCATGTTGATCAATAAATCTATCTATTTTTCCATCACAATCACATGTAATATCAGCTATAATCGCTTTTCTTGTTGGTTCTTCATTCAATCTGTGAATTGGCATAATCGGAAAAAGATGATCTATGGCCCATGTATCTGGAAGAGATTGAAAAACGCTAAAATTCCCGTAATATATGTCTGAAAGTGCAACTTCTATTCCTTCAAATTCACTTGGTTTATTTTTCATATCTTTTATATTTTTTGAAATATTGTAAACAATCTGCCAGAAAATATTGTCGGCTAAAGCTCTTTCTCTTAAATTCACTTCCCCATGTTTAAATAGTTCCCTTATCTGATCCCTATAATAAATAGCATCATTAAGACTCTCCTGCATATTTTTGAGGGTTAATTTTTGTAATGTTTCATAAAGATTTTTTGTCATATCATGTGCATTTTCTGCCATACTCTTTGGTAATTCACTAACCTCAAATCTACTAACATCAAGAATGTTGAATAAAAGGATTGAATAATAAGCTACAATCGCCCTTCCTGATTCTGTAATAATGGTTGGATGAGGAATTGAATTTTCATCAAGTGCAGACATCACACTTTCAATTATATCAGAACAATATTCATCTAAGGTATAGTTTCTACTTGTAAAATAGTTTGTTTGCGACCCATCATAGTCAACAGCAAGCCCTCCGCCAAGGTCAAGATAACCCATTGTAGCTCCTTCTGTAACAAGTCCAGAATACACCCTTGAGGCTTCGAGAACAGCCGATCTTATATCTCTAATATTTGGCACCTGTGAACCAATATGGTAGTGTAAAAGTTTTAAACAATCAAGCATATTTTTTTCTTTTAGTTTATCTACAAGGGTTACAAGTTCAGAATAATTAAGCCCAAAAATACTTCTATCTCCTCCAGATTCTGTCCAATGCCCGCTTGCCTTTGTTGAAAGTTTTATTCTCACACCTATATTCGGTTTAACACCTAATTTTTTAGACCTTTCGATTATTAAATCCAATTCTTTTGGCATTTCCACAACGATAAAACAATTATACCCCATCTTTGTTGCATATAGAGCAATATCTATAAATTCTTCGTCTTTATAACCATTACATACAAGACAGGCTTCGGGATCTTTTAAGAAAGAAATAGCAGCTATTAACTCTGCTTTACTTCCAGCTTCAAGACCATGATGATACTTCTCGCCAAAACTTGTTATTTCCTGAACAACATGTTTTTGTTGATTAACTTTTATTGGATAAACGCCTCTATAATTCCCTTTGTAATTAAAATTTTTTATAGCTTTTTGAAAACTTTCGTGAAGGAGTTTTATCTGTGAGTCAAGAATATTGCTTATTCTTAAAAGAACCGGCATGCCAAAACCTCTGGCTTTGATTCCTTTCACTATTTCCATTAAACTTATATTGTTTTTCTTATCTTCACTAAGAAATACAACTTCTCCTTTTGGTGAAATATCAAAATAGCCAGCTCCCCAGCTTTTTATTCCATATAATTCTGCAGATTTTTCGATTGTCCATCTTTCAAGAGACTCTTTTTTGTCCTTCATTTCTTTTTAACCCCTGTGTGAAAAAAGTTTCATTTTATTTTAAGACAACATCTTAAATTTCTCAATAAAATATAAAAAATCTTTTTTATTAAATATGATATATAGTTATATACTATTTGACTTTTAATATCCACTATTTTATAATTTATTTTAGAATCTTTAACATAAATGCGCTCATAGCTCAGCTGGATAGAGCATCAGGTTGCGGTCCTGAGGGCCGGGGGTTCGAATCCTCCTGGGCGCGAATTTTAAGGAGAGATGCCAGAGTGGTCTATTGGGTCTGACTCGAAATCAGATGTACACTTTTTGTGTACCGAGGGTTCGAATCCCTCTCTCTCCGTCTGGAAGAAATAATGAAAAGAAATAAATTTTTTGAAAAAATTGAGCAAAATGCCATCAAAATATTTGAAAATTTTCCATTTCCTTTCCTCATCTCAGATAAAAATGGAAGAATAATTTTTTTTAATTCTTTTTTTTTGAAAATTGTTAACAATGAAAATTTAATAAATAAAAACATTAGAAATTTTTTTAATTTTGAAGAAGATTTTAAAACTATCAACTTAACTTCAAAACATTATATGGCCACGTATAAAGTTCGCAATACAGATAATCCAGAAAAGGTTTATTCTGTTAATATACAAAAATTAGACATAGAAGGTGAAAGTTTTTTGCAATTCTTTTTTCAGGATATAAGTATTGAGTTTAATTTGTTTAAACAACTTGAAATTAAAAATAAACTTATAGAAAACGAGCTTTCTACGGCCAAAAAAGTACTTGATCAAATCTTCTATATTTCTCCTATCTACAATTCTTATATAAGATTTGAAAGTTTTTTTAAACCTTCTGAAAAACTTGGTGGAGATTTTTTTGATATTTTTCAAATAGATGATGATAAAATTGGTGTTTTGATTGCAGATGTTTCCGGACATGGTGTTTCTTCTTCTCTCATCACTGCAACCCTCAAAATGTTGATTACCCTTACACCGAATGATTTTTATAATGTTGACAGAATGATATCTTATATTAATTCAACTTTATTAAAAATTCTTATCGAAGATCAGTTTGTTACTCTTTTTTATGGAATAATTGATACAAAAACAAATGAAATAGAATATATAAATTGTGGCCATCCAATGCCTATAGTATTTTCAGAAAAAGATAAAAAGGTTTTTCATTTAGAAAAGGTTACTTTTCCTCTTGGTATAAACTTAAACCTATCATATTCAAAATATATTGCAAAGGAAAAACTACCTGATTTTTGTAAAATATTATTCTATACTGATGGTTTATTCTCCTTTCATAAAGACAAAAAAGTAATAACTATTGACGAATTAAAAAATTTATTTATAAAAACATCAGAAAAAGAAGGGAAAAACGTTTTAAATAAGATTTATTTTCAATTACTTTCTAACTATGATAGGTTTGAAGAAGACGACATCTCGATGCTTCTTGTTTTGTTAAATAAAAATTTTGTTTATAAAAATTATTTTTCATTGCCAAGTAATATTCTTGAAGCTGATAATGCTATCATAAAAATAATGTCTTCTCTTGATAAAAACCTTAATCTGGAAGAAGACACTAGATGGAAGATTTACACTTCTCTATATGAAGCTCTGTTAAACGCAATAATTCATGGAAACAAATCAAATATTCACAAGAGAGTGACAATAAGCTATAGAATTTTTAAAAACTGGATAGTATTTAAGGTAAAAGATGAAGGACAGGGATTTGATCATAAAAAAATAGCCAATCCTTTGGAAGAAGAAAATCTTTTAAAAGCTTCTGGAAGAGGGGTTTTTATGATAAAAAAGATAATGAATAGGGTTAAATTTAACTCAAAAGGCAATGAAATTTCAATGTTTCTTAAGGTGGATTAAAATGAGTGATTTTTTTCATATTCCAGTTTTATTAAAAGAAGCTATAGAATGGCTTAATATAAAAGAAAACGGCATATATATAGATGCCACGTGTGGCGAGGGGGGACATTCTGAGGAAATTTTAAAAAGACTTAAGAAAGGAAAACTAATTTGTATTGATAGGGATGAAAAAATTATAGAAATAGCAAAAAAAAGACTCTCTTCTTTTAAAAATGTTTCTTTTTATAACACTACCTTTGACAATATAAAAAGTATTGTAGAACATGAAGGATTAAAAGAAGTAGATGGAATTATAGCCGATTTAGGCATATCCATGTTTCATCTTAAAGAAAAGGATAGAGGAATAAGCTATACGGATGACTTTTCCCTTGATATGAGGCTTGATAAAAATCTTGATATTACTGCTTGGGATGTTGTAAATAAATTTAAAGAAAATGAAATCGCTGATATTTTATTTAATTACGGAGAAGAAAAGGAGTCAAGAAAGATCGCTCATGAAATTGTAAGACATAGACCCATTAATACTGCAAGCAAACTTGCCAATTTAATATTAAAAATAAAAAAAGAAAGAAAAAAAAATATTCATCCTGCTACAAAGAGTTTTCAGGCTTTAAGAATTTTTGTTAATAAAGAATTGAAAATTCTCGAAAGTTTTATACCATCCTGTGCCGATATATTATCAGAAGATGGCAGACTGATAATTATAAGTTATCATTCTCTTGAAGACAGGATAGTAAAATTTGGTTTTAAAGAACTTGAAAAAAAAGGATTTGGTGTGGTTTGCACAAAAAAAATAATAACCCCCTCATTAGAGGAAATAAGGAGTAACAAGTCAGCAAGAAGTGCTAAAATGAGGGTATTTAAGAAAATCAACGGAGTGAGAAATGAATAATTTTAGTATTTGTTTTCGTGTTTTTAGTGTTTCATTTTTTGCTATTTGTATAATATTTTTCATTGGTGAACAGAGAATTGAATCCCGAAATACTGAAATAGAAATAAAAAAAATTGAGAAACAAATTTTAGATCTTGAAGCATATAAACAAAAACTTTTAATGGATTACAATAACGAATATCAGGATTTTGCAAGAAAAGGCATAGATATTTCATCTACAAAACCAATTTCTATAAACGACGTAAAAATAATTATCATTTCTAAAGAAGACAAAAAGACTAATCTAAAAGAAGAAAAGAAAGGAAATTTATCTGACTTTGAGAAGTTCATTAATATTATAAAGTCCAAAATAAGCTAAACAAACTTTCTTATCCAATAAAAGATTTCCTAAAAACCCCTATAAATAAAAAAGGATTGCCCAAAATGTTCATAAAAAAACATATTTTAAGGACAATCCCGATAAATTTAAAAATTAAATAAAGAACCCAAAACTAAAATATCTTACTTTTTCACCACTCTATCAATAAAGTAATTTAGTGCTTCAACCAGATCCTGTAATTCGTCTTTCCTTCTTAACCTGAATTTAAGGTCTTTTAAGTCAATTTTTCCATCAGCTGCTTCTTTTAAAGTCTTTTTTATTCTATAAACTGGACCAGCAAGTTTATGAGAAATAAATAGACCAAAAACAGTAATAAGAATTATATAAAGTATGCTTATGCTTATCAAAGGGACAGAGTATATTTCAAAAACATTTAGTGGCTTCATATCAAGATAGGTTGAAGGATTGTTATAATCTACCTTTTTCCATTCTTCTTCAGTTAGCAACTTTGCTTTAAAATAAAGAGGTTCTTTATAACGAAAAACCTTTGCAATAGCCATTACTCCAAATGATAGAACAAATCCCATAAGTATTAATATCGAAAATCTCAATATAAATCGAATCTGAAATGGCTTGTCGATAAAATATTTCCACCTGAATTTTTTCTTATTCACAAACGCCTCCTTTAAATTTTAATAAGTTTTAAATTTTATCGGAATATTATACTTTAATATAAAATTTATTTTTGTCAAGTAATATAAAAATTGTTGTATAAAAATATTTTTCATTATTCCGATAAAAGTTAAAAGGAGTATATAAATGAAAAAAATAATTTTTATATTCATATTATCAAGCCTTTTTTCTTGTTTCTTGCATAAAGAAGTAAGTATTAAAGATGAAAAAACATCTGAGCCTAAAAATATTTCAATTGGACCCTTCTTTCTTCCTGAAAACTCTTTTTTCACTTCTATTTCTATTAATTATATAACTTCCAGACCATTAAGTACAAGAGTTTATTTTACAATGGCTGGAGAAATAGATTGGGTAAGAGAGGACAAAAAAGATGACAATCTACATAAAATGTTATTTAGAGACCTTGAAGAAAACACAACATATAAGTTTTACTATCAGGATGAAGAGAAAAAAAGAGAGGGACTCATTAAAACTATTCCTTATGGAGAAGAATACGAATTTGATTTTTGTATTATTACCACAGAATCAATATGCACAAACAATACAGCCGTAGGATTTGTCGCAATAATATCTGATAAATCTAAAATGAATATAAATGATTTTAGTGAATTCTATAGTAAAAATGAAAAATTCTTAACTTCAGCTATCATCTTGCCAGTCTTTGAAATTTTTTATAACGATAAAAATATTTTTAAAACAAAAGAGGAAGGTTTTGATTATTTTTATTATAGAGATGTTGCAATAATAGGAATAAACAAAAAACTTGAAAATTATGATAAAATTTTATATTATATACCCGATAATGGAAAGGTTTATCTGATTGTTGGAGACATAGGTAAAAAAGAAGTTGAAATAATATCAAAAAAATTTAGTTTTTTTGTAGAAAAGATATATGTTCATAAAAATTCTTTTGTCAAGGCGAATAAAATTGTCTCTGTTGATAGCCCTCTTATTATAAAAGTAACAAAAAATTCAAGATATGCAATGGTCTCAAAGGAGGTAATAGGTGAGTAAAAAAATCTTGCTTGTTAATGGTCCTAATCTTAATATGCTTGGTAAAAGAGAGCCTGATAAATATGGAGCTTTGACTCTCACTGAAATAATTGATATTGTAAGTATTAAAGCTAAGGAAAATGGTTTTGTCCTGAAAAGTTTTCAATCAAATCACGAGGGTGAAATTGTAGATTTTATCCAACAGGAAGGTAGCTCGGCACTTGGTTTGATAATAAACGCAGGAGCATATACTCACACATCCATTGCCATAAGGGATGCTATACTTTCTGTATCAATACCTTTTGTAGAAGTTCATCTTTCAAATATATATAAAAGGGAAGATTTTAGAAAAAAATCTTATCTCTCTGATATCGCTATAGGTTTGATCTGTGGCTTTGGTCCATATAGCTATGAACTTGCTCTTGATGCAATGATAAATTATTTAACCAATAATTGACATTTTATCGATTTGCAGTTATCTTAACATAAGTCTAAAGCATTTTTGTCCTTGAGAGGGAGTTAATGAGAATTTTAATTTTACTTTTTCTTCTTGTTTCCTGTTCGAGTGGAAGAGAGGACTTAAAGGGAAAAATTTTACTGCCAGTTAAAGAAATAAAAAGCGGTTATGATAGCGAATGCACAGCTATTGTTAATGCTTTAAATTATCTTGGTTATGACGTAAATGAAGAGTTTGTTTTTGGAGTTGGAGGAGGATTATTCTTTTCTTTTGCAGAATCGGCTTTTCCTTTTATAGCAATAAAAAGCGATACAATATCTGAAAATTTCTTCAAAAATACTAAAATAAAATGGTCCGGGAAAAAATATGAAAGTAATAAAAAATCCTGGGAGATTATAAAAGAGAAATTGAAAGAAGGAATCCCCTTAATCTTAAGAGTAGATGTTAGATATTTACCATATAGATATGGAGGAAAGTATGGTGGTAAATTATCAAGCTATGGGAAGCATTATATAATTCTTTTTGGTATTGATTATGAAAAAAGGGTGGCGTTAATAGCTGATAACAATAGTACAAATTTGATAGAAATTAGTTTAAACGATCTTGATAAAGCAAGAAATTCAAGTACTCAGGCATTTCCACCTTATGGAGAGTTTTTCTGGATTGAAAAAGAGGATAAATTATCATTTTCATACAGAGATTTACTATTAGAATCTCTAAAAGATGTAGTAAAAAATTACGAGAAACCAGTTAAAAAAAATCTTAGTGACCTTAAAGTAGTATACGGTATAAGTGCTATAAAAGGACTTAGCAAAGAGATTGTTGAAATTGAAAGATTGGTTAATTTTGATATATTTTTGCCGGGAGTTTTTTATAGTTTTTATCATTATATAGAACAACTTGAGACTAAGGGGAGTGCAAATAGAGAAATTTTTAAAGATTATCTCATTCATATGAATGCTAAGTTAAAGGACAAAGATATTGAAAAAATGATAAAGCAACTTTCCCTTTGTATTGATAATTGGAAGGTGCTTTCAGAGGAATTTAAAAATATATCTTCAAATATAAAAAACTACAAAGAAAAATATGAAAGAAAGCCTTTTTATGATAGAGCTGGAGCAATTGCTGATTCTGTAGCGACTGAAGAAGAAAAATTTTATAAAATGATAAAAAATTATTTAGAAAAGTAGCTTTATGGAAGATATAAAATTACCTGTTTTTATGTTACTTGCTAAAAAGTTTCTCGAAGAAAAATTTACTGTTTTTTCCATTGACAGAGAGCTTTTATTAAGCGATGAAATCTGGCAATGGATAGAAAAAATAAAAAAAGAATTTTATTTTTACTCAAAATATAAAAATAAAAAGTTCCTGAAACTCAGGAGAATTTTTTTTGAAAAAGACTATAAAAAATCCATTGAAAAATACCCCGATCTTTTTAAAAAGGATAGTTTTCATCCCGAAAATTTTTCTATGGCAGTTGGAGGTTCTTTTCTTGATAAGAATCTATTTATAGGATATTTTTTGAAAATTACTGATATATCTAACAATAATTATTTTAACAATGTTTTTAATAAGCCTATAATCCCATTTCAAATAAATCTTGAATTACTTAAGAATATAATATCATACTATATAATAACATCTACTCTGCCAGATGGTAAAATTCCAGAAAATATAAAATTCCTTTCCTCATATAAAGAAGATATTGAAAAGATTATTAATATTTCAAACTATATTGTTGAGTTATATGAAAAATCAAAAAAAGAAAGATCTCCATTCTTAAGAAGCGGCCACATACTTGAATTTGTTTCAGGAATATACAATTTTCTTGAAATTTTTTCCAAGGGATTGATTGAAAAAGGTTTTGCAACTCTTTCAAATGAAAATGGACAATCTATCTTAGCGATAATAGAAGAATTAAAAACAAGTGTGTACAGTGCATTAAAAAGTATTATTATTGACATAATTCAGCCATTAGTAACAAATATAAACTACAAGATAGAAATATCAGGAGAGAAGCTTTTATTTTTTGACCTGAATAAATACAAAAAAAATATATTTGAAAAAATATTAGACTTTTTCCTTCCAGAAACAGAAGAGAAAGAATTAAAAACAGAAGTAGAACCTATTATGACTACAAAAATAATGCCAGAAGAAAAACAAGAAGTAAAAAGGATTTTCCTTGACTCAGAGAATTTTGTTGAGTTATTGAAATTATTAAAAAATTTTAACAAGAGCTTAAGAGAAGATTTAGAACCAGAATTTGATATAAATGGAAAACTGTTAAGCTTAAAACAGGGCTTTGACCAGTTTGACATTCCCCAAAACAAGCGAACTATAGATCCATTAAGACATACATTGACTGGCAAATTCTCCCCAAAAGACTTTTTAGACTTTAAAAACAACGATGAAATGGTTATAAAAGGAGTTTACTGGCTTTATGATAGAATTCAGAGTATTATAGAATACAACCAGATAAATTCCAGTACAATCGAACTTGAAAAGGCAAGGGCAATTGTAGAAGATGTTAGAAGTCTATTTTTTCCTTCAAAAAATGAGTATAACGAAATAAGGATATACGGCACATTCTCAAAATTTAAAATCTTTATTGATAGACTATTTGGGTCAAAATTACTTCAGTCAAAATATCATTCCCTTATGAAAGAAATTTTAGCTTCTATGGATAAATGTAGAATTCAAATTGTAAAAAAAGAAAAATAATTTAAACCTTTTGAAATACTCTACAAGCTCTCACACATTTGCCACATTCAATACACAAATCATTATCAATATAAGGAGCTGAGAAAAAATCCTTTTGCTTTATAGCTTTAACAGGGCATAGGTTTATAACTGGACAAGGATGGTTTTGCGGACAAAAATCACTATTTACTACTATCATTTTTAACCTCTAAAATATAAATATATTATAATATATTAATATATTTTATGGAAGTCAAATTTTTATTAATCGAAAAATTTAACGAAAATTTGACAAAACTAATTTTACCTTTAATAATTAATCATGTCTTCATTTGAAAGAATAGAATTCATAAAACAGAAGTTATTGAAAAATGGCTCCATAAGTTTTGAAGATGTAAGGGAAAAATTTGATATTTCAAAAAGGACTTTTTATAGGGATCTCAACGAAATCAAGAAAATATTAAACACTGGTAACATTAAATATTTAAAAGACAAAGATAAATATGAGCTTTGTGAAAAAGTCAATATAGAAGATTTAGAATATTATGATGAAAAAAACATCCTTTTTTATACATTTCTTGAAAGTATTGTAAGTGGTCATAAATATATCCCATTTTATGTTGATAAGAGTTTGGAAAAAATAAAAAATAATATTGATAAAAGATATTTAAAACTACTTAGCAAGATAAAATATCAGGAAGAAGAAAATCCAGATATTAATTTAGAATTTTTTAAAAATTTTATTGATGGACTTAGAGATAAGAAAAGATTAAAGATGGAATATGAAAATAGTAAAGGAAATATTTCTGAGAGAATTGTAGAGCCGCAATATTGCATAAACTATTCAAGCCAGTGGTATTTCATCTGCTATGATTGTAATAATAATGAATTGAGAATGTTTAATGCTGGAAGGATAAAGAATTTGTTTCTTACAGATGAAAATTGTAAAAATTATATAAAAGAAAATGATCTAAAAAAATACATTGAAAGTGGATTTGGAATCTACAAAGATTCATACACTCAAAAAGTTACCATCAGATTTTATGAACCCATCTATCACATTGTAAAACATCAAAGATGGCATAAGGATGAAGAAAAAATAGAAGGTGTTCATCCAGAATCTGGAAAATATGTGGAGTTAAAAATCCCGGTGGCAAGCTATGAAGAGATAACAGGAAAAATTTTAAGGTATTTGCCCTATGCTGAGGCAATAGAGCCAGAAGATTTTAGAAATTTCTGGTTAAATAAAATTGAAGAGGGAGCAAAAAAATTTTTGAAAAAATTTTAAAAAATTTTTCAAAAATGACAAAATATGGCACTGTATTTTTGTATAATAATTGTATAATGAGAATTTAGGCAAAAATTTAATTAAATACAATCACTTAATTTTTTTGAAGAAGGTATAAAATTAGAATTGTCAAATTTAGGTAATAGGTATATGGGAAATTTATATTCTGTTTAAACATAAATTTCCCACCGGTGGCTTTTAATTTAACAGTTTAAACTTATGTTTAACAAAAATGACATTATTTTTCAGAAAAAAGTGAGGATTTTTAAATAAAAACTAACATTATTTTAACTAAAAATAAATTTTTCAATCTTGATTTTTAAAAATATTTTGTTAAAATATATTTTATAAAATTCTTATTAAGGAGGCTTAATGAGATTTTCAGTAAAAATATTTTTTAATGATGTTAATGTTATTATCCCTCCTGATTATCGAAGATATTTATTGTCTCTCATAAAAGAAGCCTTCAAAAGAAGTTCTACAGATGGTAAAGAATTTTTAGAGGCTACATATAGTGATAATAAAATGAAACCTTTCACATTTTCAGCTTATATACCAATTGAAAAAGTTGAGGAAGAAAGTATCCTTAATGGAAAATATATTAATTTTTACTTTTCTACCAATGATTATGAATTTTTGATGAGAATATATAATGGACTTATAGCTATTTCACAAAATAAAGGTAATTTTAAACTTTTTGACAGAGATTTTTCACTACAGCATTTCTTTTTAATGCCAGAGAAAAAGATTGAGAAAGATAAAATAACCTTTAAGACACTTTCCCCATTTCTGGTGAGGGATACGGAAGATGGAGATTATTATCTTGCTCTGGAAGGATTGAATCAAAAAGAGTTTAAATATCTTAAATCAGTGAAAGAGGATAGATTTATTGAGGCTCTTGTTTGTCATCTCAAAAGTTTATCTCAGCAATACCTTGGCTATGAACCTTCCTCTATCACTATCAATAACATCAATCTCACACTTTCTCCAGCTAAACATGGCTCATCAAATCCAGAGCATGAAAATTTTTCTATAACTCTGCCTGCTTTGAAGGGGACTTTAA
>FWWM01003642.1_pt1 | contig 37819 bp, 40 predicted proteins | sample 2228351 | NCBI WGS metagenome assembly FWWM01 (sample SAMEA103939774, study PRJEB20133) | metagenome
ATACCTAATGCAACAAACCAAACTAATCCAATTTTTTTCAAGGTTTTAAAATTTTAAAGGTTAATGAGAAATTTTAGAAGATTGTCCAATAATTTCCAAAAGGCTTATTTTCTGTTTAATTCTAACTTAAGCAATTGATTATGAATATATTAGCTATTATTATGTTGGAGCTCTTGTACACTTTGACACCAATTGAAAGAATAAACGATACACTTTTTGTTGCAGGATCTCTTCAATGTTACTTAATGTAAAGCAAGGAATAAAGATATTTCTTTCAAATCCAGACTTAGATTGCAGTAAGAGGTGGGCACAACTGTCTTCATTTATGGGTCTTTATTCCTGATGTAGATGGTTATGTAGTATTAAGTGATCTAAGTGGTGCTGTTCTTGGAAGATGGTAGATGATCAGAGATAATGATGGAAATTATGTGATAACAGGTAGTGATCCATAAGGTATTATAGCCAACTTAATAAGTAGAATATTTGAAAAGAGCCCTTTAAAATTTAAAAAATGCAAAATTATTTAACTGAGTTTTTAGAACATTTAAAATCATTAAATTACTCAAATGAAACAATTGCAAATTATAAGATGGATTTAGAAGACTTTTTAGAATTTTTGAAAGATAAGGAAATAAACAAACAACAATTAAGAAGTTATTTTATAGAACTTTTCAATAGAAGTTATTCACCAAGAAGCATTTTAAGGAAAAGAGCAAGTTTAAATACATTTATAAAATTTTTAATCAAAAAAGGTATTATGAAAGAAAATCCTTTAATTTTGCTTCCTAAAATAAAAGTTCCAAAAACATTACCAAAAATACTATCACAAGTTCAACTAAATAAAATTCTTGATGAATGGGAAGTTAAAAATTTTGATGAATTATTTAATAAAGCTATTATTGAAACGCTTTATTCATCAGGTTTGCGTGCAAGTGAGCTATGTAAATTAAAAGTTAAAGATATTGACTTTAAAAATGAGCAAATTAGAATTTTAGGCAAAGGTTCAAGAGAAGCAATCATTCCAATTGGAAAAAGAGCTTTGAATTTAATTGAAATGATTATAAAAGAAAAACATTTAAATGAAAACGATTTTATTTTTCCAATAAACAGATATAAAGTATATCGTATAGTAAAAAAGTTTTTAAACGTACATCCCCATATTCTAAGACATTCATTTGCAACACATCTATTGGATAATGGTGCAAACATTAGAGTAGTTCAAGAACTATTAAGGCACAAAAGCCTTTCATCTACACAAATTTATACTCATGTTAGCTTAAAGAAAGTTAAAGAAAGCTATGAAAAGTTTAATCCAAGAAATAAATCCAAGGAGGATTGATAAATTTAAACTAGATAATTTAGTAATTGAAATTGGATTTGGAAATGGTATTTATATTACTAACTTAGCTAAATTATTTCCAAACAAAAATTTTCTTGGTATTGAAATTTCAGGTGAAAGTATAAAAAAGCTTTTAAAGAGGATTGAAAAAGAAAATTTAAAAAATGTATATTGTGTGAAAATGGATGCATATTGGTTCTTCTATTTATTTTTGGATAATAATAGTGTAGATGAAATTTATATAAACTTTCCAGACCCTTGGCCAAAGAAAAGACATATTGAAAGAAGACTTACAAAGCTTGAAAATTTATATTTATTTTCAAAAAAGCTAAAATTAGATGGATTTATTCAAATTAAAACAGATGATCTGAACTTTTATAACTATTCACTTGAAAATGCAAAAATCTTAAATTGCTTTAAGATAGAAGAATTGAAAGGCTTTGAAGATATAGTAAGAACTAAATATGAAACAAAATGGCTCTTGATGAACAAACAAATTTATAAAGTAAGGTTATATAAGATAAAAGAGATTGATATTGATATTAAGTTAAAGGAAATAAGGAGGATTAAAGATATGGCACATGTTAAGATAGATAAATTTATTGATGTTTCAAAACTTGAAGAAAAAGTGTTTAAGATTGATGAAGGTTTGGTTGTTAAATTTTCAAAAAGCTATCATCGAGATGATGGATGGATAATTGAGACATTATTGTCTGAAAACAATTATGTTCATTATTTTTTTACAAGTTTTAGAAAAAAAGAACATGAGATTATAATTTCAATTTCACCATTTAGTGAAGTTCTTAAAACAGAAGGAATTCTAAAATTTTTAAAATGGCTTTCACTTCTTCCTTAAAAACTTTTCAATTTCATAATTTTCCTTAATTCTTTCAATAAGCTCAATTGTTTTATAATCGTGCTTGTATCCACTAGCATAGGGAATTTTATAATCAAATCCAAAGCTTTCATTCAAAGCTTTCATAAAAACCTCTCTTAAATACTTTCCAACAATAGAAGCAATTGCAATTGGATAATAAATACTATCTCCATCCATCAAAAAGTGAATTTCAAAAATCTTATCATTATAAACAATTTTATATGAAGAATGACCTTTACTTTCCTTTAAAACTTCATACTTTACAATATCAAATAATAAAAGTGCTTTTAAATAATACGTATAACCACCAACCTTACCACATAGTATAATAGTATAGTCTGAATTTGAAAGCTTTGATGCCAAATCCAAAAAAAACTTAATATTCATTTGGAATTTATGAATTTGATTAAGCATTTCGTTGAATTTTATTGGAAAAATTGCAAAAGCCCTATAATCTAAAAAATTTATCTCTTCTTTTACATTAGTTTCTTTTACAAATTTTGCCCAAATTGGCAATTTATAATCCTTTATATAAAATTTCTTTTCAAATTCATCAATTATTAAATTAACATATCTGTCAATAAGTTCCTTCAAGCTAAATGCTCTTAATAATGAAAGTGAAATAATTTCACCTTTTGAATATGTCCATTCCTCACTTCTTTTAAATACATTCTTGCTATCATCAATTTTAATAGATGTTTGTAAATTTTCAATTTTTGAATGAAAAAATAAAGGCTCTTTTACTTTAAGTTTAACTGCACTTACAATAAGTGGTCCAAGAATGGGACCAAGCCCATTTTCATCAATACCAATAACTTCCATTATTTAAAGCTTATTATATATAAACGCCCTTAAATCTGGATTTTTTTGTAATAACTCCCTAATTTCATCATCACTTAGCTTTTGAGGTTTATCTCTATCTTTCTTTACAATACAAAAAAAACCAATATCTTCATCCTTTGCAATAAATCTATGTACAGTCCAAGAAGGAATATAAATAACATCAAATGGCTCAACTTCAAAAATTTTATCATCTATTAAAACATAACCCTTACCCTTAACGAATACTACAATATGCTCATGTTCATGCTTCTCAATACTTGAATATCCACCCTTTGAAATTTCAAAATATCTAAACTCATTATCATTTCCTTTTACAATTTCAAATCGCTTTACGTTCAAAAATGAACCATCTTCTGTTTTATAAGGTTTTTGCTCAATATTACTCCATCTAAAATTTTTTATATATTTTATTAGCATAAGCTTTAAAATTTTAAAGATGAGTTTAGCAGTTAAATATCGACCTAAGAACTTTGATGAGCATATTGGACAATATGAAATTGTCAAGGCATTAAAAAGGGCTTTAAGGGAAAAGCGTATAGCACAAGCTTATTTATTTACAGGACCAAGAGGTGTAGGAAAGACTACAACTGCAAGGATTATATCAAAAGCCTTAAATTGTGATGAATTTAATGATATTACAGAGAATCCTTGTGGAAAATGTAGTTCATGTAGAGATATTGAAAATTCAAGACATATTGATGTGATTGAAATTGATGGTGCAAGCAATAGAGGAATTGATGAAGTTAGACAAATTAGAGAGAATGTTAAATTTTTACCAGCTAGAGGTAGATATAAGGTTTATATAATTGATGAAGTTCATATGCTAACAATTGAAGCTTTTAATGCACTATTAAAAACACTTGAAGAACCTCCAAAACATGTAGTATTTATATTCGCAACAACTGATCCACAAAAAATACCACCTACTGTTCTTTCACGACTTCAAAGATATGATTTTAAGCCAATTTCAACATTTGATATAATAGCAAAATTAAATCAAATAGTTAAACTTGAAAATATAAATATTGAAGAAAAAGCTATTGAAGAAATTGCAAGAAGAGCAGATGGTAGTCTAAGAGATGCTCTTGTTTTACTTGATCAAATGCGCATGTTCTGCGATTATAAAATTACCTACAAAGATGTCTTAAATGCATTGGGAGCAATTGAAAGAGAATTATTAGAAGAGCTTCTTAAAGCAATTTATAAAGGAAATCACAAAAAAGCAATTTCAATGTTAGATAATATATTGCAAAAGAATTTAGCAATTTTAGATTTTGTTAAGGAATTTAACGAATTTCTTTTTGATGTATTTAAAGAGGTTGTGAGGAATGAAAGAAAGGATTATGAAAAAGAGGATTTGATGATATTTCTAAATTTAGCACTTGAAATGGAAAATGCTGTTCGCTACTCCATTACTCCAAAGGTTTGGCTTGAATTCTATATTTGCAAAATGTGCTTTATTCCAAGAACAATTCAACTTATGAATATATTAGAAAATTACAATATTGTATATAAAGCAAAGGAAAGCAAAAAAGAAGAGAAAACAATAGAATCAAAACCATTAACACTTAAAGAAAAACTTGAAAATTATTTTTTAGAAAAAAATGAACCTTTCATTTCAGGAGCAATATCAATCTCTAGCATTATTGAAGAAAATGGAAAAATTAAAATCATTTTTAAAAATGAAAATAAGTTTAATGCTGAGGAATTAAAAAGCAAGATAGAAATCTTAAAAAAAGCCCTAAATCACCTAAACTATCCAAACAAAGAAATAGAGATTATTGTAGAGGAAGAAAATCCACTTAAACTAAAACTGATAAGAGAACTTGGTTTAATAAAAGAAAATGAAAAATAAGAACTTAAAAAAATTTATAGAAGAATGGCAAGCAAACAACTTCAACATTATAAAGAACATTAAGATAAGAATTAAAAATGAAAGAATAATTAGTGTATTTGAAAAAATTCCAAGAAATTTATTTGTAGAAAATGATGCATTTGAAGATAAAGCAGTTTATTATAAGTGTGCTCAAACATCCTCACAACCAAGCCTAATTGCAAAGATGATTGATCTGTTGGAGATAAAGGAAGATGATATAGTTCTTGAAATTGGAACAGGAAGTGGTTATTTAACTGCAATTCTTTGTGAACTTTGTAAATTTGTTTATTCAATTGATATTTTTGAGGAGTTTATTTTTGAAGCGGATAAAAAGTTAAAAATGCTTGGTTATTCAAATTATAAACTACTTTTGAAAGATGGTTGTAAGGGATTAGATGATTTTGCCCCCTATGATAAAATTATTGTATCTGCATATTTTGAGAATATTCCTACCATTTTGTTAGAACAACTTAAAGAAGGTGGAACAATTGTGCTACCTGTTGGTAATAAGGAAGTTCAGCACATTTATAAAATTGTTAAATATGAGGCAGTTCTTTTTGTTCCTATGATATGCTAGCTATTTTAAAGCAATTTTCAATAGTTATTGCAGTTGTAATAGGGCCAATACCGCCAGGAACAGGTGTAATTGCACTTACTATATCTTTAATATCATCAAAATCAACATCTCCAAATAGTTTATCATTTACATAATTTGTTCCAACATCAACGACAATAGCACCCTCCTTAATATATTCACGATTTATATAATTTGCCTTACCTATAGCACAAACTAAGATATCAGCTTTTTTTGAAATTTCTTTTAAATTATAAGTTTTTGAATGACAAACAGTAACAGTTGCATTTCTATTTAATAGCATTAAAGAAAGTGGCTTGCCAACAATTAAACTCCTTCCAATTACTACAACATTCTTACTTTCCAAATTTACATTATAATAATCTAGTAGTTCAACTACTGCTCTTGCTGTGCTTGGAACAATGAACTCTTGATTATATAGAATTTTACCTAAATTTTCAGGATTTAAGCCTTCAACATCTTTATTTGGAGAAATTCTTGAAAAGATATTAATTGGTTTTATATCTTTTGGCAGGGGCATCTCAACAAAAATACCTTTAATATCTTCTCTTACATTTAATTTTTCAATCTCATTCAAAAGTTCATCTTCACTTACAATTAAAGGTAATTTTATAATTTCTGCTTCTATTTGAAATTCTTTAAATTTTTTAAGCTTTGAATTTAAGTAAGATAATGCAGATGAATCATCGGTTGCTATAACTATTGCAACTTTCATAGGCTTTGGCTTCAATCTACTATATACCCTTTGTGCTACTTCCTTACCTCTTAGAAGCTTCATCTTCAATAAATTTTAATATAAACTTTATCTTTATTTTTCTCATAAATTTGCCAAACTTTTTCTTCAATTTTTTTATTCATTATCAAAAACTTAATTTGCTCTCTAACATCTTCATAAGTTGTAATTTTTCCTGGTACAAATTCCTTAATTCTTATAATTGCATAAAAACCTTCTTTATAAATAGGTCCTATAATATCTCCTTGCTTAACATCCTTAAAATAAAATTTAAATTCTTCAGGAAGTGCATCTTCTGGAACATAACCTATATCAATTGGTGCTATTGAATTTTCTTTAGCAGTTTTTTCAAAATCCTTCTTTGCACTTTCTAAAATCTCAAGAACTTTTATTCTTGCTTTTTCAATATCACTTTTAGATGGTTTTACTTTTACTAATATATGGCTAAGCTTAACTGAATCACTTGTTTTATCATCTATCCTAAAAATGTTATAGCCTAAGGGTGTTCTAATAGGTCTTGTATATGAATTTTTATTTGCTAAAAAAATCTCATTAATGAAATCTAATGCCATAAACTGAGCTAAATCATTCCTCCTGACCCACCCTATTTGAACTAGTGTATCATCTGAAAATTTTTTAGCTAACTTATCAAAATTTTCCCCTTTTTGAAGTTTTTTATAAATATCCTTAATTTTGTTATATGCTTTCTCTTCTTGCTCAAATGAAGGCATTACTGGAATTATAATTTGTTGAAGGAAATAAACATTAGGCCGGCTTGGGAACGAATCCTTATGTGTTTGATAAAATTCCTTAATCTCATTTTCATCAACTCTAATTTCTGGAGTTATGTATTTTGAAATGTATTTTTGAATAAGAATTTGCTTATTTATAAAATCTTTCTGATTTTCAAGAAATTCATCTAATGTTAGATTATTCTTTTTAAGTTCATTTTCAAATAAATTTTTGCCAACTATTAAAAAAACTTTATTTGCAAGCTCAGGATCCATAAAATTTATCATACTATCAGCAATTCCGTAATTTTTCAAAACTTCTCTTAATCTTATTGTATCATTTGGATTTATACCAAGACTTTGCAATTTATTAAAAACATCAATTCTACCATATTGAAAGTAGATGTTGTCTAAATATGCTTTTGAGAAATTTTTAAAGTCATCATCTGAAACAAATAATGTAGTATCATTTTTAGCAAGAACTAAGATAACTTTTTGCTTTATGAGATTTTCAAGAATTACTTTTTTAATAGAGTCATTTTCAACAGGTGTTGTAGCACGATATAGCTCTTCAAATTCAGATTGGAATATTGGTTCATCATTTACAACTGCAATAACCTTATCTAGGAGTTTTTCATTCTCTAATGAAAGAAATAAAAATAACATTTAATTTTCCTTCTTTTTCCAATCTTCTAAAAATTTTTGAAGTCCTATATCAGTTAAAGGATGTTTTATCATTTGATAAAATACATTTGGTGGAATTGTTGCAATGTGGGCTCCGTATAGTGCAGAAAGTAGAACATGTCTTGGATGTCTAATACTTGCAGCAATTACCTCAGTTTCAATATCATGTATAGCAAAAATTTCAACTATTTCTTTAACTATCAACATTCCATCATGTCCAATATCATCAAGTCTTCCGATAAATGGTGAAACATATCTGGCACCTAATCTTGCCGCTATGAGGGCTTGAATTGGATTGAAAATTAAAGTTGTATTAACACTAATACCTCTATTTGAAAGATATTTTATAGCTTTAATACCATCCTCAATAAATGGAATTTTAATTACAATATTTGGATGAATATCTGCTAATTTTTGAGCTTCCTCAATCATATCCTCAAACTTAACACTTGTAACTTCTGCTGAAACAGGACCTTTTACAATTTCGCAAATTTGTTTTAAGATATCAGAGGGATTACCTTTTTCCTTCGATAGTAATGATGGATTAGTTGTAACACCACTTATAATACCCCATTCACTAAGCTTTTTAATTTCTTCAACATTTGCACTATCTACGAAGAATTTCATAGTTTGAAAATTTTAAAGCTTTTTTGACTTCTGTTTTTATTCATGCTCCCTGATGAACTTAAACCAACTATATAAAAATGTTCCAAGCAAAGCAAATTCATTTTATTATTGTTCTCTTCTCTCATATTCTCTATTTGCTTTTCAATCGCATCTATTCTTGCATTTAAAGCTTGGATTTGACCTTCCATTTTATCTATTCTACCATATATTTTTGCAAATTCTGTCCTCATTTCCTCTGTTTTTGTCTCCTCCCTAAACTTATAAAATTGTATTTTAAAATTTTAAGATTTACTTATGAAAGTTGGTATCCTTGGAGGGGGTCAGCTTGGATTTATGACAATTTTAAGAGGAATATATATGGGAATTGAATTTAATGTTTTAGACAAGAGTTTAGATGTATCTGCTAGCAAAACTGGTGCAAAATTATTTAAATTTGAAAATTACAAGGAGTTTTATAATGAAAGTGATATTATCACATTCGAATTTGAATATATTCCTATTGAAATGGTAAGTTATATGAAAGATAAATTAAGACCATCGTTTGATATTTTTTATTTAAAGCAAAATAGAATAAGAGAAAAAACATTCTTAAAAGATAATGGATTTCCTGTTGTAAAATTTTATACTGCAAATGATGGTAATTCTGCTATTGAAATTGTAAAAAAATATAATTTTATACCATGTGTTATAAAAACATCAAAGCTTGGATATGATGGAAAGGGGCAATTTTATATTAAAAACTTTGAAGATTTAAATGAGTTAAAAAATTTAAATGAAGAACTTGTAATTGAGGAATTTATAAACTTTGAAAGAGAGATTTCAACTATTGTAGCAAGGAATGAAAGAGATATTAAAGTCTTCCCAATTTCCGAGAATTATCACAAAGATGGTATTTTGATTTATAATATAACACCTGCAAGGATCTCAGAAAAAATTGAAAATAAAATTAAAGATATTGCTATTGAACTTGCAAAGAAATTAAATTTAATAGGTATTTTAGCAATTGAATTTTTCTTACATAATGAAGATGTTTTAATAAATGAAATTGCACCAAGACCTCACAATACTGGACATTGGACATTGGATGGTTGTATTACTTCTCAATTTGAGCAGTTTTTAAGAGCAATTTTAAATTTACCTCTTGGAAATACAAACTTAATAAAGCCTACAATTATGTTAAATCTCATTGATGTTCAAAAGCCAAATCTAAAAGAGTTATTTAAAATTCCAAATAGTTATTTTTACTGGTATTTTAAAGAGAAAAAGCCTAGGAGGAAAATGGGACATGTTAATATATTGATTGATGATATTAGTAAAGTTGAAGATGTTTTGGATATAGTTTTAAAGATTAAATTTTAAACTCAATTCTAAACTTTGTAAATCCTTCACGACTTTCTAATAATTTAACTTTCCCTTTGTGCATTTTAATGATTCTTTTTATAAGAACAAGACCTATACCCCAACCCTCCTTTTTTGTAGTAATGCTTTCAGAAAATAGCTTTTTCTTTATTTTTGAGCTAATACCCGCTCCATCATCAATAATATCAATTATACAATTTTTTTTATTTTTTGATATTAAAATTTTTATATTTAAGGCATTTGCTTCATAACTATTCTTTATAAAATTTTCAAATACCCATTCTAATAGCTCAAAATCTCCTTTAATTTTTACATTTCCTTCAATTTCAAGCTTAACCTCTCTTGAAAATTTATCTTTTAAATTATTATATGCACTTAGAATTATTTCATTTAAATTAACCTCTCTAAAATTTATTGAACTTCCTATTTTTGAAAATCGCTTTAAAATTGAACTTATTCTTTCTAAATTCTTTTCAATCTCAAAAAACCTATCATTACCCCTTTTTAATAATTCAAAGTTAGCAATAAGTGAAGAGATTGGTGTTCCTATTTGATGAGCAAGACCCTTTGCAAATGTTGAATAAAACCTCTCAGATTCATAAATATATGCATTCCTCAAAGCCAAAATAACAATTACAAATGTTCCAATTGCTATAAGTGTTAAAATAAATGGAAGAATTGAAAGATAAAATATGGATTTTGGTTCTGAATAATAGATTCTACCAATTTTAAAATTTTCATAAACAATTTCTACAAATTGATTTCTTTTTTCTAAATCCTCCTTAATTTTATATAAATTCTGATTGCTATTTAAATTTCTAAAAAATTTAATACTATCTTTATCATCTGTGATAATAATGCCAAATGGTATGTTCTCTATAATATCTTCAACATTTTCAGAGCCAAGAATAAGTGCAGAACTTAAAGCATTCGAGAGAACATAATTGTAATTCTTTATTTCATTTCTTATATTTGAAATTGCTATGTTTGATAGAATAAAGGATGAGAGAATAATTATTGAAAATGAAATAATTACAAATAGCTGAATTTTTATTTGCATTTAAAGAATAAAACTAATAACTTCTTTTATGTTTTTTCTTAAATTTTCTTCATTATCATTTATTTGTCCATTTATATAAAATTCTAATGTTCTTGTAAGAATTGAAACAATAAATGCAACTGTATATTGTTTTCCATATTTACCTTCAGGTGCAATTTCTCTTAGTATATCAATTGGTTTTGGTGTCTTCTTAATGAATTTTTCATAATGAAATTGATACATTTTTAAAATAAATAGAAATTCTTCTTTCCTTAAAAGTGCAAAATCTATAAAGCTATCTATAAAAGCTTGAAATTTATTATTACTGCTATCGACTTTTGGTTTTATATAATTGTAAAATTCATTTGCAATATCAACAAATGTCTTTTTAATTAAGTCTCTTTTATCTTCGTAGTATTTAAAGAGAAGTGACTCAGATGTTTTTGCTTTTCGAGCAATATCCTTAGTTCTTACACCATCTACACCACTTTCAACAACTGCTTTTATAACTGCTTGCTTAATTCTATTTATTGAATCAAGTTGTCGCATAATGAAAATTTTAAAGTGTATTAGAAGATTGTCCAGATTTCAGGACAATACAATGAGGTAAGTTGCTTTAAAATTTTCATATGGTTTTTAAACTTGAAGAAGGAGAAAAACCAAAGAGTACCAAAGCTATAACGATCGTTAAAGCAGTAAGAGATGCTTTAGCTGAGGAGATGAGAAGAGATCACAGGGTTATTGTGCTTGGTGAAGATGTTGGCAAGAGAGGTGGTGTATTTTTGGCAACTGAAGGACTTATTGATGAATTTGGAGAAGATAGAGTTATCGATACACCTCTAACTGAAGCTGGAATAGTTGGTGCTGCAATTGGAATGGCACTTTATGGACTTAGACCTGTTGCAGAAATTCAATTTATAGACTTTGTATACCCTGCATACGACCAGATTGTAAATGAAGCAGCAAAATTCAGATATAGGAGTGGTGGTCAATTTTCTGTTCCACTTGTAATTAGAGCACCATATGGTGGTGGAATAGGTGGAGGATTGTATCATTCACAAAGTCCAGAAGCATATTTTGTTCATACACCAGGACTTAAAGTTGTAATTCCTTCAACACCAACTGATACAAAAGGATTATTAAAATCTGCAATTAGGGATGATGACCCTGTTATATTTTTAGAGCCAAAGAAAATTTATATGTCAATTAAGGAGGAAGTTCCTGATGACCCTGATTTTACAATTGAAATTGGAAAGGCTAAAAAAGTAAGAGAAGGTAAAGATGTTACAATAATTAGCTATGGATATATGGTTCATGTATGCTTAAAGGCTGCTGAAATGGCAGAAAAGGAAGGTATATCTGTTGAGGTAATAGATTTAAGAAGTTTGTTGCCATTTGATAAAGATGCAATTTTAGAGAGTGTTGCAAAAACTGGAAGGCTTATTGTAGTAAATGAAGCACCAAAATTATGCTCATTTGCATCAGAAATTTCTGCATTTGTAGCAGAGCGAGCAATTGAATATCTAATTGCACCCATTAGAAGAATTACAGGATTTGATACACCATTCCCATATGCTCAGCAAAAGTATTACATGCCAAATGAAAATAGAATTTTAAGAGCAATTAGAGAACTAATGGAATGGAATTAAAAAAAGCATATTATATAACATTTGGTTGTAGGACGAATTTTTATGATACTGAATTGATTAAGTCCAATTTAGAAAGAATTGGTATTTTAGAGTCAAATGATTTAAAGGATGCGGATTATATTATAATAAATTCATGTGCAGTAACACAAAAGGCAGAAAGTGATGCAAGACAAGCCCTAAATAAGGCTTTAAGGGAAAGGAAAGAAAATGCAAAAGTGATATTTACGGGATGTGTTGCAAAAATTAAGAAATTAAATTTAGCAGATTTTGAGGGCTCAATAACGGATGTTCTAAAATTCTTTAATATAGAAAATCCTGAAAATTCTATAATTTATGATTATAAAAGCAGAACAAGAGCAACACTAAAAATTCAAGAAGGATGTAATTTTATTTGTTCATATTGTGCAATTAGAATAGCAAGAGGGAAAAGTAGAAGTAAGGAATTAGATAAGATATTAAAGGAAATGGAAATATTAAGTAAAAGGAATATAAAGGAGGTGATGATTACAGGTATTCAAGTTGGAGATTGGGGAAAGGAATGGAAGTTGAATTTATCATATTTATTAAAAAAACTATTAGAAAACTTTCCAAATATGAGATTTAGACTATCTTCAATACTTCCAATTCATGTAACTGATGAGCTAATAAATTTATATTTAGAATATCCAAAGAATTTACTTCCACATTTTCATATTTCACTTCAAAGTGCATCAAATAAAGTTTTAAAAGATATGAGAAGACCATATACAATTGAAATTTATAGGAAAATTGTAGAGAAGGTATTAAGAATTGAAAATGTTAGTATTGGAACTGATATAATCGTAGGATTTCCAACAGAAATGGATGAAGACTTTTTAATGACCTATAAATTTTGTAAGGAATTTCCATTTAGCTATTTACATGTATTTGAATACTCTCCAAGGGAAGGAACATCTGCATATTATTTAAAACCTGTTGTTCCAAATAGAGTTATAAAAGAAAGGGTTAAAGCATTATTTGAGCTTTCAAAATTAAAGAAAATAGAATATATGAAAAAATTTATAAATAAAAAGCTTGATGTTCTATTTGAAACATATAAAAATGGATATTGGGTTGGAACAAGTGGAAATTATCTAAAAGTTAAAGTTATAAGTGAAGAAAATTTAAAAAATGAAATTAAGGATGTTTTAGCAGTTAAAATAGAAGGAGAAAGTTTATTAGGTTATTGCATCAAAACTACTTAATGCTATAATTTCATAACTGAAGAATGGTTCTGCATATTCAACATTGCTAATACTTCCAAAATACCTCGCTTTTAATTTAATCATCTCTTTAACTTGCTCTAATTTATGACCAAATTGGCTTTCGTATATCTCAACTAATTTTAGCTTCTTTTCAATATAATTTGTAATATCAATTGTAAAACTAATTGGATATTGAAATCTCAAATGATTTGAAAAGTAATAAATGATCCTTTTTGGATAGTGAGGTTCTCCTTCCCAATTTACCTTTGTTAGCTTGGCATAAAACCTACTTGCAAGTCCAATATAACTTGCAGAAATATGATCTGGATGTGCATCAAGGTGGTAGGGAATGAATAGTGTTTTTGGTTTCAATTTTCTAATCCGCTTTGCAACCTCAATTCTAATCTCAACATTATCCAGTAAATATCTGTTTGGAAAATTTAAAATTTCTATATAGTCCAAGTTCATAAATTTGGCAGCATTTTCTGCTTCTCTAATTCTCTTTTCAACACTTCCATAAGGTGTGGGCTCACCATTTGTTAAATTCAAAACACCAACCTTTAAACCCTTATCCTTAAACGCAAATATGCTACCACCCATTCCCATCTCCGCATCGTCTGGATGAGGTGCAATTATTAAAATGTCAAGCATTTTCTAGAAATCTTCTTAAAAATTCATATGTTAATTTAATATCGTTCTTACTTGCTATCTGAAGTGGAGTGTGAATATATCGGACGGGAACAGAAATAACAATTGATGGTGCTTTTATATTTAAGGCACTTGCATCAGTTGAACCTATAAGTGGCCTTTTTATCTGATATGGAATTTCGTATTTCTTAAAGAGTTCTATGAATTCTTTTAATAATTTGGGTTTTATTATCGTTCCTTTATCTGCAACTGTAAGAGCTGGTCCCTTTGAAATAAATGAAGATTGTTCATCATCTGAAACATATGGACTTTCTGCACTTGTTGATTCAAGGATTATAGCTAAATCAAAATCTAAGTGTTCAACTAAAGCCCTTGCACCTCTTATCCCAACCTCTTCCTCAGTACAAAATACAAAATAGCTATCATAGTAATTATTTACATTTTTTGCAATTTCAATTAAAATAAATGTTCCAATTCTGTTGTCAAATGCTTTCCCCATTATTAAATTTTCAGAAATTTCCCTAAATCCATAATCTATAACTGCAAAATCACCAATCTCAACAGCGTCATAATTATCTCCAACATCCACAAATAACTTCTCAACACTTTCAATTTCAAATTTTATTTTTTCAAGATGAGGTGGAACACTTGAAAACACCCCATAAACAAAGCCATTTCTTGTTCTAATTTTCACTAAATGCGATATTAAAATTTTAGCATCCCATTCACCAATTGGTGCAAGTTTAATGTAACCATTACTTTTTGAATAAACCATAAATCCAACTTCATCTATATGGGCTTCTATTAGAACCTTCTTTGAACTATCTTTACCTTTTTTATAAAAAATCAAGTTTCCATATTTATCTTCAAAATTTTCTAACTTTGAAAGTTCGCTTTTTATAATTTCCTTTAATTCATCCTCACATCCTGATGGACCAAATGCTTCTGATAGTTTTTTAAGAAGTTGGTAGTTCATACGAAAATTTTAATGCATCACCAAAACATTTTAAAATTTTTGCCTTATGCTTTAAACTATGAATATGCTCCTTGTTACCTTTGGAATTTTTATTGATATTCCTAAGACTAAATTCTTTGGCATTGGAGCTTATATAAATCCTAATGCACAAAACAGAATTATAGGTTATTGGGAAGCTTCATATACTGCATTTACCAGTGGCTTTGTTGGCTTTACCCTAGGTACTCAAATCCACTTTGGAAATCTAAATGCATCTACATTATCTACAAGTGATACTGCATTATACTACTATCCAGGATTTCAAGTATTTCTTGGACCTGCAATTGGAAAGAGATTCTTTTACATCGCACCTACATTAAGCATTAGCTATTTCAAGCCAAGATCAATAAAGAGAATTCCAAATACACCTCCTAACTATGGTGATACATTAAATTATGGACCAACATTTTCTTCATCAGTTGGTGTAAAAATAGGTCTTCTCTATCATGAACACTTTTCTCTCATAACAGCATATGCTGGTTATGGACAATATGTAATAAAAAAGTATAATAATAATAGTTGGATTAGAAATCAGGATAGCATTGTTAGGAATTTCTACTTTTCAATAGCAATAAATCCACTATTCTTCACAAGCACATATCCATTTAGAGAATGGGATGAAGAAACATATACAAGATACTATCATGGAGATATAGTAGAAAAAGCAGAAGAAAGAAACTTCCTAGCATTTACAATATATGCTCAAAAGATGTTTAGAGATAATTCTTATTTTGATTATATTTATGAGCTTGGACTTTATAGGTACTTTCCACTGAGAAAATATGGTAATGAATTTACATTAGGACTTCGAAGAACAACCTACAAACCTATAACAAATGATACGAACATTTATAATCTACCATCATTCATCTATTTTAAATTTAGACCTTACTTTGGAGCAAAGAGTTTTGACATTGGACCATATTTTAGTTTTGGATATATAACTGATGGAAAGTTAATAAGGGCAGGTGGATATGATTTTGGACTTGGTTTAAGATGGCAAATTTTTTATTTAGATGTGGGAATGACAAAAGCTTATGAAGGATATTTTTATGATCCTATGAAAACATACATCTTAAGAGATAAGCCTGACACTGTTTTATTTGATGATTATAGAGTTTATTCATCAAATCTAATTCCAAAAGCCTCATTTGGTTTAAGAATTCTATACAATCATTCAGATTACGTAATAGCTCCATTTGTATTTAATCCTCAAAGTGAAAGAACATTCTTACTTTGGACATTAAATGCAGGTGTTAATTTTCAAGCAAGCAATGAAATAAAAATAATTCCATTTGATTTTATATTCTTTAAATACATGAGAACTAAGCCATTTGGCTTTGGTATAGGTTTTGATTTTGAGAATATTACACTGCAAAAAGATACTATAAAAGAAAGAGTTAAGGAATCAAGATTTTCATTTAAGTTTGGACTATCACTTGGAGGGAGAGTTACTTCAATAATGCCATATGGTGTAATAGGAACTGCTTTTTATCCTGGTGATTTGATATATGGTGGTGGTATTAAGGTTGGATTTGGCAGTTGGGGTAAAGCTTGGAATATGCCATTTTATGTTTTATCATTAGATCTAAGATATTCAAATGATTATGTTTTAAGTGGCTCTGATTATAAACAGAGATTTGGATTTAGCTTTAAGGTAGGCATTAGCTATCATATACCTATTTGGAAATTTACGAAGAAAACTGAAAGTGATATTTACAAACCTGTAAAGCCAGATTATTTAAGGGGCTATTGAGTAAAATTTTTATTTATTATTTGCCAGATGTTTTAACAACTATAAGATTAACTTTAGTACCATTTGTTTTCGTTTCAATAGGTAAAAATCCAATTTTTACTATTATGCTTTTACTATTAGCATTTATTAGTGATATTTTAGATGGTTATATTGCAAGACTAATTAAAATAAATGATAGAGAATTTGGTAAAGCATATGATCATCTAGTAGATAAATTACTTATATTTGTAATTGTTTATGCACTTGTTGTATATAAGAATTTACCGCATTGGGCATTTATATTCTTTTTGATTAGAGAATTCCTACTTATCATTGGTGCATTATTTTTGTGGTTTTATAAGGTTAAAATTGAGGGTTCGAATTTATTTGGTAAAGCTGCAGGTGCTATATTCTATGCTATGGTTATAGCTTACATTTTTGAACTCAAATTTAGATTTGAGCTTTTGATTCTATCTATCATAGCATCCTTTTTTGCATTTATCATCTATGTAATAAGAAGTTTTAAGAATGCTAAGTCTAGTGTATATAACAGGATTTGATATTGAGATAAAACGTATCAAATTTAGTGGAGATTATGTAGATATTTATAAGCCGAGGGAAACTGGTAAATTTCCATTTGTTTTATTTTCAGGTGGAATGAATAGTCCTTCAAGTAGATATGCATCACTTGGTAAATTTTTGGCAGAAAATGGATATGTTGTGATTATTCCTGACTATAAAGGATGGTTATTTTTAATGTCAATACCATTTAAAATTCTTAAAATACTTGATAATTTAGAGGAAATTGATAGTTCTATTGGGAATGAAGGTTGTCTTGGAGGACATTCACTTGGAGCATATTATTCACTTTTAGTTTCATACAAAAGAAGTTCAATTAAATGTGTATTCGCATTTTCACCCCCTGCCCTACTTCTAAATTATAATAAAATTAAAATTCCAGTTTTGATATTTGCTGGAACAAATGATATGATTACAAAATTTGAAGATAACCAGAAAATCATTTATGAGCATTTAAAAACGAAAAAGAAGTTAGTAGTAATTGATGGTGGAAATCACAATGGATATATGGATAGGTGGGATGTTGTAGAAGCTTTAACTGATGGACACTTATCTATCAAGCATGAAGAACAGCAAAAAATTGTAAAGGATAGTGTTTTGATGTTTTTAAATGAAATTTTGAAAAAGCATTAAAATTCTCAGCTTATGGAAATGGTTCTTTTAGTTTTTATATATGCCTTTTTGACTGATTTAGCGACAGGACTTGGAGCTCTCCCTTTCTTCTTATTTAGAAACCTAGATAAGAAAATTTTTGGTTTTTTTGAAGCATTATCTGGTGGGCTTATGATTGGAGCAAGTTACAATCTACTATTTGAAGCATTGAATTTAAATGTATTACTTATGATAGTTGGAATAATGTTTGGAATATTACTAGTAGTCTTGACGAATAATTATCTTAATGATAAAGAACTAACACTTGGAAATATAAAAGGAAGTTCTGCAAGAAGGGCTATTGTATTTTTATTTATAATGACTGCACATAGTGCCGCTGAAGGTATTTCAATAGGTGTTTCATTTGGTGGTAGAGAAAATCTTGGTATTTTAACATCGATAGCTATTGCTATACATAACATACCAGAGGGACTTGCAATTTCACTATATCTAATAGCACAAGGAGCAAGCCCATTATTATGTTTATTTTGGAGTATATTTTCAAGCCTACCTCAACCTATATTAGCAGTTCCTTCTTATATTTTAGTGGAATTATTTAAACCATTTTTACCATTTGGATTTGGATTTGCAGCAGGTGCTATGATATATCTTGTAGTTTGGGATATAATTCCAAATACACTAAAATCTATTTCAAGAGAAGCAATTTCAATTTCTATAATGATTGGTATTGTTTTTATGGCTATCCTTTATAAAATATTGGGATAACTTTTCCAATGCTTTAAATGTAAAGAATTTTAAATAATTACTAGCATTCTTCTTGAAAAATCTATTTTGCATTAAGCAAGAACCCATTTTAATCTCATCAAGAATCTCAATAAACCTTTTATAATCAATTGAATAAAACTTACAAACTTCACTAATTCTTGAAAAATCTACTTTTGAATGTAAAATAGCAATATCCCAAAGCCAATATAAATTTTTTTTAGCACTTTTATGATAATGCAAAACGGAAATTATAAATTGCTCTTCAATAGGAAATGTTAAAAGATTGAATTTCCAATGTACTGCTCTTTTAAATAACTTTTTACTATCAATTTCAATGTAATAACTTGGAAAAATTTTTCTATGAATTTCAAAGAACAATAAGTTCTTTTTAAATCCCATTTCATACTCAAAAATATATCTTAAAGTTTTTGGAATTTTATTTGAAAACTGAGAAAAATTTTTAAAATTTAAATCTAAAAAAAATTCTTTCAGCTTTTCATAATTGTAGCCATCTACAAAAAAATCAACATCTGCAATAAATCTATAATATGGCTTTTCATAAAGTTCATATCCACTCCAAAATCCCTTATAAACTACAATATCATTAAAATTTTTTAAATATCTATCAATAAATGAACTATATGCTATCCACTTAGCTTTTGATAAATCCAAGTAGCTGTGGAACTCAGCTGATTTCAAAAACCACTTTAATTGCTCTTCCATTTAATATCTCTTCAAAACCCTTTTCAAAATCTTCAAGCTTTATTTTATGACTTATAATGGGACTTAAATCAATTTTTTGAATTAAGCTAATTGTTTTATACCAAGTAGAATAAATTTTCCTTCCAATAATACCATAAACCCTAATACCTTTCATTATAAAATAACTATTAAAATCAAATTCAAATGGCTTTGAATAAAGACCAAGCATAGAAAGTCTTCCACCTTCTACAATTGTTTTAATTGCACTTTTAAATCCATCTTCATTTCCTGAAAATTCCAAAACTACATCAACACCTACATTATTTGTTATTTCCATAACTTTTTCATATACATCTTCTTTTTTTGGATTTATTATATAATCCGCACCCATTTTCTTTGAGACTTCAAGTCTATATTCATTTACATCCATCGTAATAATTTTATTTGCACCACTGACTTTACAAATTGCAGTTGCTATAAGTCCAATAGGGCCACATCCTACTATTAGAACATTTTTTGAAGTAATATTTTCACTTAAAACAGTATCTATTGCATTTCCCATTGGCTCCATAATAGGGACAAATTCTCTTGGTATATTATCTGGAACTTGTATTGCATTTTTATATGGAATTTTAAGATATTTTGCAAATCCTCCATCTACTGAAAATCCAAGTATTTTCATATTCTTACATATATGAAAATTATCATTTTTGCAATTATAACATTCATTACACCAAAAATGACTTTCAACACCTACAAAATCTCCAATTTCCAAATTCTTTACATTTTTACCTTTCTCTACAATAATACCACCAATTTCATGGCCAAGAACTCTTGGAAATTCATTCAATTCTTTAATTGCCCATTCATCCCAAACATATGCATGAACATCACTTCCACAAATAGAAGCATATTTAACTTCAATTAATACTTCATCATCATTTATTTTTGGAATTTCCTTATTTATTAATTCTAAACCTCTTTGTGGTTTTGTTTTTGCAAGCGCAATCATATTACCTCCAAAATAAATATATCAGGATTTTCTAAAATTCTTGCAAGTGTCCTTGTAAATCTTGCAGCTTCTGCACCATCTACAATCCTATGGTCAAATGATAATGAAACATACATAATATATCTAATTATAATTTCATCTTTTTCGTTTACAACAGGAACTTTCTTAATTTTATGTGTTCCAAGTATTGCAATTCTTGGATAATCTATTACAGGAAATGCAAAAATTCCACCAATTGAACCTACATTTGTAATAGAAAATGTCCCATCTTGTAAATCTTCTAGTGTTAATTTACCTTCCCTTGCTCTATTTGAAAGCTCTTCTAATTCTCTTGCAATTTGAATTATACTCTTTTTATCAACATCCTTTATTACAGGCACTATAAGACCTTCAGGTGTATCAATTGCAACTCCTATATTATAGTATTTCTTTAATATAATTTCTCCCTTTTCATCATCCACAATTGCATTAAAATATGGATGCTTCTTTAATGCAGTTACAACTGCTTTTATAATAAATGGTAAATATGTTAATTTTATATTTTGCTCACTTGCTAATTTCTTCAATCTTTCTCTTAAATTTACAATTTCCGTCATATCAATTTCATCTACATGAAGTGTATGAACTGCTCTATCTTTTGAAAGTCTAAGATGCTCTGCAATTTTCCTTCTTATACCTCTAATTGGAATAATTTCTTCAAACTCACTTCTTCTTTCAATAGAAACTTCAACTTTTTCCTCTAGAACAGGCTTTTGGATAACCTGCTCCTTTTGTTTATTAACATATTCTAAAACATCATTCTTCGTAATTCTACCTTTTGGACCACTTCCTTTAATTAGACTTAGATCTATGCCAAGTTCCCTTGCTAATTTTCTTACAGCAGGTGGTGCAAGTGGTCTTTCAACTTTAATCTCTCCTTTCTCTGTTATTATAACTTTTTGCTCTTCAATACTATCGCCAATTATCAAAAGTGGTGTTCCAACAGAAACAATATCGCCTTCTTTTACTAGAATTTTCAAAACATAACCTTCATAAGGTGAAGGTAATTCCGTATTCACCTTATCAGTAAGAACTTCAATAAGTGGTTGTTCCCTTTTTACATAATCACCTTCCTTTACAAGAATTTTTCCTATTTCACCTTCATGGACACTTTCTGCAATTTCTGGCATTTTGAATTCTTTAAGAGCCATAGTTCCAAAATTTTAAACCCAATAATCTCTAATCCTTTCAATCACAATTTGTCTAACCTTTTCGATCCTAGTTTTCAATGTATTTCTAACAACAAATCCTCTTTCTAAATCTTCAACAACTAAACCATATTCAACACTATCATCCTTAACGATATCAACATTTCCAACCAATTCTTTAACAATCTCATAATCTTTAGGGTTTATTCTAATTATTGGCTTTTGAAATACATTGTTTTTGAAAACTTCATTAATAACATTTCTAAGATAATTCTTATAAACCTCTTTATTTTCAAATAATTTCACAACCTCTTCTTCCAAGCCTTCAAAAACCTTATTTACTATTTCATTTTCAAGATTTATCATCTTTGAATTTATTTTAAGCTGAACTTTACCAAAAATTCTTTGTTTTTCAGCAGATATAAAATTATTAGCTTTCTTAATGTATTCATTAACAATTTGAGGAACTTTTTCTTTTGCTCTTTCTATTATTTCAGAGGCACCCAAAAGGGCGCCAGATATCATCTTATCTGCTTCTTCCTTAGCCTTACTTAAAACAATAATCTCAATTTTATTCTCTGTCATTGGGTCATTATTAAGAACATTACAACAAAACCAAATATGATAATTGTTTCAGGTATAACAAATAGTGTAAGAACAGGACCAAGCATACTTCTATCTTCAGCAATAGCACCAATACCAGCAGAACCTATCCTACTTTGTGCAATACCAGTTCCAATACCTGTTAGTCCAATAGCAAGTCCCATACCTATGTATTTACCAGCTTTAGCCATATCAGAAGAGCCAGTGGGCTCAGCAGCAAATGCCAAACCGATGAAAGTCAAAATACCAATAATGGTAAGAGTAATTCCAATCAGTTTACGAAACATAGTTCAATCCTCCTTTCTTGAAAGGTTTGAAAATTTTGTCTCCCGTCTTATAAAATTGAATGAAAAATTCCACAATTTGCAAACGCATACCCTGGATGGTAGGATCTAAGAAGCCCAAAACAAATGCAAGAGTGTGAAAAATTAAAGCTACAAAAAGTGCAAAAATTAACGATGGAATCATTGAATAAAATATATTACCCATTTCTGCAAGTACAGCTGATGCTAAAGCAACTGCAGCAAGCCTTGCAAAGCTTAAAACCTGTCCAGCACTTGATATAAGCTCAATTGGAGCAATAGGACCATGCGTGAAAATAACACCAACTATACCCAATCCAATAAGAAAAATTGCAATGTATAAAAATATGGGAATTTGAATGATTTTCAAAAATACAAAACCCAAAAGGATAATACCAACTAAACCTATAAACCTAAATGTATCGTATAGTGCTAAATGCATATCTTTAAGCCTCAAATTATTTATAATGCCAAAAATTATTCCAAGTAGAACTTGAACAATACCAAGAATTATTGAAATACCAATTATCATTCCAGTTGAATGTGTTCTATGAACGATTGGCTTTAAAATTCCTAATTTATAAAACAATTCTCCAAATGCTTCACCATATAAAAATCCAAAGAAAATAGCCCATCCTAATGCCCATAAATAAATTGTTGTAATATCCTTTATCACTTCATTCTTTGAAAATTTTGCTCTGAAAAACAAAACGATTACTAACATAATAAGTGCATAACCAACATCACCAAGCATCATTCCAAAGTAGGGTGGGAAAAATAGCCAAATATAAAATGTAGGGTCTATTGTTCCATACTTTGGATAACCATAAAATTCCAAAACCCTTTTAAATGCATTAGTAATTTTAGGAGGCTTAACCAAAACAGGAACCTTATCATATTCAAATACACTCGGCTCTTCAAATTTTATAAAATAATGATTTTCAAATGGTTTTAGTGCACTTAATAATTTTTCTTTTTCACTCTTTAAAATCCACCCCTTTATAAAAAATACATATTGTGAAAATGTTGAATATTTCCTTAATATGTTCAAATCCTCAAATTTTTCAAGAACTGAAAGTTTTATATTTGAAAATTTTTCAGAAATAGAATTTTTAAAATTCTTAATTTCGCTATCAATTCTAATAATTTCCTCTCTTAATAACTGAATTCTTTGAGACATAGTTTCATAAGCTTGCGATAGTGTTAAGTTTTCAAATCCTGATGGTAATCTAAATTCACTAAAACCTGCTTCATATATCTTTTCTTTTACATCTTCATAAATCAAAATAGCAAATCTATCATCCCTTAAATCTACAATTTTATAATTCTTTATATTTAGTTTTTCAAGTGTTTTTAAATCTTTCCTAATTGCAATTACAACAATTTTTGGTTCTTGAAATCTATAGATCTTTGAAATTGTTGAAAAATAATCATTTAATAGCTGAAGTTCTAATAGAATTTTTTCTTTTTTATTAACAAGTTCCTTTGCTTTCATTAAAATCTCTTCAAGTTCAAAAATCACTTTATCATCAATGTTCAAGAATTCACTACCACTAGGAAAACTTCCCATCAAATGTTCAATATCAGAAATTAAGTTTCTTGCTCTTTTATAAATATCTTCATCATCTATTTGAAGATCTGGACTTTTATACTTTTGAGGATATTCTTCAATGTGAACTATACCAAGTTCCTTAATAACATTTAAAATTTCAAAAAATTTTGCTTTATCTCCTACAATCTCAAATTTAAGCAATGGTTTAATCATAAAAGTTGAAAATTTTAAAGGGCAATAACTTAATTCTTAAGTCATCCTATAACTCAATCTCATTATGATATTTGTATGGCCCTCTCCCAATACCAAGATTCATTGAGCAATCTTTAAGTTTGATTTTTTATGTTATAAAATTTCAGCATGCTTAAAGGAAGTGGTAACATGAAATGGATGATATATCTGGGCTTGTTTTTGGGATAATGGATAAACTCATATCCATATAAAGGCCAAATTGCTTCAAATGATGTACTCTTTTATTCAAGAAATATGGATATGAGAGAATGGTATTTTATTTGTAAAGAGCTATAGGAAAGTAAGGATAAAAGATATTTATCCTGGTATTGAAATGCCAAATGCAAATATCGCACAAATAAAGATAGATATTAAATATGCGGATTTAGAGCTATTAGATGATGGAAGAACTATATCACTAAAGACACCAATTGGAGAGATAAGAGACAATTTACTTAATGCGTATGAAGGTAATAAGCATGTTGATGTAAGATATAGACTAAAGGATGATTTACTTAGCTTTGATGTTAAGGGATATGAGAATAAAGAGAAGCTTTTAATAGATCCTTATTTGCTATTGTGGGCTGCTTATTATGGGGGAAGTGATTGGGACTTTGGCAATTCAATTACAACAGATAATTCAGGGAATGTTTTTGTAACAGGATATACTCGTTCAACAGATTTTCCAACACAAGATTCTGGTGGCGGAGCTTACTTTCAGGACTTAAAGGCAGGATGGTTCGATGTTTTTATTTTAAGATTTACAAATACAGGTGTCAAACAATGGGCTACTTAAGTGACTATGGCTGGTTAATTACAACAAATGGCTTTAGGAATATTTTTGTGACTGGAGAGACTAATTCAACAAATTTTCCAACATATAATCCTGGTAATGGTGCCTAGAACCTTCAAATGCACCAATGACTATTAAAGTATATTCAATTGATGGTAAGCTAATTCTTTCAAGATATTATAATTCAACAAATTATCGTTAAAGAGGGGTGTTTATATTGTATGAGCTTTCTTTTAATCTTCAAATATCAAAACACTTTCTTCATAAATTCTAAACTTACGCTCCTTTAACTTCTCTTTAAATTCAAAGATCAATTTCTCATCATTTAATACATCTAGTGAAACTTTTAAAAACAAAATTCTTCTTTCAACTTTAAATCTTGTAATACCTGATGGAATTCTATAATTATTCTTTGCTAAAAAGAAAAAGAAACTATGATCAAGCTTTGGAAATACAATACCTTCAACAACATCCTTTCTTAAAACCCTTTCATAACTTATATTTTTTAATTCGTTCAAAAATTTCAAAAATTCCACTCTATTGTTAAATTTCAAAATAAAACTATCTCTTGATTTTATTAGAACTTCATAATTTCTTGGATTTCTAACTTCCTTAAAAATTCTTCCATCAAAACTTCTAATAAACGCTAAGAACTGATCATCAAATTTAAACTGCCATGCCCAAGAATTTAACTTAATTCTTCTTCTATCATAACTTACAAGTTGAATTGGAATAAACTTTACTCCTATTTCTTTTAGAGCATTATATCTATGTGTTCCATCTAGGATAATAATTTTATCCTTTATATTTGTGCAAACAATAGGATGATTTACAAATCCATCCTTCTTGATTTTTAAAACAAGTTTATTCAATCTCTCATTTGATGGTTCTTCATGAGGAATTACTTTATTAGCATCTAAAAATTCTATCTCATTCAAAATTTGCATCAATTATATTAAGAAATCTGTTTTTAACCTTTTCAATTTGAACCTTTTCAATAGCAAATTCAAAATGACCTAAAACTATAAGTTTCTTAGCATTATTCTCATCAAGACCTCTTGCCATTAAGTAAAATAGCTTTTCATAATCAATTTCACTAACAGTTGCAGAATGAGTACAACGAACATCATTTGCAGATATTTCAAGGCCAGGTATAGCATCCGAGCGTGTTCCAGGATTTAATAAAATGGTATGCTCCTGTAAGTATGCATTTGACTTTTGAGCTTTTGGAAAAATTTTAATCAGTCCATCAAAATGGCTTCTTGCCTTATCTTTCAAAGCTCCCCTAACTAAAACATTTCCAACACTACTACCAACCCTATGCATTAGTCTTGAGTATAAGCTATAAAATTGCTCATCTCTTCCAAAGAAAATTTGAGTATCTTCACCTTCTGCACCCTCTCCATTCATAAAAAGTTCCATATAATTAACACTATATTTACCACCCACCCAAATGTGATTAACATAAGCCCTAGAGTCATTATTTAGAATTACTCTTCTTCTTGAATAAGAATAAACTTTTAAGTTAAAGTCATAAATTGAAGAGAAGCTCAAAACTGAATTATCATGTAAATAAATTTCATAAACAGGATTATAAAAGCCATTAATTTCATCATTTATTGAATGATGTTCATCTACATAGCTAAACTTTGAACCTTTGTCTAAAATTATCAAAATATGTGGATATATTGCAACATTATCAGATGAATGGACAAATAATATTTGAAAGGGCTTTTCAATCTCTAAGTTTTTAGGGACATATATGAAAAGACCTGTTCTTAAATTTAAATAATGATTTGCACTAAATTTATCTTCACTTGGAGATACTATTTTTGAAAAATAAGCAGGAAAATTGAAATCCAAGTTTTCAAAAGCATTAAACAATTCTTCAACAATAAGACCCTTCTTTTTCAATTCTTCATCTATACTTAATGAAAATAGTTTATTATCTAAAAAAAGTGCAAATCCGCTTGTATCCTTCTCTTCCTCAATTATATTCTTTATATAGCTAGGAAGTTCAGTTTTTGAAATTAGATTAGCACTATAGTTCTCAGGTTTTAAAATCCTATAATCAACATACTTATTTCTCAAAGGTTCCAATTCATTATAAGTTTTAAGAGCAATTTCCCTAACTTCATCCAAAAATTGAAATATCTTGTTCATATGAAAATTTTAAAGTTCACTAATTGAATAGCCTCTAAAATTTCAAACCATGGATAAATATGTGATGGCTGTTCCAAACAATTATTCAAGTGAAAAATTAAAAAATTATCAAAATTACTTTAAGAATTTGGTAGAGATTAAAGTTATTCCAGATTTACTTGAAGAAATAAATGCAAGTGAATACAAAGGTCTTATATTGATTGGTGGTGAGGATGTAAGTCCGAAGTTCTATAATGAGGAAAATACTTTTAGCGAAGTGAATGAAAAAAGAGATTTAGCAGAATTTGAACTTATTGAAAAATTTTTAAAATACGAAAGGGTCATTTTTGGTATCTGCAGAGGTATACAAGTTATAAATGTATTCTTTGGTGGTTCTCTATATCAAGATATACCAAATCAATTAAATTCATACATCCACAAATTTTATAAAGAAAAAACGCCAAAAAATATAGAAGTTTTTAATGGAGATACATATCACAAAGTAAAGATAATTTCAAAGAATCCACTATTTGAGATTTCTGAATTTATCGTAAATAGTAGACATCATCAAGCAATTAAAAAATTAGCAAATGATTTTGAAATTTTCGCTATCTCAGAGGATAATATAATTGAAGGTATTTTCCATAAGAAACTACCAATTTTTGGTGTCCAATGGCATCCTGAGAGGATTAAAGATAGATATTGCTTTAGCTCTGAAAGAATTTTAAATTTTTTAATGTCTATTGTATCGTAGCAATTAAAATTCCTTCACAACAAATACCACGCTCTGTCCAAGCTCTTGCACCCATCTTTATGAATCTACTCCCAGGTCTTAAAATCCTAATTTCCAAATAAAGTCTATCACCTGGTAAAACCTGTCTTTTAAATTTAATATCTTCAATGCCTATAAATAATGGAATTCTATTTTCTAAATTATTCAATTTATAATACAATACAGCACCTGTTTGAGCTAATGCTTCAACAATTACAACACCAGGCACTATTGGATAATCCGGGAAATGTCCATTGAAAATCTCTTCATTTATACTAAAATTCTTATATGCTACAATCCTATTTTCATCTATATGAACAACTCTATCGATGAACAAAAATGGATATCTATGTGGAATTAAACTTTTAATTTCATTAACTTCCAAAATTGGACCACCAATACCTTCTTCTAATAATTTCTTTACAAACTCAACATGAAGTTTATGTCCCCCTCTTATACAAAATATCTCTCCAACAAATGGTCTATTGAGCAACATTAGATCACCTATTAAATCAAGAATTTTATGCCTAACAGGTTCATCTGAGAATCTTGGTTCATTCATATAACCACTTTTTGATATAACAAGCACATTATCTATATTACCACCCTTACCAAGTCCTTTACTAATAAGTTCATTAACCTCCTCTTCAAATACATATGTTCTTGCTCTTGAAATCTCATGGTAATAGCTATTTTCATCTACTTCAATTCTAAAAAATTGGCTTCTTAAAAAATCATGTTCGTAAATAATAGCATAATTTATAATAAGTTTATTTGAAGGTTTAGCATAAATATAACTATTATTGATAATAATTTCAATTGGCTCTAATAATTTAAATTCATAAATTTCTCTATCAGTTTCAATCAATCCAACCTCCTTTATCTTTTCAAAGAACATAATACTTGAACCATCAAGTATTGGAAGTTCGTTACCTTCAAGAACAATCCTCAAATCAAAAATACCAAGAACGTTCAAGACTGAAAGTAAATGTTCAATAGTTTCAACTCTAATACCATCTTTATTTAATCCCGTTCTTCTATTTAATTCCTTAATATAATCTATCTTCAAAGGGATTTCAACACTATCCTTTAAAAAAACAATACCATTATCAAATGGTTCTAAAATGACTTTTGATGGCTTTCCACTGTGAATACCTATACCCTCAAAAATTATTCTATCTTTTACCGTTTTAGATTTCATATATTACTTCTTCCTTAAGAAACTTTCTATCCTCATTAGAGCTTCATCAGAACTTCTTGCCTTTGCAATTGTTTCAATACATTCATTTATTAACTTATCATCTTTTCTCTCTCTAAGCTTTAATAACAATTGCTTTGCCAATCTCATAGCATACCTTCCATTTTTTCTTAAAATCTCAATAAATTCATTAACTTTATTATCTAAATTTTCAAGAGGAATAACTTCATGAACAAGTCCTATATTTTTGGCAATCCAAGCATCAAATATCTCTCCTGTTAAGAAATATCTTCTTGCATAACTATCATTAACTTTTCTTATTGAAAATGTTGAAACAACAGCAGGCACAAGACCAATTCTAACTTCTGTCCATCCAAACTTAGCATTTTCTTCACTTATCACAATATCGCTACAACTAATAAGACCCATTCCACCACCTAAAACATATCCATGAACTTTTGAAATAAGAACAGCAGGACAATTTTCAATAGTTTCATACATTTGCCACATTAAATATGCAGACTTTTTATTCTCTTCAAAATCACTTTTACCCATACGCTTCATCCAATCCAAATCCGCACCTGCACAAAAACTATCCCCTTCTCCATAAAGAACTACACAAAATATATTATCAGGAATTTTTCTAAAAGCAATTGTAAGTTCATCAATCAAAAATTCATTAAATGCATTCTTATTTTCAGGTCTATTCAATCCCACAAACAAAACATCATCTTTCTCTGAAATTTTAAGGAATTTATAATTTGCCATTGTTTGAAATTTTAAAGTTTAATAAATGACCAAAAATCAAAACAATAGCAATTACTACAAAAATCCAACTCTCACCAATATAACTATAAATCGTTCTCATATTATTTAATGGAATAACTTCAATAAAATAACCTCTTTGAAACAACGGAATTTCTCTCTTTGAATTACCTTTATTATCCACAATTGCAGATATACCAGTTTTGGCACTTCGCACAATATACTTACCAGTTTCTATTGCTCTTAATTTTGAAAATAAATAGTGTTCCCTTGGGCCAATGGATGGACCAAACCATCCATCATTTGTTATTACAAAAAGAACATTTGCACCATTATTTACAAAAGCCCTTGAAATCTCAGGAAATATACTTTCATAGCAAATCATAACACCAATTTTATATTTCTTAAACGCTATTGGCTTAAAACTACTACCTTTCCTATAACTACCTTGTCCTAAATCTAAATTTTTGATAAAATCAGGTAAGTATTCATAAAATGGTAAATTTTCACCAAAAGGAACAATATGAACCTTATCATAATAATCCAAAATGTTACCATTTGTATCAACTAATATTGCAGTATTATAATAATTGCCATTTTCTACCCTCGAATTACCAAATAAAATAGGTTTTTTTAGAGTCTTTAACATATACATTACAAGCTCATAATTCCAATAATTGCTTGGATAAATGCCAGGAATTGCAGATTCAGAAAGTACAAGAATATCAAAATCCTTATTCTTAAGTGAATCTACAAGTTCAAAAAATGCACTTTTTGTTTCCTTCCATTCATTAGGATCATATGCATACCTTGGAAGAACATTTGGTTGAATAATAGCAACCTTTATATAATTACTTTCTTTAATTTTAAAATTTTTCCAAAAAATACCAAATATAATAATTAAGAGAATAAAAATTGAGTATGGTAGTAATTTTGTTTGCTTTTGGAGAGATAGATAGAGTGCATGATTAAATGTAATAAGGGAAAATGTGATAAAGTGTGGTCCAAATATTGATGCAATTTGGGCATAAGTTAAAAAGCCAAGAGATGTATAAAAATAATTTGCCCAAGGAAGAGCCAAATCAAATAACCAATAGGATATAATCCATTCATAAATTGTAAATGAAATACCAAAAACGATAGGATTTTTTGAATTCCTAAAAATAATAAACCAAATGGAAAATAACATTGTTCTCAAAACTATCATTATACTTACACCAATTATAAGCAAAATACTAAGAGATTTACTAACATCAAGATTGTATAACCAATTAAGATGAATAAAGAAAAATGGAAATGTGTATAAGAATGAAATTAGAAAAGCTTTTGAGTTATTAAAATTTTTTGTTATAAATAGAAGCGGAACTATGGCAATTAAACTTGCAGGGAAAAAATAGAATGGATATTGTGTCAAAAGTAATAATAAGCTACCAAGAAAAAATAAAATTAATTTCTGCACTTATTAAGTTTTAATACTATTGGATGATCAAACTTTGGAATTTTTATAAAGACAGATGGATAAGTTATTACCATCAAAACCATTTGATCCTTTTTAGGACAAATCTCATTTGCATATACTACAATTTGATTTTTTTCTAATAAAACTTTTTCAACACTTATAGAATAACCACTTGTTGGTCGCTTACCTAAAAATACACCTATTAACAATTCTTTTTGAAAATCTACATTTGGTTTTGGAATACTATCTGAAACTATATTCGTATTTAACTTATAGAACTGTTCAAATTCTAAATAACTCCTAAAAACCTTAATATCTTGCCTAGGGTATGCAAGACCCAAATTTTTTAGATACTCAAATGAAATTTCTTTAGGATTATTACCAAGCGATAATAATAATAACATTATTTATACAAGGGGTCCTTTGGACCCCAAATATAGTAATTACTTCTTCTCAGGAGCAGCTTGCTGCTGAGCAGCTCCCTCTTGCTGAGCTTTTGGAGTATCAGCAGGAGCTGCTTGCTGCTGAGCTGCAGTATCAGTCGTAGTAGGAGCAGGAGCTTGTTGTTGGGTTTGCTGCTCTTCAGCTGGTTTTTGCTCTTCTGCTTTTTGGGGGCTACCACATGCTCCAAGCACAATCGCTAGGCTTAGCGCCATTAAAAGGTTTCTCATCTCCATCTACCTCCTTTTGGAAAGTTTGAAAATTTTAAAGTATGTTTTATTGGCTGTCAAGTAGTTTTTTTAGAAAGTCTTTTTCTAATGTAGTATCAGAAGTTTCCTTAATAGCTGTATGTATATTACAATAATCTTTTGGTTCTTTAGCTTCCCTAAAAGGCTCATATATTCTGGGGCAGAACCTATTTGGAAGCTTACCAGACACTCTACAAACCTCAATAAATTTAACACCATATGGTATATAAAAATTCTTTTTAGGCTTATCTTTGTATATTTCTTTCATAATCAATGACCATGCAGGTACTGCCAATAATGTTCCAGTTGCATTTGGGAAAATTGTTCTTGAACTATCATAGCCAAACCAAACACCAAGTGTTAAATCAGGTGTAAAACCTATAAACCAAGCATCTCTATAATCATCCGTTGTTCCAGTTTTACCAGCTGCAGGATGTTCAAATTTATATACGATTCTTGACTCAATAGCAGTTCCTGCATCCACTACATGCCTTAGGAGATTTATCGTTAAATATGCAGTAATTGAATCCATAACAATTGTATATTGAGGTTTATTCTCTTCTAAAACTAAACCATTCTCATCTTCAATTTTAAGAATAAATATTGGTTTTTTCTTCCTTCCATAGCTTGCAATTGTACTAAATGCATTTACTAATTCTATAGGTCTTATATCTATTGAACCAAGTGCAACTGAATAATATGGGGGAACATATGTTTCAATACCAAGCCTTCTTGCCATTTCACTTGCAGAGGCAGGTCCCATTTCCATTAAAAGCCTAACAGTTGCCAAATTTTTTGATAATGCAATAGCTTTCCATATTGATATAGGTCCAAGATATTCTTTATCAAAGTTAGATGGCTCCCAAATACTATCATTTGCAAGCTTTATAGAAACAGGTAAATCATAAACAATATCTGTTGCATTATAACCCTTTTCCATAGCAGAAGCGTATGTAAATATCTTAAAGGCAGAACCAGGTTGTCTATAGGCTTGTGTTGCCCTATTGAATTGACTATGATAGTAATTCCTACCACCTATTAAAGCAAGAACATAGCCTGTATTATTATCAATTGCTATAAGAGCTGCTTGTAAGTAGTTTGGAGGTTTCTTGCTCTTGGGATTATAATCCTTGTATTTAGGTTTTGTTGGAAATTTCTTATCATATACATTAAGCATACTATCTAAAATTCTATTTGCAATTTCTTGAATTCTACTATCTAACGTTGTATAAATTCTGCCACCAGATTTAAATAAAAAGTATTCCCCATATTTTGAAATAACATATTTCCTAACCTCATCTATAAAATAAGGAGCTATACCACCATAACCAAGCGGCGATTTGTAATATACAATTTCTGGTCTTTCATTTTTATATTTTTCATACTCATTCTTTGTAATTACTTTATTATTATAAAGCAGTTTCAAAACAAATTTACCTCTACTTAACGCTAATTCATAATTTTTTGCAGGTGAGTATCTTGCAGGATTTTTTGGTATACCTGCAAGTATTGCTGCTTCAATAGGACTCAATTCATATGCAGTTTTTCCGAAATAATACTCAGCAGCACTTTCAATACCATATAACCCCCCACCCATGTAAATTTGATTTAAATATCTTTCAAGTATCTCTTCTTTACTAAATGTTCTTTCAATTTTAATTGCAAGTAACATTTCTCTTATTTTCCTAGTAATGGTTCTTTCTTGTGTCAAAAACATGTTCCTTGCCAATTGTTGAGTTATTGTGCTTGCACCTTCTTTAATACGAAGTGAAAATACATTCTTAATAGTGGATTTAATAATTCTATCTATATCAACACCCCAATGTTTATAAAATTTCCTATCTTCTAGCAAGATAAAAGCCATTATAACATGCTTTGGAAGTTCCTTAACTTTAACAGGGGCTCTTCTTTCCTCATGAAATTCATATATTAGCTTACCATTTATGTCATAAACTTTTGTAGATTTAGGTGGTTTATAGCGCTCTATTTCACTTAATGAAGGTAATCCAATTGATAAATAAATCAAGAAGGGAATTGATATAATAATAAGGATAATGTAAGTTATAATTGCCCATTTCAAACCCCAAAGAAATTTTTGAAAATCAAATTTAAATTTCATCTTATTTTCGTCCTATAACCTAAATCTTCATTCTCAAATATCCAAGCAGTTATTTCACCACTAGTAAAAGAAAAGTCATAATAAGTTCTATCAAATTGTGAGGAATAAGGATTGTTTTCAAGTTCATTTTTAATTCTTTTGAATCTCTCTTTCCATCTTATTATGTTTTCTTTTGAAATTTCTATCCATTCGTTGTGAAGGAAGAATTTTAAATTATTATCATTAACCTCCCAAAAACCCTCCCAATGTTTATCTCTTATTTCCCTTCTTGCAAATATAAGTTCATCAGGCTCTATAAATATAGGAATTCCAATTGATATTGCAGTCATTCTATAATTATCAGATTCAAAAATAAAACTTTTTAGCTTTGAAAATATACTTTCAATACTTTCACTTAAAAATTTATCAACATCGTAGTTTTGAAGAATTAGCTCTGCTTCCATTATTAGCTTACTTAATCTTGGAGGTCCAAGAATCTCAAATGCCCAGCTTCTTGCATTGTACTTCCTTTTTAACTCTTCTAATATCTTAACTACTCTATATCTTAAAAATCCTGCTCTATATGTTGGATGCATTATAGCGGAGGATATAGCACTAAGAATGTCATAAGATGTATTATCTCCAATTGTTTCCAAAAATACAACATTAGCTATTTCTTCAGGTGTAACTGCTTCCATCTGATTTAAACTTGTAATTGCTCTATATTCTTCAATTGAAAAAACACCATTTTCACCTGTATCAATATAAAGGTCATACATAACACCTTTTTTAGTTCCATAATCAAGTTCATCTATATTGAAAGTGCTTTTAGATTTTAATTTATATGTCCTCATTTCATCATAAATGTAAATATCTTTACCTCTTTTTGAAATTTTTCCATATGCTATGTTTTTAAATGCAATAAGAGCTGCAGGTTTTATTTCCTTAATAATTGGAGCTCTTTTATTATAAGAAGGTTTTGAAAGGATTGAAAAGTTTGGTGTCTTTGAAAGTAAGAATAACAATAGCGTGTGTGCACCTGCAAGTGCAGTTTTAGTAAGTAGAACTCTTGATGGTCTCTCCTCACCATGCGTATAAGGTATATTAAGTCCCATGCCACCTGTTCCAGTAGTACCAACCTTTATATAAATTTTTACATTATTTTGAATAAGACTTTCCCATAAAATTTGAATGTGCCTAATAAGTAATGGTAATGAAGATGAAGCAATTAAGTTGTAGATTTTATAATCTAAATTATCTTTTGATTTTAGAATTTCTTTTGAAGCACTAAATATATCCTGATATGCAAGTGCAGTTGCAGTATTTATAGTATCAATTACAACATCAGGCTTAAATCTACTTATCAAATTGTATAAGTGTGAATTTTTTAGAATATCGTCATTAAACTCATTTAATGCATCTTCAACAAGTTCTATTAATAGTTCGTTTTTTAGTTTATGTTTTGATGACTCTCTTGCAAATATATTACCAAAATCGTAGTTCAAATGAGCATTAGGAAAATCCCTCTTAAGTAGTTCAACTGTTGTTAAAACCTCTTCTTCTGTAAGTCCTGAAATTACAATATCATTAAATCCCTCTCTTAAAAATTTCCTACAAACTGCAATTCCAACTTGACCTGTACCTCCTAAAACAAGAACCCTCATTTTAGAATCATTCTTAATAACTTTGGAATTTCTTCGGGCAAGTCCGCTACCATTACACCTGCACTCTCAAATGCTCTTCTTTTCTCTTCTGCTGTTCCTTCACCACCTGCTATTATTGCACCTGCATGTCCCATACGCTTTTCAGCAGGAGCAGTTCTACCAGCTATAAATGCAACAACAGGTTTATTAAATTCATTTTTAATATATTCTGCAGCATCTTGCTCATCCGTTCCACCAATTTCACCAATTAAAACAACAGCAGATGTTTCATCATCCTCATTAAACAATTCTAAAATATCTGAAAATTTAGAACCAATCACAGGATCCCCACCAATGCCAACAGCAGTAGATTGTCCAAATCCATTTAATGTTAGTTGATAAACAATTTCATATGTTAATGTTCCACTCCTTGAAACCACACCAATATTACCTCTTTTGAAAATATGTCCTGGCATAATCCCAACCTTACACTCACCAGGTGTAATAACACCTGGACAGTTTGGTCCAATAAGCCTTATACCCTTTCTATCTAAATATTCCTTAACCTTAACCATATCATGAATTGGTATGCCTTCTGTAATTGTTATAATAAGCTCAATACCATTATCTGCTGCTTCGTATATGGCATCAACTGCAAATTGTGGTGGAACAAAAATAATAGATGTATTAGCAGATGTTTTCTTAATGGCTTGCTTAACAGTATCAAAAACGGGAATTCCAAGATAATCAGTACCACCCTTTCCTGGTGTTACACCTGCTACAATCTTAGTTCCATACTCTAGCATTAGCTTTGTATGGAACGAACCATCTCTACCTGTAATTCCTTGAACAATAACCCTTGTATCCCTATTTACTAAAATTGACATACGAAAATTTTAAAGGGAAAATAAAGACAAAAAGATTGTCCAATAATTTCCAAAAGGCTTATTTTCTATTTAATTTGTCAAAATATGTATTAATTTAAAGCATTTCATCTTTTTAAGGAATATTCAGCAAAAGAAAATCGATTTAAGCAATTGATTATGAATATATTAGCTATTATTATGTTGGAGCTTGTGATTTTGAGCCAAGTTGGATATAAACTTGTACACTTTGACACCAATTGAAAAGATAAACGATACACTTTTTGTTGCAGGATCTCTTCAATGCTACTTAAGGTAAAGCAAGGAATAGAAGTTTTATGGTATAGGGCATTTACTTCAAATCCAGACTTACACTTAGATGTTTCTGCAATTGCGAAAATAAATGATACATTGATTGCAGTAGGAGGTGGGCACACTACCCTTAACTCTGGAAATCTACACTGTTACTATATTAATGGTCGTTGTTCATTTATAGGTCTTTTTAATATAAAAAATCAAAGCTTTGTATGGGCTAAACATTTAGCATATAAGGAGCAAGTAAGAGATATAGCTTTTGATGGAAATTATATTGTTGCAGCAGTTCAGGGACACCACTTTAGACCAGCTGTTATTAAGATGGATTTGAGTGGTAATGTAATTTGGGCAAGAGAAACTGATTTTGGTAGTACGGAGCGAGATAATCTCTCAATAATTCCTGATGTAGATGGTTATGTAGTATTAGGCGCTCGAGATTTAAGTGGTCGCACTTGGTTAGTTTATAAAATCTCACTAGATGGGAATAGTGTTAATTTAATTAAAGGTACTTGGTATAATTATTATCCATATAAGATGATCAGGGATAATGAAGGAAATTATGTT
>FWWM01003643.1_pt1 | contig 37814 bp, 33 predicted proteins | sample 2228351 | NCBI WGS metagenome assembly FWWM01 (sample SAMEA103939774, study PRJEB20133) | metagenome
GAAGCCATCGCTGGCGGCATTCCGCACCCTGAACCAGCAACTTGCAGGCGCCTCGCCCGTCGGATTGATCGATCTGGGCGCGCGGCAGGTCGTCGCCAGTTTCGAGCAGTTCGGCACGTGGCGGCGCGGCGATCAGCCGAATGGATCGTTCTACGCCGATGGTTCGCAACGCTACAGCGGCAATGTCGCCGGTCGTCTCGACTATACCTTCCCTGGCGGCGGCAACGATTTCGTGGTCTTTACGCCGCGTCCGGCGATTGCGATCCCCGGCTCGCCCGGTCAGCTGGGCATCTGGGTCTACGGCGACGGCAGCGGTCATGCGCTCAAGGTCTGGCTCCGCGATGCGGAAGGAGAAACGCTCCAGTTTCGTCTCGGCTTTGTTGGCGGTGCAGGGTGGTCGTTCCTCTCCACGCCGATCAACAGTCAGGTCGAGGCGTACAATCGTATCAGCGGCGGCGGCAATCTACGCCTCGATTTTCCGGTAACGCTGGTTGCAATTGTGCTCGACGATGAGCCGGACAGTCGCAGCGGCTCCGGCTCGATCTGGCTTGACGATCTGACGGCGATCAGCGGTCCCGAAGCGTATGGCGTGCGCTTTGCGCGTGGCAGCGACACGATCGATGCGCTCTGGTCGCCAGGCGGCGCGTTCGTGACTCTGCCGACGGCAGCGCCCGTGGGCACGGTGGTTGACCGGTGGGGCAATGCCTCGCAGGTTGATGCCGCCAACGGCGCCTTCAGCTTAAACCTGGGTCCATCGCCGATCTTCCTGATCCATCGTGTCGCCCAGGTTGCGGCGCCGCAGCCTGCACCTGTGGCGCCGCAACCTGCACCTGTGGCGCCGCAGCCATCGTCTGGTCCGTGCCGCCAGTTCCCGGAGACTGGTTTTGCGGTCTGTGGTCGGCTGCTCGATTACTGGGAGCGAAACGGCGGGCTTCCTGTGTTCGGATTTCCCATCGGTCCCGAGGAGGACATGGTGATTGAGGGGAAGACGGTGCGGGCGCAATGGTTCGAGCGCAACCGGCTCGAACTGCACCCGCAGAATGCGCCGCCCTACGATGTGCTGCTTGGACGACTGGGCGCCGAACGGCTGGAGGCGAGCGGGCGCAACTGGTTCGACTTTCCTAAAGGCGACCCGCGCGCGCCGTTCTATTTCCCGCAGACCGGACAGGCGATCGCGCCAGAGTTTCGCCAGTACTGGTCGTCCCACGGGTTGAACCTGGACGGTCGGCCGGGGTATACCCTCGAAGAAAGCCTGGCGCTCTTCGGGTTGCCGCTCTCACCGCCGCTGATGGACGTCAACCCGACCGACGGCAAGACATATCTCACGCAGCACTTCGAGCGCGCACGTTTCGAGTACCACCCGGAAAACCGCGGAACGCCGTATGTGGTGCTGCTCGGGCTGCTGGGGCGCGAGACGACCGGAAGGAAGTAGCATGTCGCTACACCTCTATACACCGGGACGTATCTCCTGGCAGAGATGCCTGTCCGTCTGATCCGTTGCCAGATGAGGACAGAGTCAGACCACCATTGCCGTGTAGGGACGCTTGCTAAGAATCTCCAAGGTTCGCGGGATGGATAGGAAGCGCGCCGCTGACGTATTCGCGCTCCCACAGCGCCATCGTGTCGGCGACGAATTCTTCAAGCGGGCGCGTCTCGCCGCTCCGCTGCAGCAGCTCGGGCAGCCATTTGTGACCAAAGGCAACGTGCTGGCGCTCATCGGCCATGTCGTAACTCACAAACTGCTCGGAGAGCCGGTCGCCGATCTTCTCGTACTCGCGCTTGCGCTTCCGCCGGTAACTGAAAGCGTGCGCCTCATTGCCCATGGTAAGCAGCGCATACTGGGTGGGGACGTCGTACTGGCTGCGCCAGGCATAGATGCGCGTATTCTGCGGAAAGGCTGTATAGTCCAGACCGTGGCGGGCGAGCCACTCGATCCCGAGGCGACAGTGACGCGCCTCATCGTAGCAGTGGCGCGCAAGGTCGTAGGTGAACTCCCAGGGCATATCGGGCGTCAGATAGAGCACGAGCGCGCACGTCTCAGCTGCCAGCACTTCCTGAGCATAGTTACGGAACCCGTTGAGTCGCTGACCGGCCCGGTCGTCATCTGCCGGCCGCGATATGCTGCTCATGTCCAGGCTGAAGCGCGCGTCACGCGCTGCCTCGCGCGGTGCGGTGAATATCTTTCGACAATCCGGGGCTTCGGGCGCAGCGTCCCGTGGTTCGCGCCCGGTCACTCCGCCTGCTGCCGCCAGCAGCGCAGCAATGTAGTTCTCCCATGGCCCGACCGGGCAATCGGCGAGCGCCTTATTCGCCCACTCCAGCTGTGCCTGTTCGTCGAGCAGGATATGGCGCAGATAGTAGAGCGTCGGTGCATCCGGGTTGGCGAACGTCTGCGTGCTGTGCCACTCATAGGCCGCCACCAGTGCCGGCTTGATCACCCGGAACAGTCCGGCCAGCATGTCCTCGGCGCTCGGCGCGTGAATCACCTCGCGCATCAGGCGCTCCAGCGCCGGATCGTCTGGCGGACGGAAGGCCGGATTCTGCACCTCGCGCAGGCGCAGGTAGAGTTGCTGGACATGCTGGGCATCCTCCCATAACAGCCGCGCGACATCGAGCTTGGTCTCCATATGCGGCACTGCGGGCAGCCAGCCTGCCAGCGTCCGTACTATCTCGTGCTCCACAAAACGGTAGCGATTGAGTAACCGCTTGTTAGTCCGAAAGTCGACCGACTCGGTTGGCTCAATGATCTGCAGGTCCATTCGCTTCTCCTCGTATTGTTACAAAGGGTATCTGCTGCCCGCTTTTGCTCTGATATGCCGCCACGCAACGATGACTGCCCGGTAAGACTGTCGCTTGGGGGCAAATAATATCTGACAGGCTATTCGTCGTCGCGGTAATAGCCGCAGCAGCAACCTGATCGCTCACGTTCCGATGCATCTGAGGTCTAATGCTGCCAGACTCGCTCAATGCGCCACTGTTCACTCTTCTCCTGGGTGTGCGGGCATCTTGCCCGCACGTCCATTGTCGAGCGCAACCACACCCAGGATCGAGGGTGTAGTCGCAGCGACGTTACATTGCAACGTCGCTGCCCACATTCTTTTGCCCCAAATCTGAACCGTTACCTCAATGCCGGCGCCGTACCACCTCTCGCTGGGTGATGGTCATAGCCAGCCAGTTCTCGATATCATCCGGGTCGAAGCGGTCTGGCGCAAATGAGCTGATATCAATGCTCGTCCGACCGGTTGCAACGTATTCGGCCAGCAGCATTCCCGTGACAGGATTGTAGGCGAATCCGCCGGAGTGGAACGCCACGCCAACGAACAGTCCAGGCAGTCGTCGCACCGGACCGAGGATCGGTTCGCCATCGCTCGCAAATGTCAACAACCCGACGCTCTCGCTCTCCCAGGGGACGCTCGCCAGGGCCGGCACAAGACTGGCGAAGCGCTGGTGCAACTCGTCGGCAATCCCGTCTGGTGCGTGCAGCTCCGACATATGGAACGATTGCGAAGTCACACGGTACTCCTCGCGGTTGGGCGTTTCGATCCCTCCCAAAAGTCGGTTCCCGTGTGCAGGACGAATGTAACCGCCGTATGGGTTGGCATTGATTGCCGGAATGGCGACCGGCGCTTCGAGCGGGTGCGTGACGTAGCGCTGATGGACAAACGACTTCACTGGCAGCCGTATGCCATTGCGCCTCAGCAGCGCGTGCGTCCAGGCATACACCGTGCAGACCACCGCGTCGCCCTCAATCACACCATCCGCCGTTTCCACGCCGATTACACGTCCGCCAGACTCGACGATCCGCTGCACCGCGACACCCTCGCGGATGTCGACATCAAGCTCACGCAGGCGTCGGGTGAGCGCAGGGATGTACTCGTGCGGCTCACTGTAGCCGCCCAGCGGATCGTAGAGACCGATCATGTCCTCGGGCAGACGCAGCGCCGGCCAGCGCCGCTGCATCTCCGGCACGTCCAGAATCTCGAAAGGCGCGCTGAGCCGCCTGTACAGCGGCAGCAGTCGCTCCCGCTCAGACCAGGAGCCCGAGTCGAACAGGTTGAGGCAGCCGACAGCCTGAAATGTATAGCCGTCGAGCTCCTCAGATAGCTCGCGAAACAGTGCCAGCGCCTTTTTGCGCGCCAGCACGCCTGGCTCGCTCCACAGCAGACCGGTAATGATTCCGGCTGCACGGCTGCTTGATCCATCGCCCACCGGACCTTTGTCCAACACGATCAGCCGCCCGAATCGCCGAATTGCCAGATGGTAGGCTGTACTCAGGCCAGTTACTCCGCCGCCGACGATGATCACAGTCGCAGATGGCATCGTTCACTCCTGTACTCGTGAGAAGACTTCCGGGTTAACAACCGAATCCGGCCGCCGTCCGGCGAGGAATGCGGACAGCACGGCAGTGACCTCGCGGTGCAGGTCGGCCCGTGCATCAGCCGACGCCGACCCGAAATGGGGCGTGAGAATGACCTGCCGCTGTCCAAAGCCAAGCAACGGGCTCATCGGGTCGGGCGGTTCCTGGGTCAGCACGTCAAGCCCCGCACCCGCCAGCCGACCGGACATGAGCGCCTCGACCAGGGCTGCTTCGTCCAGCAGATCACCGCGCGCAGTGTTGATCAGGAGCGCCGTCGAGCGTAGCAGTGCCAGTTCGCGCCGCCCGATCAAGCCGCGTGTCGCCTCGCTAAGGGGTACGTGCAGCGTGACGATGTCCGACTCACGCAGCAAGTCGTCGAGCGGCAGCGGCGTGATGCCTGACGCACGGATTGTCTCGTCGGGAAGATGCGGGTCTGTGCCGAGTATCCGCAGATCGAAGGCTGCCATGCGTCGTGCCACCGCTCGCCCAATCCGGCCGAGGCCGATGATTCCCAACGTCAGCGCGCCCAGCCGACGGACGCGTGGCACTTCGGCGTGCGCCTCCGTCCAGCGTCCGGCTCGAACCTCGGCGTCCAGCCACGGAATACGGCGAACGAGCGCCAGGATTAAGGCGCAGGTATGATCGGCCACTTCGGTAACCCCGTAGGACGGCGCGTTCGCAACTATGATCCCGCAACGGGTTGCCGCGGCAACGTCGATTGTGTCGTAGCCGACGCCATAGCGGACAATCAGGCGACAGCGTTGCAGCTTGCCAAGTGACTCGGCTGGCAACGGTGTCACGCCCGTGTTCAGGATAATGTCGGCATCGCGCAGCGTCCCATCGCCCAACGCGAATGTCGCGCCGGCTGCCTCGACCACCTGCCGCTCAAGGTCATATGGTTCGAGCTCCGGGATAGGATCCAGCACCAGTACACTCGTCATTGCGTCCCTCACACCGCGTCGGGCGACAGATCAACCGCCTGTCCAGTACGGGAAGACAGCCAGGCGGCCTCGACCTGCGCCACGGCTGCGCGCCCCTCCTCGCCACTGACCGTTGGTGGGCGGCCGTCAAGCACATCGTCCACAAACGATTGGATCTGGACAAAAAACGCCTCCAGCCTTGCCGGATCAAGCGGGCGGTTGATGTAATCGATCGGCGGCTGCTCCCACACCAGTTCCCAGCGGTCGTCGTAGCCGATCAGCAATTTGCCGTAGCCGTCAATATCGAGAATGCCATGCTTACCGACCACGATGTAGCGATGGAGCGAGTCGGGCATACCGGGGCGTGGCATCTCGAACGACATCCACATCTGCGCCATTGCGCCACTTGCGTAGACCACCTGGCTCATCGCGTTCTGGCGCATATGCTCCGGTGCGGCGTAGGTCATAACAGTGCTGAAGATCCGGCGTGGCGGCGAGCCAGCCAGAACGCTCAGGATGTCGAAGTTATGGCAGCCCATATCGAGTAGCAGACCACCGTTTTCGGGTTGACTGATCCAGTGTTTGGCACTGGTCTCAGTCGAGACGAAGAGTGATCGACCGTGGATCATTTGCACTGCGCCGATCGCGCCATCGGCGATCAGTCGAAGCGCCCGTGCAACACTACCACGAAAGCGCAGGGTCTTAATCACTTCCAGGACTATCCCTGCCTCGCGGCAGGCAGCGATCATGGCATCGCAGTCTGCTGCGCTGGTCGCCATTGGCTTCTCGACCAGCACATGCTTGCCGGCATTGGCTGCCTGGATGACCTGATCGCGATGCCCGTCGTGTGGTGTGGCGATCAGCACCGCATCGACATCCGACCGAGCGAGCAGCGCGGCATAGCTCGGTTCATACGCCACGCCGTAGCGTTCGGCGAGCGCCGGGGCGCGTGTTCCGCCTGCGATGGCTGACAATGCCGCGCGGGTGGTATAGTGAACAATACACTCGGCATAGGTCGCGCCCATGTATCCGGAGCCAAGCAGCCCAATTCGAAGGGTGTCCATGCACCTCTCCTTTCCTTGCGCATAATTGCACAGCCGGAGCGATTCACAACCAGGTCATTGGTGACGGGCGAGCGGCATCACGCCAGATCTGCCGCAAACCGATCATCTCGCATCAATGGACTCTGCCAGGGACGCTAAGAGCCTATCCGGATAACGCAGGATAGCGAAAAACCGCATCCTGAGTAACGCGCAGCGTGTATCGAAGAGGCGGTGTTTCGGATAGGCACTAAGGCAGCACGACCATGCTGCGATCGACACTCGCAACACCCGGCCGACCAAGCTGTGCGAGTGCGGAATCAATCTCATCGCGCAGGATCTCGAGCACCCGGCGGACGCCCGCTTCCCCGCCAGCAGCCAGTCCCCACAGCACCGGACGTCCGATCAAGACCGCCTGCGCTCCCAGTGCGATTGCTTTCAACACATCAGTTCCACGCCGTACGCCGCTGTCGAGCAGCACCGCCGCTCGCCCGCCTACGGCTTCGACCACCTCGGGCAATGCCTCGATGCTCGCCAGCGTACAATCCACGCAGCGCCCCCCATGATTCGAAACGATCACTCCATGCGCACCGTACTCGATCGCCAGCGCAGCATCCTCGCCGGTCATGATCCCCTTCAGGATCAGCGGCAACTTTGTCACCGAGCGCATCCAGGCAATGTCGTCCCAGGTTGGCGGCATCGAGCGCGCCTGTGCCAGGAATCCGGGCGCGCCTTCAGACTGGAGCACTTCGTCGTCCATGCCCACGCCAAGCAGATTGCCAAGCTGCAGGTCTGACGGCAGCGTGAAGCGATTGCGAAGGTTGCGCTCACGCCGCGATTCGTAGTGCCCGCCATCCACAGTGACAACAAGCGCACAACACCCTGCTGCCTCAGCACGACGGATGATCCGCTCTACAACCGTCCGACTGTCATAGCAGTACAACTGGAACCAGAGCGGACTGTTGCCTGCTCTGGCCACCTCCTCGATGCTGTAGTGCGAGCCGGTGCCGAACACCGCGATCGTTCCCATTGCTGCTGCTGCCCGCGCGACCGCGAGCTCACCATCGCGATGAATCAGCGTCTGATGGCTGGTCGGCGCGATCAGCACTGGAAGAGCGATGCGCTGCCCGAGGATGCTCACCGCCAGTTCGCGCCGTCGCACGTCGACCAGAACACGCGGGCGCACACGGATCCGTCGAAACGCCTCGGTGTTCCACGTCACAGTGCGCTCGTCCTCGACGCCGCCGGCGAGCCAGTCCCACACGTCACGCGGCAATCGCTCGCGCGCCAGCGCTGCCACATCAGCCAGGTTGACCACGTTTTCCATATGCCCTCCTGCAGCAGTGCTAGGCGATGAACTGGAGCGCATGCAGCCGCGCCCGGCGGAGACGGATCCGCAACCGGACGGGCCGACCAGCCCACGCCGATACGTTCGCATCGCCATGCCAGGTTATCGTGTGCGCTGGCGCATCACCGGTCACCGGGTCGCAATCGGCGAACGACCGGTTCGGGATGGGCTCACCATCGACTGTGGCCAGCTCGAAACGCGCTTCACCGGCGAAGCGCGTCCACACATTGACCTGCAGCCGCTTACCTGCATAAACCAGTGGGAAGGTTGTACACTGACCCTCAGCGACCGCTTCGAGCGACATCAGTCCATCCGGGCGCCATACGGCGCGTCGCAGCAGCCCGTCGTCCGGCGTCGTGCGTCCAGATGCAAAGTGGCTCTGGTTATGCGTCCAGCGCTTTGGTCCGATCGGCAACGACCACTCGCCGGGGCGTGTCAGGACCAGTCCGCATCCAGCATAGACCCCGCCTTCGCGCCCGCTGCCCGGCTCGCCTGCGCCAATCACCGGCGTGCGTGTTGGTCGCTCCCAGCGCGCCCCGTCGCGACTGCTCAGCAGGTAGATTTCGAGGATGTCAAGCGTGCGGAGGTAGTAGGCCGGAAACATGAGGTGTGCATCGGCGGCGCCGGGCCACACCGTGTAACTGTTGGTGTAAATGTCGGTGCCGGGGTCATCGCTCGCTTCGGGTACGACGATGATCTCGGGCGTCGGCCAGCGCGTGAAGTCTTCGGTCTCGGCATAACTGATCGCGCGACGCCCGTGGAAGCCAGGTGAGTGCGACTGGTGCGTCCAGCCGCGAAAGTAGCCCACATACCGGCCGCGCCGTTCGTCGAAGCGCACAACCGTCTGCGTATCACTGATATAGTTGTCCAGTAAGGGCGCGCGTAACGCAGTCCAGTGCAGACCGTCCGGCGAAGTCGCGCCGAATACCCGGTAGCGTCCTTCCTCGCGGCCCATGTGAACGAGTTTGTAGCGCGCCTCGGACGGCGCTGAGGGATCCACAAAGACCGTCGCGCCGTGTGCGCCGCGCCCAAGCGCTGCATCCAACCCATACACCAGGTTAGTGCTGGTCGTGCCGCGGAAGTTGAGCACCCCGAGCTGCGGCTTCTCCCAGGTTACACCGTCGTGTGACTCGGCAACGGCGAGCATGGCCCCCAGGTCGTCGATGTCGCCGTCCTCCGTGCGCATGTGGGTTTCGTAGTACAGCCGGAAGCCGCCATCGATTGGGAGCAGCGTACAGTAGGCATTGATACATTGCTCCCAGGGGTGTTCAGGTACGACCAGCGGCGCCGGGTCAATTTCGGGAGGGTGGACAGCGATCCGCACGCCGTAGGGCATCTCCCAGCTCGTCGGGACGTTGCCCCATGCCACGCCGTAGCCCGGTTCGATCAGGGTCCAGTCGATGAAGACATGTTTGTTGTTACCAAGCATCAGCGGCATCGGGCGCCTCCTCAACATCACTCCGCGCAGAGCGCCGCAGCCAGGCGTTCCGCTCTCCTTCAGCAGTCACGCCAGGAATGCGGGGATGTGAAAACTCACGATCCCTGTTCCTGCTCGGTTCGAGGTCTGAAAACAGACAGTCTCACCGAAGCCGCCGAAGATCGTGAGCCAGGTCACGCCCTCGTTGTCGCTCGCCACGACGCGCACATCCTCGTTGGACGAGTCTTTTGAGCTGCCGACGCGAAATGCCGCCAGCAAGCGCCCACTGGGCAGGCGCTCCAGCGACGGGAAGGTCGCGAAGCGCGCCGTCGCTGGAACCGCACGCGCGTTGTAGAGCGTTCCCCGGCTGGTGATTCGCATGGTTAATTCCTGTTCGCATGCGCAGCGGCTTCAACGTATCAGCAGAAATACGATTCGCTGCAGGTATGGAAAACGCCGACATACTGCTGGCACATGCACGACATCGTTCCACACGAGTCCTGCTATCACGCCACAAATTGAGAAAACCGCGTTTACGCCAGCGATCGCAAGCACGACCCTGTCATGCAGTTATCCTGGTCAGCCCTCCCCGTCGAGCGCTGCCAGCTCGCGACCACACTGCTGCAACACGCCGGCCAGCGCGAAATCGCCGCCCCACGGAATCATCTGCGCCCCCAGTTCACGGTAGCGGGTCAGCGCCTCGAGCGACGGTGCAGTAATACCCCAGGCTTTGCCGTTGCGTCGTGCAGCTGTCGCGACCTGGGTAATCGCCTCATCGAGCGCGACGTCCGGATCAACCCCGGCCGCCTTGTGACGCAGTCGGAGGTCGCCGGGTCCGATGAACAGGCAGTCCACCCCCTGCACCGCTGCAATTTCGTCGACCGCCCGTACTGCTGCGGGCGTCTCAATCTGGACCACCAGAAATGTCTCGCGGTTCGCGTCGGCGGTATAGGTGCTATCCGACCGCCACACACCCAGCCCGTAGTCGCCATCCAGACCCGCGCCATCCAGACCGCGGTTGCCGAGCGGCGGAAACTTCACCGCTTCCACAATCCGCTGCGCCGTCGCCGCATCGTCTACCAGCGGCATCATCAGCCCGGTCGCACCCTCCTCCAGGTAACGATACAACCGACCCGGCTCACGCGTTGACGGACGGATCATGCAGTCGATATCGTTCGCATGGCAGGCAGACAGCAGCGCCTGCACCTCACGATCAGACATCGTGCGGTGCTCCAGGTCCAGCCAGATCCCGTCGTAGCCGGATGCCGCGCTATGGCGCACGAAGAACGGCAGAAAGTGTCCCATCGCAGACAAGCGCACGAACCGACCGGCGCGCAGCTTCGCCAGAACCTTGCTTGTTCTCACAGGACATTGACCTCACGGTGTGAATGTGGTATACTCAGGTTGAACTTAATCATGGTCAGACCAGTTATGATGACCATTATAGTATATCTGTGTGACTTGTCAATCCGATAGTAGCAGGTACATGTGCACACGTCGGGCAAAAATACGTCCGGGCATCAGGGCGAAGCTTTCTCATTCGCGCATTGAGAAGCAGAATACTTGCTACTTCTTGGGGAGTTGACAGGAATGTCTCACATATTGGCGCCCACCAGGAGTTATCGCCGATAGCAGTCAGATCTGGCAGGGGTGCATTCTGGTGTATTCAGTGACTCTCGCTCTGGTAGAATAGACGTTAGTGGCTGTCTTACATCGATCAATGCCGGTTTATTCAGCCCGCGTAAGATGGTGTAAGATTCGTGATGAAATTAGAGTGCTCAATGAAATCCGAAATTGTCCTGGAGCAACCGCGCAAAGTCACGGTGGTCGAGTCAATTGTTGAACAGATTGTACGGCAGATCCAGGCGGGCAAGATCAAGCCGGGCGATCGGCTGCCCTCCGAGCGTCAACTGATCGAGATGCTGCGCGTGAGCCGCTCGTCGGTACGCGAAGCGTTACAAGGGCTGGCAATGATGGGTTTGATCGAGAGCCGCGCCGGTCAGGGGACGTTCGTCAGCGACAGGTTGCACCTGATCGTTCCCGATCTCAGCCTTCCGGGCATCTCGACCAGTCTGCAGCGCGAGATGCGTTTGAATCTGATTGAGGCCCGGCGAACAGTCGAGTGCACCGTCGCCCGGCTGGCAGCTGAGCGCGCGACCGATGAAAACATCACACGACTCAGGCAGATCTTCGACCTGTATCGAGAGACGGCTCTGCACGGCTCGTATCAACGCGCCCTGAGCAAGCCGCACCACGAATTCCATATCACGCTGGCAGAGATGACACAGAATCAGTTCTACCCGCCGGTGGTCGAAATGCTGCTGCGCGCTGTTCCGCCAGGGCTGCGCGAGACGGAGTTCCTCACGCTGGGCAGGCTGGACCCGCAGGTCATCCTGGAAACCGAAGTCGAAATCCACGCCGAGATCACAGCGGCAGTGGCTGCGCGCGATGGTGCAGCAGCCTTTGCGGCGATGGAGCGGCACATGGACTTCGAAGAGCGCCTGGTGCACGAGGTGCTGAGCGACGTGCAAGGGTAAGATGCTGATTGTCGACGCCCATCTGGATCTGTCCTGGAATGCGTTGCAATGGAACCGCGATCTGCTGCTGCCGGTGCATACGATCCGGACGATCGAAGCAGCAACGCCTGGCAAGGGACGTGGTCTCGGCACCGTCGCGTTGCCCGACATGCGTCGCGGGCGTATCGCGCTGTGCTTTGCTACGTTACTTGCCCGCTCCACCGGGCGTCCGGCGCCGTACGTCGATTACGCTTCACCGGCTCAGGCGTATGGCATTGCTCAGGGGCAGCTGGCCTACTACCGGGCGCTTGAGCGCCTCGGCGAGGCGCGGATCATCACCGACGCGCCCGCACTCCGTGCGCATATGTCCGACTGGGAGGCATGGGATGCTGAGCCGTCAGGTCCGTCGCCACCGCCTGGCTTCGTTCTGAGCATGGAGGGCGCCGATCCGATACTGACGCCCGACGATCTGGCGGACTGGTATGCGGCCGGTCTGCGTCTGCTTGGACTGACCCACTACGGACCAGGGCGCTATGCTGGCGGTACTGGCGTTGAGAGCGGTCTGACCGCGCTCGGACCGCCGTTGCTTGCCGCTATGGAGCGCCTCGGCATGGCGCTTGATCTGTCACACTGTTCTGATCGGGCGTTTGACGAGGCGCTTGATCGCTTCAGTGGGACGGTGCTGGCCAGCCACCATAACTGCCGCGCCCTGGTTCCACACCAGCGCCAGCTGACCGATGCACAGATTCGAGCGATCGTGGCGCGTGACGGAGTGATCGGCATCGCGCTCGACGCCTGGATGCTGGCGCCTGGCTGGGTCATCAGCGAACGGGTAAACCCGGCCAGCCCGCCCGTTGCTCTGAGCCACGCAGTAGACCACATCGACCACATCTGCCAGCTGGCGGGCAGTGCGCGCCATGCAGCCATTGGCTCCGACCTCGATGGCGGCTTTGGGCGCGAGCAGTCGCCCGCCGACCTTGACACGATCGCTGACCTGCAACGAATCGCGGATCTGCTCGTGGCGCGCGGCTATACGGAAGCAGACATCGCGGCGATCATGCACGGCAATTGGGTGCGGCTGCTGGAGCGCTGCTGGAGCTGAAACATTTCACAAGAGGAGGCTGGCAATGGCGCACTGGGAGCTGACCGACCAGGATCGTGAGTTGATCGACCGTGAGCTGGCGACATTTCTGCCTGACCGGATTTTCGATGCTCACGCCCATCTGTTTGCTCGTAGCCACTTTCCTCCCGGCGCAGCGCCAGCCTGGATGGACGGCAGTCCAGACTGCTGCGGCATGTCCGAATACGAGTCCTTCGCCGAATGGCTGCATCCAAACGGACGCACTACTGGCGGGTTGTTCTTCGGTCTGGCGTTTACCGGCGACCGAGACGCCAACAATGCGTTTGTCGCCGCCGAAGTTGCCGCGTGCCGCACTACCCGACCGGTGTTTGCCCAGCTCATCGTCTCGCCTGAAGACGACCCGGAACTGGTGCGTGAGCATGTGCAACGCGGTGGCTTTGTCGGATTGAAGTGCTATCACACCATGGCGCGTACTGAAGGTCCGACGTGGCATGCGCCGGTCGAGGCCTACCTTCCTGAACCGCTGGTGCAGATCGCCCACGAGGAGCGGCTCAGCATTACGCTGCACATGGTGCGTGACCGGGCGATGGCTGATCCGCTCAACCAGGCGACGATCCGGCGCTACTGCGAGCGCTACCCGGATATGCGCCTTATCCTGGCGCACGCTGCGCGCGGCTTTAACCCCTGGCACACCATTGAGGGCATCGCGAGCCTGCGCGGTCTGCCAAACGTCTACTGCGACACGAGCGCTGTGACTGAGGCTGGCGCGTTTGAGGCGATCATTGAAACCCTCGGTCATGAGCGTCTGCTGTATGGCGCCGACTTTCCGGTCAGCCATTTGCGCGGGCGTTGTGTGGCGATCGGTGACTCATTCCATTGGTTTTATGCCGACGATATGCGCCTTGAAGAGCGCCACGCCACGTTGCGCCCGGTACTGATCGGACTTGAGTCGCTCCGCAGTCTTAAACTTGCTGTCTGGCGCCTCAAACTCAGCGATCGAGAGATCGAGGACCTGTTCTACACCAACGCCGCTCGTTTGTTCGGTTTTGCATGACAAGCCAGCCGCCTGCGCTGGGGAGGCCAAACGTGATTGTCGATGTGCACACCCATACGCCACAGTACAAAGACCACATCCCTGATGACGAGGTGGTTATCAACCACGCCTGGCGACCTGACCGCCCGGTGCGATCAAGCGTAACCTGGCACGATTTCCTTGCCCATCAGGCGCCTGCCGCCGTCTCGCTGGTCTTTGCTATCGCCTGGCATCCTGGCATCGTCGTGCCGAAACTGAGCGGTCGCGAGGTCGGGGACACGAGCTGGTACACCGGTAATGTCAACGATGCTACTGCAACGTTCGTGCGGGCGCACCCGGACCGGCTGATCGGCTTCATGGCGCTTCATCCGCACGATCCAAACTGTCTGGACGAGTTCGAGCGCTGCCGGACTGAGCTTGGGCTGCGTGGGGTCAAGCTTGGCGCCAATTATCAAAACTTCGACCCGCTCGAAGCCCGCGCGCTGGCAATCTACGAACGCGCTCAACGCTATGGGTTGCCGGTCCTGTTTCATCAGGGGACGTCGCCGGTGCGCGAGGCGCCAATTCGCCTGGCGCACCCGCTGCTGATGGACGAGATTGCCATCCGGTACCCGGACCTGAAGATCATTATGGCTCACATGGGCCATCCCTGGCAGGTCGATACCTGTGTTGTGATCCGCAAGCACCCAAATGTGTATGCTGACATCTCTGGCAACTTCTACCGGCCGTTCTCGTTTTGGGAGCAATTGATCAAGGCCACTGAGTGGAACGTGCTCGATAAACTTCTGCTTGGAAGCGATTACCCGATCACGACGGTACAGGAGACGATCGATGGGTTGCGGCGCGTGAACGATGTGGTTGAGGGGACGCGCCTGCCGCGCGTGCCGGAGGAGGCGATTGAAGCGATTATCAACCGCGATGCACTGACGCTTCTCGGATTGCGCGCGAGTTGAGAAGACCTTCGTGCATATTGCCATACTGAACGATACCGCTTGCTGCATGTGGCATTCAAGCGCAACTATACCGGTGCAGCGTACACTGGCGCAAACATCAACCGGGCGCTGAAGGCGATGCACGCCGCCTTCCGTCTGCCCGTTCGTGGGAGTCCATATGGAGTATCGTAAGCTTGGGAAGAGCAACCTGACCGTCAGTGCGATCAGCCTCGGCTGCGCGACGTTCGGACGCGAGATCGATGCAGACACATCGTTCGCAGTGATGGATCGTGCGGTTGACCACGGGATCAACCTGTTCGATACGGCTGAGGCGTATGCTGGTGGGCGCTCGGAGGAAATCGTCGGCGCGTGGCTGCGCGAACGAGCCGCCTATGGACGAGTGCTGATCGCGACCAAAGTTGCCGGAACGCTCACCCGAAAGCGTGTTATCGACTCGGCGCACGTGAGTCTGCAACGGCTGGGTGTTGCGACGATTGATCTGTTTCAGCTGCACCGCTGGGACCCCGAGACGCCATTGGACGAAACGCTTAGTGCACTCGACGCGCTGCTCCGCTCTGGCGCCGTGCGCGCTATCGGATGCAGCAACTACGCGGCCTGGCAATTGTGCAAAGCGCTGTGGCGGCAAGATGTTCATGGCTGGAGAGCGTTCGACGCGACTCAGGTGAACTACAACCTGGTTGCGCGTTCGATTGAGACAGAGCTGGCGCCGTTGTGCGCCGATCAGGGGTTGGGCGTACTGACGTATAGCCCTCGTGCAGCCGGGTTCCTTACCGGTAAGTATGCACCAGGCGTGCCGATTCCTCCTGGGACACGCTTCGCCGTTGCGCCCGGACACGACGAACTATACTTTAGCGAGCGCAATTTCCGCATTCTCGCTGAGTTGCGAGTGCAGGCAGCCGCGTGGGGAGTCGAATTGCCGCAGCTGGCGCTGAGCTGGGTATTGAGCCGACCAGGAATCACATCCGTGCTCATTGGAGCCCGCGGACCTGAACAGGTCGACCAGGCGATAGCAGCGCGCGCAATAACGCTCGACCCGGAGCAGCTCGACACGCTTGATCGAATCACGCGCTGTAAATAGCGCGCAACGAGATTGTCCCATGAGCAGCGTGACGCTGACCTTCCAGTATGGCCCGCTCCGGCTCTCGGTTACCTCACCAGCCTGGCCACCGCCCCGGGTTGAGCAACCGGTCGTCGTCGAGCCAGATCGCCTGGACGGCGTCTAGCGCCTCTGGCGGCAGACGTTCACCGTCAACCTGCCGACAAACCTCTGCAAGTTCGTCTTCACGGCTTGTGCCGACGAGTGCTGATGCCACGGACTGGTGCGCAAGCACGTAGCGGTACGCGAGCGCCGGTAGTGTCAGGTTCGATGCTGTGGCTATGGTTGTGAGTTGCGCTACTGCTTCCCGTAATGGCGCGAGGGCATCTGGGAGATGGATGGCACGGTGAGTCAATGCGCCCTTAAGCAGCACCGATCGCGCGACCACGCCTATACCAGCAGCGTGTAGTTGTGGGAGCACACGTCGCTCGAGACGCCGATCAATCAGACTGTAGGCTACCTGCAGCACATCATAGCGTCCATCGGCGAGCGCCGCCAGTGCAGCCTCCTCACCATAGGTCGTCGCGCCGATCGCGCGTATGAAGCCTTTATCGCGCAGATCACTCAGCACCGTGGCAATTTCTCCGCGTTGAATAGTCTCAAGCGACGCACTGTGGATCTGCAGCAGGTCGATCCAGTCGGTCTGTAGCGCGCGCAGGCTTGCCGCAATTGACGACTCGACCCACGCACGAAGCGCCGTTCCGCGCTGGTCGTCGGGCGGGCTGGGGACTTTGGTTGCAAGTAGATATTCAAATCGGCGAGATGCAAGCGCTGCGCCAATCCGCGCCTCACTATCGCCATAGGCAGGTGCAGTATCGATCAGCGTGATTCCGAGATCGAGCGCCCGGTGCAGAAGAGCCGCTGCCTGCGCTGCGGGCGGTCGCCGGTGATCGCCGCTGGGGATACCGTAATCGAGCCCAAGCTCAGCCGTACCCAGCGCAATTGCTGACACACGCAGTCCTGTTCGTCCAAGCTGCCGGTATTGCATAGACTGCTACCAGATCGTCCAGCCGCCGTCCACCAGTAGATTTTGCCCAACAACGTGAGCAGATGCATCGGACGCGAGATACACCACCGCGCCTTTCAGATCCTGGCTGTTACCGGAACGTCCGTCAGGTGTCATAGCGTGATAGTTGCGCTCGAACGTCGGATCTGCCGTACCCGGCTGCCAGAAGCCGCCCGGACTGATACAGTTGACCCGGACTCCAAAGCGCGCCCAGGTTGCCCCCAGATAGCGCGTGAGTTGAATCACGCCCGCTTTCGCAACGCCATAGGCCACCGAGTTGCGCGCCATGCTGGCGCCTTCATAGATGTGCGTGTACGGTGCGACCACGCCGTAGATCGAACCGATCGTAATAATGCTGCCACGGTGTCGGTCGAGCATGTGCGTGCCGACGACCTGGCACAGATGAAAGACTGCTGTCAGGTTCGCATGGATGCTCTTGCTCCACTCATCAGGGGGGAATCTCTCAGGCGCGAACGTGCGCCCGCCTGCGATCGAACAGACCAGGACATCGATCTGGCCATGGCGCCTGACGACCGACTCGGTCATCGTCACGACCGATTCGTACCGCTCGGCGTCGAGTGCGACTGCATACGCTTCGCGCCCGGTGATTGCCGAGATCTCTCTGGCTGCTGTCTGGCAGCGAGACTCATTGCGCGAGGCGAGTACGACCGTCGCGCCAGCCTCGCTTAGCGCAGCGGCCATCTGAAAGCCAAGCAGACCAGCGCCGCCGGCCACCACCGCAACCCGGCCACTGAGGTTGAACATCTCAGGAAGTGACGGCATCTGAACCTCTAATAGACAGATGCTTGTTATACTGGTCAGACCATCAGGCAATGATGATGGTACTCGATCAAGCCCATGTTGTCAAGGTATAGTACGGGGATGTATCCAGAAGAAGCAGTGTGACCTGGCAACGAAGAATACTCCCGGTGCTGCCTCACAGCCGACCCTCGGCGCGCAGTACATTCAGCAAGGACTCACCGACTCCTACCGGAAGCGTCACTCGCGCACCATCGCGCCGTTGCGACTCATAGACCGCCATGATTGCTTCGACAGCTGCTCGTCCGTCGTATCCTGAACAGCGGGGTGTTCCGCCGTGCTCGATGCAATCGATCAGGTCGCGCGCTGCACGCACAATCGGCGCCTCCTCCCAGGCTGGCGGCGGGAGCGATGCTGGCGCCAGGCTCCACCAGCGCCCCGCCTCGAAAGCCAGCGGGACTGAGCGCCACAAGCCAGGATTCCATCCGAGCCGCAGCACCGCGCGCTCGCACTGGAGTTCAATGTCCCAGCGCGCGTACTCACTCAACTCGTCGGTGATTACGACTGCGTCGACACCGTTTGCGAACTCGACAAACGCATAACTCGTGTCCTCTACACGCAGGTCGAGTCGCAATCGACGTGTGGCGGCGCCGCGGATCGCCGTGATTTCACCCGCAAAAAAGCGCAGAATGTCAAACGTGTGGACAGCGTCGTGCAGGAGCGGACCCTCCGTTTCGGCAACCCACTCGGGCGTCGGCTTGCATCCCTGGCAGTGCGCAACAATATGCAGCAATCGACCAGTGTTGCCGGACTCGACCAGGTCTTTTGCGGACTGGAACTCGCCAGACCATCGGCGCGTGCAGTTCACCAGCAGCACTGTTCCGGCGCGTTCGCAGGCAGTAATGATTCGATCACACTCAGCCAGGCTTAGCGCCATCGGTTTCTCACAAAAGATTCCGCGCGCGCCTGCTGCTGCGGCTGCCTCGACCATCTCAGTGTGCAGCGGTGGATGTGTGGCGACGACGACAATGTCCAGTCGTTCGCGCGCCAGCATCTCACGATAGTCACGATACAGCGCACTGACGCCCCAGCGTTTGCCAAAAGCGCGCAATCGCTCCTCACCACGGTTTGCTGCAGCAACCAGGCGCGCCTCCGGGATTGCTGCGAAAGCTCCAGCGATCGACACAGGATGGACATCTGATTCGTCTTCCATCGTACTCGCGATCCGCCCAGTGCCGATTACGCCAACACGGTAGTCTGCCATCGGCGCCTCCACATCATACGTCACGTTCCCGACACGCTGCCGGATAAACGCCAATCGCTCCTGATGATAAAGTGATAGCTCTTATGCGCCTTTCCTGCACGATGTAAAGAGTCGTGTGCACCCCTATTTGTGTTAGATGACATTGGTGGGTGTACGCTGCCGCGATGAACCGACGACAGCGTATCGGCTATTGTCACCTCAATCCTCAAGGCGCGTCAGGTGAATGTCGAGCGTCGTACCATCACCAGCGTAGTAGGCGACCAGGACGCCGCCTGGTACTGGTTCGGCATATGGCAGCCCAAATCTCCACCTCCCCATCTCGTCCAGCAATGCACCGGTCGAACTCCCGGTTGCGGCGGTGATCGCGCTATCGTAGAGCACAATGTCTGACGTAGCGTCAAATGGCGCAGCGATATCCGGCGCGATCCGGGCGCGGATGGTACAGGTTCCGTAGCGGTCTACATAGGGCAGGAGCACTCGCCCATCTGCCAGCACTGCCGGACGTCCGGGCTGGTCAGCAAAGCCCAGGTCTTCCGCTGCCGACCATGTCACACCCTCATCACTGCTGAGGCGGCGGTGGATGTTGCGGTATGCCTGAGCCGCGCGATCGTAGGTTCAGACGAATGCAGCAAGCCGCCCATCGGGTGAACGGGCCAGTCGCTGATCCCAGTTGACGATTCGGCCTGTCGGGTCGAATCCGGTGGTGATCATTGGTCCCCAGCTGCGGCCGTCATCATTGGAGTGACGGAGCACAACGCGCTGGCGCCACACGCTGGCGTCGTGGTACGATTTATTGCTTTCGATGCTCATCGCCAGTCGTCCGCTGGCAAGCAGCACAAGCGGGTTGGTGAGACTTGGCGGACCGAGATCCTCAGGCATTGGTATGACGCGCCATCCAGACCAGCCTTCACCCGCGTCGCTCGACTCGGCGAGCATGATCGTCATAGGCAGGCATCCCTCGGTGTTCGGGTTGAATAGAGGCGCTCCCGGGTGTGCTGCGTGGTCGATCCACATCGCCGCCGCGATCAGGCGCCCATCTGCAAGGCGCGTGAGATAGCACAGTTTCATCCCTTCGTGCGGAGGTCCGAACGGTCGCGCGGCAGCGCTCCAGGTCTGTCCGCCATCGCTGGAACGCACAAGTTCGATCGCTTCATCGGCGCTATCCTTCGTTGTGCCGGCGCGGTAGGTCGCAAGCAACGATCCATCGGGGAGCGCCAGCAGACAGGGAAAAGTCAGGCAGGCGCGCGGAGTTTCCTGCACGCCGCGCGCCAGGGTTGTGGTCGCAGTGACCCTCATGACGCAGACCACTCCGGGAAACGCTCGCGAAAGATACGCTCGCAGGCTTGATACTCTTCTTCACTCAGGCACTGGTAGGGCGAGAGCAGACGCAGCGGCATCGGAATGCCAGCCATACGGACAATCGCCTTATCGTAGGCGCCATCGATGCGCTCACCGTTCACCGGCGCAAACACCTCGCGGAAGAAGCGCATGAACTCGTGCTGGTATGTAAACATAGCGGCCACATCACGCACACGACCAGACTCAAAGTAGGCTCGCACACGGGATGGCGCAAGCACCCCAACCGATGAGAGCAGCGAGCACTCACCGTACATGCAGCCGTGCGGAAAATTCTCTTCGCCGAAGAAATGTTGCAAATCTGGCGCGTGTTTCATCAGATCAGCCGCACGCCGGAGCCCGCCACCGGTGTTCTTGGTCGCGACCAGATTTGGCGCCATATCGGCGAGATGCCGATAGTCCGCGCCACTAAGCAGGCGCTTCGCGCGTGGCAGGTTGTAGTGCAGGAACTGGGCGTCTGGAAATCTACCGCACACATCGTTGAAGAACGTCAACACCTCAGCGTCATTGAGCGGACCCCAGGAGGGCAGAGAGATCTGGAAGGTACGGAAGCCGATCTCATACGCCACCGTCAGGCGCTCGACGACTGTCGCGGTCGAGAGCGCGATAACCCCGACCATCGGCGCAACGTCGGGACTGCGCGTTTCCTCAAAAAACACCTCGGCGACGCGGCGAAAACGAGGCATATCCACCGCATAACCTTCGCCGGCGGTGCCGAAGATATATACATGATTGAAGCCGCACGCCAGCGTATGGCGCACCTCAGCGCGGAACAGTGGCTCCAGAAAACGCTCGCGCTCATCCCACGGCGCCTCGCACGAGACCAGGACTGTCTGCGGATAGCGGGGCATGGCGAACCTTCTACTTCTTTGAGCCCACGCGCGAACGCGGGTCTAGCGCGTCATTCAAACCATCGCCCAGGAAATTCACACCCAGCGTTGCAATGGCCAGCGCTGCCGCTGGAACGATCACCAGCCACGGTCGGTACGACCAGCTCCCAATGTTCGCGCTGATCATATTGCCCCAGCTCGCCTGTGGCGGCTGGACGCCAACCCCCAGGTAGCTGAGTGACGACTCGAGCACCATGCCGCTCGAAAGACTGAAGGTGATCTGGACAATCACCGGACCGAGCGCGTTCGGCAGCAGGTGACGGATTGCAATCTGCCAGCCGGGAATGCCGAGCGCGCGCGCTGCCTCAATGAACTCCTTCTCACGCAGCGAGAGGATCTGCCCCCGAATGAGTCGGGCATACACCGGCCAGAAGACCAGCGACAAACCGCCGAAGACGATCACCAGATCCAGCCAGGTCGTATCTGCAAACAGCGGGAATCCGGTGTTTTTGTGGACATCTCTGGCCCAGTTGACGATCGGCTGCTTGATTGTTGCCGCGATCAGCGCAGCAAGCAGAATCGGCGGAATGGACATGGTAATGTCGGTCAGGCGCAGGATGACCGAGTCGGCCCAGCGTGGACCGTACCCGGCGACGACACCGATCAGCAGTCCGAGAATCACGCTGATGATGGTACTGACAACAGACACCAGCACGGCGGTGCGGGCGCCCCACAGCACACGGCTGAACATATCGCGACCAAGTTCGTCGGTGCCAAGCCAGTGCTCAGCGCTCGGCATTCTGGCAGTGTTGCGCAGGTTCTGCTCGGTGTACGAGTAAGGCGCGATCCAGGGACCGAAGATCGCCACGAACAGCAGCAGCGCTGTAATGATCAGTCCCACGACCGCCAGCCGGTTGCGCACCAGCTTGCGCATTGCGTCGCCCCACAGGCTGCGCTGCCGGTGCATCGTCTTCAGGGGAATTGCCCGCACCCCAATCTCATCGATTGTTGTCTGTGTCTGACTCATGGCTTACCCCTCCAGTTTCACGCGCGGATCCAGGAACGGATAGAGGAGATCGACCAGCGTATTGGTCAGGATCACCAGTACCGCGCTGACAATGGTGACGCCCATGATCACCGGATAGTCGAACTGGCGGAAAGCCTGTTCCGAGATTGCACCGAACCCTGGAATAGCGAAGATATTTTCAAGGAAGATGCTCCCGGCGATCAGTCCCTCGACGACAAAGCCCATAATTGTCACGATTGGGATGAGCGCGTTGCGGAGCACGTGGCGCATGATCACCATGTAATCGGAGAGTCCTTTGGCGCGCGCAGTGCGGACGTAATCATTACGGTACACGTCAAGGATCGCCTGGCGCGTCTGGCGAACGATGACCGCCAGCGGACCGAACGTGAGCAGGATTACTGGAAGGATCGCCTTCGAGCTGAAGAGACCATCCCATCCGCGCGGAACCGACATCAGCCGTAGCTCAAGCACCAGGACGATCAGCAGCACCGGCGCCAGTACAAAGACCGGGATCGTCCGCAGTACGAGCGTTCCACTGACGATCAGGTAATCGAGCCAGGTGTTCTGCCGTACAGCGGCGAGCACGCCGAGCGGAATGCCGATCAGCGCGGTAAGCGCTGCCGCCCCAAGCCCCAGCTGGATTGAGACCGGCAGCGTAGTGCTGATCATCGCCCAGACGTCGCGCTGTCCGTTGATTGAGCGTCCCCAATTGCCAGAGACCAGCCCCTCGACATAGCGGCCGAACTGGATGAGAAACGGCTGATCCAGTCCGAGCTGGGCGCGCATGCGCGCAATGTTCTCTTCTGTGTTGAGTGAACCGATCTCGCTGGCCGAGAGCATGATCCTGACCGGATCGAACGGGCTGATAAAGGTGAGACCATACGTGATCAGCAGCACGGCCAGTAAGGTCGGTACAGCAAGCACAATGCGGCTTGCAAGATACTTGACGAGCATTGGCGCACCTCCTGGCTGCGGTGCGCCTCACGCGGCCTCCGCACCGCAGCCCGGCTTTCATCAGGGGTTGTCTACAACCATCTGGGTCAGGTTGGTGGCTGACGCCTCTTGTACAGCCACCATAACCCGGTCAGTGTTTCACGATGTACATGTCCAGCAGAGTATACCAGTTGTTGTCCACGTTGGTGCCAAAGTTTTTGACCCACGGCTTGACGGCATACTCGTAGCGATCCCAGATCATGGGCAGCATGTAGTAGTTGCTGAGCAGTTTCGCCTCCGCTTCCTGCACCTTCGGACAGAACTGCGGGTCGTCACGCTTCATGACCCGTAGTTCGGCGATCAACGCGCCAACCTCGTCATCTTTCAGTCCGCTGCCCGTGCTGCCGCTGTACGTGTTATAGTGCGAAGCAATAAAGTTCAGCGGATCGGGGAGGATTGCGCCTGCGCTGGAGCGACGCACCTGCACCAGGTCTCGCTCCTGTCCCCAGGCATCCAGCGGTCCGGGCTTGATCTCGACGTTGGTGATACCAAGGTTGACTCGCCACTGCTCAACCATGATCTCGGCCATGCGGATATAGTTTGGTGACTGTCCGGCAGTAGTGATGCGGATCTTGGGCAACTGGTCGGCAGTGGCATACCTGGACTTTGCCAGCTCCTCCCTGGCTTTGTCAGGATCGAAACCCCAATCCGGCCAGTTGTTCGGCTTGTAACACGCCAGTTCGGGCGTCAGGATGCCGGTCATCACCCGGTCGTCGCGCGCACCCTCCCAGGCCGCTGCCACGGCGCTTTCCCAGTCCACTGCGAAAGCCAGTGCGCGGCGCACGTGGATGTCGTCCATTGGCTCGAGGCTGATCCAGAGCGGGAAGAAGAAGTTGGTGGCATACGGAATCTGGTAGAACTGCTCGGGATTCTCTCGCCGCAGCGGTTCACGGATGTTCGTCAGCCACTGGGCGATGTCCACCTCGTTGTTGCGCCACTGCACGAACGAGACGTTCTCATCGGGGGCTTCCAGTGCGATGATGCGTTTGATCGTCGGCTTCTTGTCACCCCACCAGTTTGGGTTCTGGACGATTTCAAACTGCTTTTTCTCGAGATCCCAGACTTTGACCATGAACGGGCCATTCACACGCGCTGTTCCATCGGCGGTGTAGTTCGGACCCTTGTTGACATCCTCCATCTTGGCGAAGCCGGTGTTAAATAGCGCCAGGCGGTGGATGAAGATGGGGTCAGGCTCGTTGAGCGTGATCTCGAGCGTCTTGTCATCCCTGGCAACAACACCGGTCAACTCGGTGCCGGTGCCGTTGATGATCTCTTTGGCGCCCTTAATGATTTCGAAGCCGGATAAAGCTGCCAGATAGCATTCGACGCAGCGCTTCGGGTCGAGACCGTAAGTCCAGTAATCCTTGGCTTCCTGTGCGGTTACCGGGGTGCCATCCGACCAGACTGCGCGCGGGTCGATCTTGATCGTGTACACCGTGTCATCATCGTTCACCTCGTAGCCGGTGGCGAGCCATGGCTGAAGATTACCCTTGTTATCGCGCAGGAACAGTGGCATCCATATGTGAGCGATGATGGCACGCCCAAAGTAAGCCTCGTAAGCCGGGTCGAGTCGGTACATTTGGCGCGCCACAAAACGCACCGTTTGATCCGCTGCCAGCTCCTCCACAGCCTCGGTCGTCGGCGCGGGTGTTGGTGTCACGATCACCGGCTTCTCGACGATTTCCTGGACGACGACGGTCTGCACGACAGGCTCTGGTGTCGGGGCATTTGCTGCCGGCGCGCCGCCGCATGCAGCGAGGATGGAAGCGAACATGGACAGTAAGACGATATGTACAATCTGTCGGTTGCCAGATTTCTTCATGCAGGTCTCCTTCTGGACGATTATCATTGCTCCACCGTTGTTGACTGTCTGCACAGGCGTCCCGAAGGGTGCGCCTGCAGCCATCTGCAGTTCGTCAGAGAAGAGCGGTAATGCTGCCGCGTGCAATTATTGACGATAGGCATTCCTCCTTTCTCGCCGGTCAGTCCCGGCAATGCTGCTCACGGTGCGCTGATCTGGCAGAGATACCACGTGATGAGATGATCGACCGCCGCCTCGGTCGTGGCGTAGGGACCCGGAGTATAGCGGCGTGAGGAGACGCCTTGCTGGTTGTTCTCACAGATCGTCTTGTCTTCCTCGGCGGTCACGCGCCACAGCCAGCTCACCTGCTCAGGATCGTAGTCACGACCGGCGACGGCGTCCGAGCGTACCATCCACGTCAGCTCCAGTTCGGTCGCCTGCGGTCCGAGCGGGGTGAAACGCGAGAGCATGGCGTGATCGCTGCACGCCAGCAGCCAGATCAGCGGGTAGATCTGTATGGCTGTCACTGCCCCGTCGTAGGTGCGGAGACGCCCAAGCAGCGGCGCTACCGGCATGCCGCCTTTGCTCTGCGTGAGGTAGCCGCGCCGGATTGGTGTGCGCTGGATCTGGTGCACCGTCGTATCGCTGATCGGGACGCCGCCTGTGCGCCAGCCCTCGCGTTGCGCCTGCGCTTCCCACTCAGCGACAAACGCGGCCTGCTCACGCGCTACGCGGCTGGAGTCAGTTGCGCGGCCATAGGACATCACCGAACAGAACTCAGGGTGGGTATGGCTGCAATGGTAGCACTCGAAAAAGTTCTCGGCAACGATCTTCCAGTTGGCAGCAATGACATGCCGCACACGAAAAGCTGGCTGTGTGCGCTCCAGGTCGTAGGGACCGAAGAAGTCGGCGATGTCGCGCGCAACAGCCTCGAACGGCGGCGGCGTCTCGGCGCAGCAGATAAAGATGAGCCCTTCGACAACACGCACGTGGCAGGATTGCAGCCTGTAGGCGGACGGATCAAACGTTTTGGGCATGTGGCGAGCCTGGATCAGTGCGCCGTCGGTTCCGTAGACCCAGGCGTGGTATGGGCAGACCAGCCGCCGCACCGTACCGCGCTCTTCCAGGCAGATTCGTGATCCGCGATGGCGGCATACGTTGAACAGAGCGTTCACTGCGCCAATCTCATTGCGGATAATGATGATTGACTCGCCGCCGATCTCGTACAGGAAGAAATCGCCGGTATTGGGGATGCTGCTGACATGTCCGACGTACAACCAGTGACGTAGAAAGACCCGTTCCAGATCGACTTCGAAGATCGCTGGATCGGTATAGAAGACGCGGTCGAGCCCGAAACCTGGCCGCCGTCGCTCGATCAGGTCGTGCAGCCGTACTGTTTGTTCGGTCATTGTGCTGCCTCACTCATCGAAGCTGTCGCTCTGGTGCTGACGGCCAGGTCGTATGCTGTCTTGATCACCCGCAGAATCGCAACTACGCTGTGCATGGCGTCGCCACTGGCGCTCTCATTGCGGATCGTGTCTGCGAAGGAATGCGGCAACATTGGGACATCGCATGGTAGTCTGGAGTCTGTGCCAATGGTACGCCGAAGGTATGAGTCGCCCTTGTGCGCAAGACGCATCAGTTCAGACCAAACAGCCGTCCGGTGTTCCTGTACATTACCTGTTCTTCCATATCCGACAGGAAGCCTGCATCATGGTATGCATCACACAGGTCAGCCAGCATGCCTGGCGCAATTCACCTTCCCTGTCTGCCTGGCATAACCGTCTTGACAGGGCGCGTCTGTCGCTGCCAATGCCCGGCTCTCCTCCGAAGGACGCCCGGTCGTCGCCGGGCGCCGTGTATCCATCCAGGCGTGCAGCCTGGACAGAAAGCCTTGCTACTGCGATTTGGTCGTGGCGCCGCCGATCTCACACAGCGCCGCATGTACCGGGTGATACGAGGTACGGTCTATCCAGGCGCAGCAGCGATGCAACGCGGACATAGGTCAGCCCAGGATAGAGCCGCTCCCGGCGCTGGCTGTTCATCTGGCGTTCAGACCACAGTTCCTATGCGCATATGAAGGTCTATCGCAGCCTCGATTGCGTTACTCACACATGTATGTAGGAGTGTGAGCAGACCGTGTCGCTGCGCCAACTCCATCGCGGCGGAGAGTCCCCAGGCGATTCGGGCTCGCGACAGAGTGCCTCCAAAAGCATCCACCAGACGGTCAACGCAGGTGCGCGCCTGACGCGATGTACACATGATCGCCGCCGTTGGGCTCGTTTCCAGTCACGCCAGTTTCACGCCAGGCTGCACGGGGCGTTGCGTCATATCAGGACGACGTGCGCAACCGCACTCCGGTCTAAAGCCGATCAGCCAATGCACGACACACTGCAGCGGGTCGCCGCCTGCTCTTGCAAGATGGCTTGGGGGTGCAGCATCGCACAACAGTGCGACCTGGAGTTTCCGGCAAACCAGGCAACCTGGCATTCCGGCTCACCTGTCACCGCAGCGACAACCCCAAGCAGCGTCGACTGTTGGCAGCAGCGCGCCTGGCTGAGTTTCGCGATCAACCAGATCTCAGGACAGTCTGTAACGACACCCTGTGCACGCCCTCGCCACCGGCCGGTATGGTGGAGCGGCACTGCAAAGCCGCTTCCCGCCAGGGTACCGCTGGCGCTTTGACGTGCCTGGATACCTATCGTATAATGCTGGTCAGACCATCAGTCCACCTGATTGTAGCCCACAAGCGAGTATTTGTCAAGCGTATCTAAAGGAGCACGTGTCATGAGGGAGTCCTTCAGTGGACAGGTCGCCCACGGCTACGCACTGTATCGTGAGGCGCTCGAACGCATTCCCGGCGGAACCCAGCTGATCAGCCGCCGTCCTGACATTTATGCGCCCGGACTGACGCCGCCCTATGTGCGTCGTGGCAAGGGCGCGCGCTTCTGGGACCTGGACGGCAACGAATATCTTGATCTGATGATGTGTGTCGGCGCCTCCATTCTTGGCTATGCCGACGACGCAGTGGATGCGGCCGTCATTGCGCAGATCCGCGATGGGACAGCGTTCAGCGTCAGCAGCCCGCTGGAAATTGAGCTTGCACGCGAACTGGCTGCAATCATCCCGTGCGCCGAGATGGTCCGCTACTGCAAAGGCGGCGGTGAAGCCAATACGATCGCGGTGCGAATTGCACGTGGCTACACCGGACGAGACAAAGTGCTGTTTTGTGGTTACCACGGCTGGCACGACTGGTACCTGGCTGCCAATCTGGAGAGCGACGATGTGCTCGACACGCACCTGCTCCCTGGTATTCGACCACAAGGCATACCGCGAGGGCTGGCAGGAACAGCATTGCCATTCCGCTACAACGACCTGTCGTCGCTCGAAGCGCAGCTCAACCGGCACGCAGGGCAGGTCGCCTGCATCATTCTGGAGCCGGCGCGCGGCGCCTCACTCCCTGCTCCGGGCTTTCTCGAAGGGGTGCGGTCTCTGGCCACCGCTCACGGTGCGGTGCTGATCTTCGACGAGGTTGTGACCGGTTTCCGACTGGCGCCTGGCGGCGCTCAGGAACGATTCGGCGTTGTGCCAGATATGGCGACGTATGCGAAGGCGATTTCGAATGGCTACGCTATGGGTGCGGTGGCTGGACGACGTGCAGTAATGCAGGTTGCATCCGAGATGTTTATCAGCAGCACGTATTGGTCGGATGCAGTCGGGCTTGCAGCTGCGCTGGCGACTATTCGCGAGCTGCGCCGGCGTGACGTACATGCGCGCATCGGCGCCTTCGGCAGTGCTTTCCAGGAGGTGTTCAACGCCCTGGCGAAGGAACATGGCGTGCCACTGCACGCCGCTGGTCTGCCTCAGCTCATCGGGATCGGTTACACCGACCTGGACGCGACGCTGCGCCGACCACTCAAGGATTATTATGTCCAGGAACTAACTCGCCGTGGAATCTTTGGCTCGCTCAGCGTGAACCCGTGCGCTGCTCACGGTGATACGGAACTGGATGAGATCGAGCATGCGCTGCGCGAAATCTTCCCGCTGCTACGGGCGGCACTGCAGGCGGGCGACTGGGATTTGCGTCTCATATCCCGTAGTGTGGATGCCTTCCGTCGGCAGGTCGGCTGAGGTCGCGTTCAGGCGCTCATCGAAAAAGCCAGACCCTGTGCGCTTTCAGTCGCGAATGGATCATTAAACCTGCGGGTGCTGTACATATATCCGCCTCGCAGCAGGTTTCGGTCTCACGCCTGGCTGAGAAGAGCAGAGTTGATAGCAGGAGGCAATGGTCAATAAACGGGAGATGTGATTGTTTGCCACAGCGTGTGTTGTGCTATAATCGGCAGGTACGTTTCTGACATGCTGCCTCGCGAACGTATCGTTTTGCATTGAGTTGTGCATTGTGCACATATGAATGCCAGAGATACAGATGTCTCGCTGCTGCTCAGGATGCAGGGCATCAGTAAGCGCTTTGGCGGGACACAGGCGCTTGAGGGCGTCGATTTCTCGGTTGATCGGGGCGAAGTTGTAGGATTACTGGGAGAAAATGGCGCCGGTAAATCGACGCTCATTAAGATCCTCGCAGGTGTCCATCGAATGGATCAGGGCGTTATCTTTATCGATGAAAAGCCTGTTACGATCCATACGCCTCAAGACGCTCAACGTCTCGGTATTGCAGTCATCTACCAGGAACTGAACCTTACCCCAAACCAGACCGTTGCCGAAAACGTCTTCCTGCACCGTCCACAACGCATGCGCGGAGTATTGGGCAAGATCGGCATTCTTGACCATCGCCGGCGTGAGCGCGAAACCGCCGATCTGCTCGCTCAACTTGGCATCACCGGTCTCGATCTGCGACGTAAAGTCGGCGAGTTGTCGGTCGCCTTTCAGCAGTTGACCGAGATCGCAAAGGCGCTCGCCCTCAATGCACGCCTTATTGTCATGGATGAACCCACCTCCGCCTTACCCGATGAAGAAGTGGAGCATCTTTTCGATATCATTCGGCGCCTGCGCGAGCGTGGTCTCGGGGTCGTCTTTGTCTCACATCGTCTGAACGAAGTGCGCGCGATCTGTGATCGGGTCGTGGTGCTGCGTGATGGAAAGAATGCTGGCGCCCTGCCGATTGATGAAGCCAGCGACGACCGACTGATCACGATGATGGTAGGGCGCTCGATCGACAACCTCTACCCCAAACGACCGACAACGCCGGGCGATGTTGTGCTGGAAGTAGAGGGGTTGACCCGCCATGGGATTATCGAAGACATCTCATTTCATATACGATCAGGTGAAGTAGTTGGTCTTGCCGGGTTGGTCGGCTCAGGACGCACTGAAGTGGCGCGCGCCATTTTTGGCGCCGACCGCATCGACAGGGGAACCATCCGGCTGAGCGGCAAAGAGGTGCGCATCCGTTCTCCTCAGGAGGCGCGCGAACTCGGCATTGGCTATGTTCCCGAAGATCGCAAAGCGCAGGGGTTGGTGCCTGGCATGACGGTTGGTCATAACGCGACGCTCGCTGTTTTACAGCAGATAGCTCGATGGCGTCATATTGTCGATCATCCGACGCTCGACACGGTTGCCCGGCGCTATGTGCATGAACTGCGGGTGAAACCACCACGAATCGACCTGCCAGCCGAATCGCTTTCCGGCGGGAACCAGCAAAAAATCGTCCTTGCAAAATGGCTGGCTGTCGATCTCAACGTGTTGCTGCTCGACGAACCCACCCGCGGCATCGATGTCGGCGCCAAGGCGGAAATCCATGGGCTGATCGATGAACTGGCACACCGTGGCATGGCGATCCTGCTGATCTCCTCCGAGTTGCCAGAAGTGATAGCGATGAGCGATCGCATTCTGGTTATGTGCGAAGGACGGCTGGCGGGAGAACTGTCGCACGAGGAGGCGACTCAGGAGCGCATTCTTGCGCTTGCGAGCGGCAAGAGGTAATCGACGCGGGTAGATGGGGTTCGATTATGAGTGAAGACACCTCAGTTAAAACAAAACGCGCACCCGTCACTGCGCAAACGCCCGGTATCATTCGACGCATCCTTCAGCGTCCTGAGACAAGCATCGTCATTGTTCTTCTGGTTCTAAGCATTTTTCTGTCGCAGAGCAGCGATGCTTTTTTGACCCCGGGCAATCTGTTCAATATTCTGCGCAACAATGCTGATATTGCAATTGCTGCCCTGGGCGTGGCGCTGGTCATTATGGCTGGAGGGATCGATCTCTCGATCGGGTCGACGATGGCGCTCAGCGGGCTCGTTGCTGCAATCGCAGTCAGTCAGGGTGGGACGACTGCCTACCAGTTGCCCGGGTATGGTCTGCCGCCAGTGGTTGCGTTTGCCCTGGGGGTGCTCGCTGGCACAACAGTTGGTCTGATCAATGGCACACTGGTCGTCCGGCTCAAGATTCCCCCCTTCATCGCCACGTTGGGAATGCTTGGCGTGGTGCGCGGGATTGTGGTCGGTCTGACGAGCGGGCAGACGGTACGCAATTTCCCTGTTGAGTTCACCAACCTCGGTCAGGGGTATGTCGGACCGGCGCCGGTGCCGGTCATCTTTCTGATCGTCCTGGCAATCCTTGTCAGTCTCTTTTTATCGTACCACGTGTGGGGAACATACATTTACGCCATCGGCGGGAACGAGACCAGCGCAGCGCTTACCGGCTTACCGGTAGAGCGCGTTCGCATGCTGACGTATGCGTTATCGGGTGCGCTGGCCGGCGTCGGTGGCGTGCTGGTCGTGGCCCGGCTCGGTGTCTCAGCGCCGACACAGGCGCTTGGATACGAATTGTTCGTGATCGCAGCCGCTGTTATTGGCGGCGTCAGCCTTTCGGGCGGTCGAGGCACTGTCCTGGGCGCCGTCCTGGGCGCTATTCTGATCGGCGTGCTGAACAATGCCCTGGTGCTTCTGCGAGTCGAGAGTTACTGGCAACAGGCGTTTACCGGCGGTATCATTCTGCTCTCTGCCGTGATCGATCGTTTGCGACAGCGACGGTAGGAATTGTTGTCGTTCGTTCAAGGCCGCAGAGCAGTGTGGTATGTTCTCGTATCCGGAATCATGTGGAGGTTCAATGCTATGGATCAACACAGACTCTCTCGGCGAACGTTTCTTCGGATGGCGGCTCTGGGAACGAGCGCTGCCGTACTCGCAAGTTGTGGAGGACAACAGGCCGGTCCAACAGCGCCGTCTCCGGTTCAACCGACTGCACCGGCCGGTGGAGCGGAGCGACCGTTGACGTTTGTCTGGTCGCCAAAAGCGGTCAACAACCCGGTCTTCGATGTGGCGCGCCGTGGCGCTATGGATAAGGCGAAAGAATTGGGCATCACAGTGGAATGGATAGGTCCTGAGTCTGCCGATGCTCAGAAGCAGGCGGAGTTGCTGGATGCGGCGATTGCGCGCAAGGTAGACGGCATGGGCATTTCGTGCAACGACCCTGATGCACTCAAGCCGGTGATTGACCGCGCGATGGACGCGGGTATTCCCGTCATCACATGGGACTCGGACTCGCCCAACTCGAAACGCATTACGTTCTACAGCCTCGACAACGAAGCAGCCGCTCGCAAAGGCGCCGAGATCATGGTCGAATTGTTGAAGGACAGTCCAAACAAAACCTACGCCATTCTGACGGGCGTCCCTGGAGCGCAAAACCTTGAGGCGCGCATCAGGGCATTCCGCGAGGTCGCCGATCCTGCGGGTTTGCAATGGGTAGCGACCGACCCCTGCTACGATGATATTCAGAAAGGGGTCGAGGTGGTGGAAAATCGTCTGACAGCCACCCCCGATCTGGGAGGGTACTTCATGGCCGGCGCGTGGCCGCTGTTTGGTGATATCAATGCCATGCCGAAGTTCCAGGCTGCCGCCAGAGCCGGTATGAAGACCGTCGCCTGGGACATCCTGGAGAATGAGTTGAAACTGCTCAAGGACGGGCTGGTTCACGCGCTGATCGGGCAAAAGTTCTATGGCTGGGGCTACGACGCGGTGGGTATTCTGTATGACATTGTCGCAAATAAGAAAGAATATCCCCCCTTCGTCGATACTGGCTTCGATCTGGTGCGCACGCCTGAGGAGGCTGAGGTGTTCCTGAAGAAATGGGAGACAGGGAACTGGCGAGATTAGCGCTGGGATGAAAAGGTAACGGCTCAACGGGACGACTGCACAGGTCGTCCCTTTTTGTTAGAATACCTGTTGGAACAATAGCATGAATGTGGAGAACACCGATGAATCGACACGACATTCGTTTGTTGCAGGCTGTGCGACACTATCCGTCGGTTACCATCACGCTGCCGACGCATCGCACCTCGCCAGACAACAAGCAGGATCCGATCCGGGTGAAGAATCTGGTCACGGAGACAACCAATCGGTTGCTCGGCGAGTTCTCGCGGCGCGAGGTCGAGCCGCTCCTCTCCCAGCTTGAGGCGCTGGTCAGCGATATTGACTATCGTTATACGCTCGACGGTCTGGCGCTGTTTGTCAACCGCGATATCGGCCGCAAGTTCGTATTGCCGTTCACTCTGCCGGAACGAGTCGTTGTCGATGAAACGTTCTGGACGCGCGGGCTGGTTTTTGCGCTCAATCGCACCCCGCGGTACTGGGTGCTGGCGCTCAGCGAACAGCCAACCCGCCTGTTCGAAGGGGTACGTGAGCATCTTCAGGAAATTACGGAGGAAGGGTTTCCCATGACCCACACCGGTCCAGGCGGTGAGCGCGGCCTGCCCAACGACCCGGCAGTCAACCGGTCGGCATACCGCGATGAACGCCATCGCCAGTTCTTCCGCCAGGTCAGCGCGGCGCTGACGCCGTTCATTGCCGATGACCCGTTGCCGCTGGCTTTGGTTGGTGTTGATCGCCATCTGGCCTTTTTCCGGGAGGTATCGCCGCATGCCAGCGCTATTGTGACCACAGTGACCGGCAGCCACGACAAAACGCCTGCCCATGAACTCGGAAAACTGGTGTGGCCCCTGGTCGAGCAGAACCTTGCCGTCCGTCGCGCTGAGGCGCTGAAGGAACTGAACGCCGCAATCGGTGCACAAAAGTATGCCTCGACACTTGGTGAAGTATGGCGCTTCGCCCACGAAGGTCGCGCCGCTGTGCTTCTCGTCGAAGAAGACTACCATCAGCCGGTGCGGGTCGCCGACAATGGTATGACGCTGACGCTGGTCGATGATCCGACGCTGCCTGATGTGGTTGATGATGCTGTCGATGAAATTATTGCCATGGTGCTGGACAAAGGCGGGCGTGTGGTGTTCGTTGACAACGGCGCGCTGCCGCAGCATCAGCGCATCGCAACCATTCTGCGGTATTGATCGGCGCATTTCGGCGTCCCAATGATGTGTCTGACCATCAGTGACGAGGTTGTTCCGGCGCTCTACAGCCTGAATGTCAAACAACGGTTTGGCAGTGTTGAATGCGTCCTGAGTTGTGGTGATCTGCCGTACTACTACCTGGAATTTCTCGTGACCACCCTCTGTGTGCCGTGTTATTATGTGGCCGGCAATCACGATACCGTGGAGATCTGTGATAATGGTGACTTGTTGACTGCACCTCGCGGGTGCGTCTCAGTGGATGCAACAAGTGTTTTGCACGACGGGTTGCTCATTGGCGGGTTGAGTGGATGTGTGCGTTACAACCAGGAACCAGGTCCACAGTATACCGAAATCGAGATGATGATCCGCGTCTGGCGTATGGCGCCGCAGTTGTTTGTCAATCATTTACGCTATGGGCGTTATCTGGATGTGCTGTTGACTCACGCGCCGCCACTTGGTATCCATAATGGTTCCGATCGTGCCCATCGCGGGTTTCGCGCATTCCTGCTCTTTATGGATCTGTTCATGCCGCGTTACCTTATCCACGGTCACGTACATCGCTCGTATGGCATCCAAAAGTCGCGGGAAACACGCTATCATCGGACACTGGTCATTAATACCGCCGGGTATCGCCTGCTCTCGCTCGTTCCAGCAAAGGCAGTTGTGCCATGAGCCAGATATCTCCCCTGTATACGTATGAGGGATTACAAACGTTCGATCGCGCGCGTCGCAAGGCGTTCATTGCAGGTGTGTTCGATACGTTGCTGCGACAGCCGGGAACGATGTTCTCACTTGATGAGGTTCGTGCCCGATTGAAGGTGCGCGGTCAACGCGATCTCGGGTTGCAAACGGCGCCGGTCGATCACATCATCGGCAGCGAAGGTCGCCAGCTCGACTTTGATCGTCGATTTTTGCCCCGTTCCGGTAAACTGAGGCAGCGCTGGGCGAAGATTCACGCGCTGGCGCGCCAGATGTCACATCTCCCTCCGGTTGAGCTGTACAAAATTGGCGATGTCTACTTCGTGCGCGATGGCAACCATCGTATTTCTGTCGCCCGTCAGATCGGACAAAAGGAAATCGATGCGTATGTGACCGAACTCCTGGTCGATGTGCCGCTCGAAGCAGGGGACTCGGTGCGTGATCTGTTGCTCAAAGAAGAGTACAGTGATTTTCTGGAATGGACAGAACTGCATCTGCTCCGTCCGGATCAACATATCGAGTTGAGTGAACCGGGCGGGTATCTCGATCTGATCCGGCACATCAACGGGCATCGCTATTTTATGGGTCTCGAGCAGCAAAGGGAGATACCACGCGCGGAGGCAGTCGCTGACTGGTACGATACGGTCTATCTGCCGATCATACGCGCTATCCGCCAATATCGGGCGCTGGACGCTATTCCAGGGTATACCGAGGCCGATCTCTACCGTCGGATCGCTGCTCACCGCTGGACGATCATCGAGCAAACCGGTCGCGACCCCGGACCGGAACACGCAACACGTGATTTTCTGGACCGTTACCTGCGCACCCATCCGCTGGAGGCAGTGCGCAGTGCAGTCCAGCGTCTGCTGATGCGGCTGAAGAGAAGCAGGCGCACACATGAGCGTGAAGGCGGTCACTCAGATGAGCCCCGGTGATGTGCGTGCGCTCTTGAGCGCCAGGTCGCGTCCATTCAGCGAGGTAGCCGGTCCACCGCAGCGCGGCATCGGTCCGCTGCCAACTGCACGCCTGATCGTGGATAAGGCAACGCGCGATCGGATTGTCATCTTCGACCCGTCGCTGGCGCCGTACCTGCGGCGGGTCGTGGGCAGCGTGGATGTACGTCCGTGGCACAGTGAGGCGCCACGTTCCCTGATCACTCTGACGCCGGAATGGACGACCGCAACGTTCGGCGCGGGCATCGACGCCGCACAGGTATGGGAACGCATGGCAGAACGCTGTCCGCCGCTTCATCAGCATCTTGCCCCTGCTGCAACGTTCTATCCGTCGGACGAGACGTGGTGGGAACTCTTCATCCGCGACATTGCCATCTTTGCACAACCCCGCATCATCTGGCCCGTTGCCAGCGTTGCGCAACGCTTCGCGCTGACCGAACCCGGCTGGCTGGCGGGTCCGGGCACATGCCATGCGCCTGGTTCGTTCTTCCTGCTTGGCGTGTTGATGAGCCGCCTGGCGTGGCTGGCGCTGACGGTCGAGTGTCGTGTGGGCAACGTCTGCCGGCTCTCGCCGGAGCGTGTTGGACGATTGCCGATACCCGATGCGACAGACACCGAACGCGCGGCGGTGGAGTCCCTGGTGCAACGCATTGTCGCGCTGACGCGCGAACGGGTGCTGCTGGAACGCCAGTTCACGCAGCAGCTGCTGAAGAACTTCGGTCCGCCGGGGGCGACGCCAGGAGTGCATCTTGAGCGCTGGTGGGATCTGCAGTTCGACGCGTTGCGCAGCGCCATCGCTGCACGCTTCGGCGGCGACATCCCGGCGCGTTTTCGCGACCAGTGGGCGGCAGAGCATGCCAGCGCCGTCACACGTCGCGTTGCGCTCAGCGAAACCATTGCGCTCGCCGAGGATGCACTGAATGCGCGCGTGGCGCGGTTGTACGGGGCGGAGGGGGATGAGTCGGTGAGCGACTGATAAACCTCAACATGCAATCCGGTATGTGCGTCGGTAAGGAACGTCGCACCCCTGAGCCAATGTCCAACCAATCGGGGTCGTGAATGGGGCCGCGTCGCGAACACAGTGGCGCTCGGCACAATTGTTGAACAGCGATTGGAAGGGCTGGTCTATCCAGCAACCCTTGCACCAGTTCGCCCATATTCGCATCCTGGGCTTGCGCGAATGCACCTTGAATCTGCCCGTGATAATGTCCGTTATGCTGAGCCTGATCTGGCGAAGGGGTGTTTGTCCCTTTCGACGCATGTTTCGCGCTCTTCTCAACAAATTGAACCGGTAACGTTGCGATAGCCCTGGCGCCACCCCCGATTGGTCTCCTTTCTGATTGCTGCGGTGATATACTGGGTCTACAACAGTGCACATTTGATTGCAAAACATCTGGGAGACGCGACAATCTTTTGCTGCCGCGTGACTCAGAACTGATTGAAACGTACACGACGCCAACAGGGCAACTTGTCGATCGGTACCGTAGCCCGTCTTTGGCAGACCGTTTCCCAGGGAATAGTTGGGTTAATGGCGAGCCAGGCGATCACGTGGTCATCTACCAGAGAATGGAAGGAAGTGATCTTGTGTTCGGGATCGTGATCGGCACGGGCAACAACCCATGATGAGCACATTTGTCTTGCACCTCTTCACAGGACAGTGCAGTTCCTGAGTCTGGCGCTGTGACGTCGCCATAAACGAGAACAATTACGAATATGCTGGAGGGCAAACATCTGTCACCCGGTCCTTCGAGTGCCAGCGCGATACAGGATGGCGAAAACCTCCCTTTGTCACCCCTGTTTGCAGAGGGTGCTGCGAGGTGAGGTCGTAGCCGAGGAGGCTAAAGCAGAGAATGACATGGTCATCGTGGATCAGGCGAGTGGTAGAGCGGAGGGTGGCAGGAGGTCCAGGCGGTTCCAAAAGACTCACTAGAGGGCACAGGCATCGGTGAAGGTCGCAGCGATCTCCCCAATAATACCATTTTAGATTTTAGATTTTGGATTGGAGATTATCGCGCAGGGCGTTCTGATGCGATTTGACGGAACTCCGTTTGCGGAGTATTCAAGTGG
>FWWM01003644.1_pt1 | contig 37811 bp, 31 predicted proteins | sample 2228351 | NCBI WGS metagenome assembly FWWM01 (sample SAMEA103939774, study PRJEB20133) | metagenome
AAAGCGCGTTGTCAGAGCCAGAAGCGCCGGGAAGACGAAGATCGTTACCACGAACGCATAGAAGACAGCGATGCCGACTAGGAGCCCAAAGTCGCGGTTCCACGTGATCGTGCTTTTCATCAGCACGAAGAACGCCGAGGCTGTGGTAAAGAACGCCGCAAAGAGCGCCTCGCCGGTGCGGGCCGTCGCACGGGCTAAGTCTTTCTCTTCCCGAAATCGCTGCATCAGGTGAATAGCGTAGTCTACTCCCAACCCAATGCTGATCGCCGCGACGATGGCCGTCGCCGCGTTCAGCTCGAGCTTCAGTAAACTCACCGTGCCCAAGACCAATCCCGTCACCAGGGCCATGGGGAAGAGCCCCAGTAGCCCCCACACCACCGAGCGCAATACTACGGCCATCACGACGAAACACAGCACAAATGAGATCAGCAGCGACTGGGTGAGCGACTGATGGAGGGCATTGAGCCCAAGCTCTTCGACGAACGGGACGCCAGTCAGCTGGGCTTCGAGGCCTAGCTCCTTGAGCTTGGCCATGACAGGGGCGAGCCTCTGGGAGAGATCATGGGTGACGCGGCGTACGCCCTCTTGATCGGAGAAGCGCATGGTGCCGACGCGCACGACGGCCTTGGTGAGGCCCTCACCCCCGACCCCTCTCCCCCGGGTGAGCCACGGGAGAGGGGTGCCCGCAGGGCGGGGTGAGGGCCTTGCTTCGGCCATCACATACATCTCGGCTCGCTGGCGCAGCGAGTCTTTGGCGAGGACTTGGCTCAGCAGCCAGCGATAGGCACCGTCAGGATCTTCTATAAAGCGCTCCATAAATCCCTGAGCGAGCTGCGGATTGGCCGCGCGCACGTCTTCGAGGTAGTGCGCGATGCTGGTCACGGTGTGCGCATAGGGAGATGCCGCAAGCGCCTCAGGGACGTCCTTGAGCAAGAGACGCATCACCTCAAGCCGCGCGATCTCCCCCGTCAGCACCAGCTGCACCTCGTCATACGTGCGAAACTCTTGATTGATCTGGGTGTACAGGGCCACTGTGGGATAAGTTGGGGGCAGGAGCCGACGGTAGTCGACGGTATAGGTTTGGAAGGCGCGGCCCTCCCAGTAGCCAAAAGCCCCAACCAGCAGCCCCAGTAACAAGACCGCGATCATTACGGACCGTCTATGTAATCGTTCGGCGTAGCGCCCCAGCAAGAGACTGACTAAGCTCGCTTTGGGGTGGGCAAAGATCCTCCGAGCGCTCGGCCATTGCTCGGTGCGCGGCCCCTCGGCAAAGATCTGCTTGAGCGCCGGGATGAGCGTCACCGTTATGATAAAAGCGCTCAACACCGAGACCGCAGAGAGCAACCCAAACCATCGGATTGGCGGGCTGGGAGCGAAGAAGAGCGCCGTGAACCCCACGGCTGTCGTAGCGGTCGTCAGAGCTATCGCCCGACCGGTGCGCCCTAGGGCAATTCTGATCGCTTGCGGCCCTGGCTGCTTTTTGCATCGCTCTTCTTCATAGCGATGCAGCAGATGAATCGCATAATCGTCCCCGATGCCCATGAGCAAGGGGAAGACCGCGGCCATCAAGAAATTGACCGGAACTCCCAAAAAGCCCAGAAGCCCAAAGGCCCAGACCCCCGAGAGCCCCACAACCCCCACCGTGAGATAGAGACTCGCCAACGGCCTGTACGTCATGAGCACCAAGAGAGCTAACGCCCCCGTGAGCACAAGATCGATGGGCAACGCTGCTCCAGAGAAGAGCTCCGGGCTGAACGCCCCCACCGTTACCCCTGCAATCAAGAGAAAGACCAGCCCCAGCTCCCAGGGGCGCGTCAGACGAAAGACCCACAGTAAAGTCAGAGCGATCACTGTAAAGACTAAAGGGGTCAGATAGCGAATATCGCGTTGGGTTGTCTGATTGAAGATATCGAGCGTCTCGCCGTAGCTGACCAGCCCAATATCCAGCGCGACGGCGCGCTCTTGGATGGGCCTGATCGCTGCGAGCGCCCGGCGCGACACCGCGATAATATCAGCATCCTTCGCGATAGTCGCTGTGGCGAGGGCCGTGCCCGCCAATGACGTGAATTTCTTCAACAGGGCCATGCGCTGGAACGTCATGCGAATGATCTCTGCGAACGAGTAGCCCAGCTCATCGCCCTCGATGGGCAGACTGTAAAAGCGCCGGTCGCCACCGTGGAGTTCTGCGCGCACGAACTTGACAAAATCGGGAATCCCCTGAGCAGAGACGATCCCCGGCACGGCCCGCAGGGCTTGGAGCACCGCTTCCATCTCCAGGATCGCCTCAGGAGACTCAATAGAAAAATTCCCTTTTGGCGCAAAGCGCACGGCGATGGAGTGTGCAAAGCTCGCAACGCCAAAGTCGCGCTCGATCTCCCGAAAGAGCTGCACCGTCGGATGATCGGGCAGGAACTCTTGCGGGTCGTTTGCGACCCGAAGTCGTGTTACCCCCACGGCACAGAGGGCCGTGATCAGGGCAATCACCAAAAGAACGAGCCACGGCCCTCGTGCCGGTTTCACTAATCTCATATTTTACGACGGCATCGTCAGAATTAATAAACCCACGACGCCACGCAGATCCGTGCGCACCTCAAAATCCAGTATCCGGCCACTGATCTGCCTGCTGAGCAGTTCTGCTCTATAGAGATCTTGGGCCAAGTAGCTACTCTTGCCCGCCAGCAGATTGCTCAGGGCGGCTTGGGCAGCGCTCTCCGAGATAAAGCGCAGCTGGAAGCGCACCCGCGCCGTCGTCCCCTCGAAGAAGACCGCGTAGCTCATGACTTCTTCGTTGGGCTCAACGGGCTTGTCTTTGGTCGCATCGGTGCGCCGCACGAAGGCCAAAGCGCCGCCCCGCGTCGCATAGGCCGCGATGAATTCATCAAAGACCCCAACGCGCCCCGTCAAGCGACCCACAACGCGCTCGGCCGAAGCGCGCAGCCTCTCCCGATTGGCCGGTCCACCCAGTCCAACTTCGGTGCCAAACCACAGCCGAGTCGCCAAGGGAATATAAGCCCACTCGATGGGAATCGGTCCAAAGACCCCACCGGTGAAGATAACGGGGATGCCTTCCATCTCGACCAGATCCCAATGGGTGTAGGGGGAGTTTGGCGCTCCCACGGCGGCTTTCAGGCCCTGGAGTGCCCCGAAGACCTGGGGGAAGGGCGCTCCCTCAATCACAGAAAAGCTTGAGAGATTCGGCCCAGCCCCGTGCGCCACCCAAGGGAGCCTTTGCGCATCTAGGCGCAAGAGCTCAAGAGCTTGACGGATCCCGTTCAAGGGGTGCCGCGCGGCCCCTAAGGGGCCCATTATCCCCTCACGCAGGGTCGCATCCCTCAATAAGAGCGCTATATCAGCAGCCAAGACGCGCGTGTAGCCCTGCGGGTACTGCACGACGATCTCGTCGAGCTTGAGGGCACTCGACTGCGTCCAGCCGACTCCACCGACCGCACCGACGACGATGCTCGCAAGGGCGAGCCCCATCAGAACTCTGCTGAGCATAGAGTCCTCCTTTATTTTAAGAAGGCGCGTAGCACGCGCCCGGATTCTTCCCGAAGTTTGGCGATATCTCGCCCAGCAACCGCACCAAAGAGCAGCCCGTGGGCGTACGTCCCGATGAAATCTACAAAGGACTCGACGGAGAGCCCACGCTCAGCCAGCACCTGTGCTGTCTCCTCTTTGAGCCGGGCGAGCCATTCCCGATGCTTCGTAGCGAAGACCTCGCGCACCCGTGGCGGCCCTCCCCCCGGCGCTGACAAGATCATTTGCATGACTTGAAAGAGCTCCGGCTGGCGCTGATAATGCCCCAGCAGATTCTCAATGATGCTTTCGGCAATCGCCCTGGGGTCCGTGAGGGTATCCGTCCCCTCTAAGAGATTTTGGAAATACTGATCGGCGAGGGAGCAGAGCAGCTCTTCAATGAGGGTCTCTTTGGAATTGAAATAGTAATAGATCGTGCCCTTGCCCAGCCCCGCCGCCCGGGCGATCTCCTCCATCGTCGCCTCTTGGAGCCCCTTGGCAGCAAAGAGGCGCAGCGCCGCTTGTAAGATCGCCGCGTAGCATTCTTCTTTTTGTTTCTCTCTTAGCCGTCGCTGTCGGACCATTTTCGACCAATGAGTCTAATATCGACCCGTTGGTCGAATTATAAGAAAAGGCCCTTCCCATGTCAATGATCGGGGTCATTGGGAAGAATGATATGTATCAGTCGCCCAAAATATTTGCCCGACTGGGCCGTTGGCGCTAAACTCTTTTATATGAAGCTGACGTTTCACGGGGCGGCCAAGACCGTCACCGGCTCGTGCACCCTGCTGCAGATAGACAAACTGAAGATCTTAATAGACTGCGGGCTGTGGCAGGGCTCTGAGGAGGTCGAGAGCCGCAACTGGCTCCCCTTTGGGTTTCCCCCAAGCACAATAGATTATGTGATCTTAACTCATGCCCATCTCGATCACTGCGGGCTGATCCCAAGATTAGTGCGCGAGGGCTTTGCCGGGGAGATCCTCTGCACCGAGCCCACGCGCGACCTGGCCCGCTTGCTCTTAACCGACAGCGCACAGCTCCAAGAAGAAGAAGCAGCTGTGCTCAGCAAGAAGGAGCGGCGCCGCGGCGGCAGCCCCATCCGCCCCCTCTACGAGATCGAAGACGTCTTAAACTCTCTCGATCGCTTCGCCGATCCCGTCCCGCTCAACAAGACTATCGACTTAGCGAAGGGGGTTCAACTTCAGTTCCGTGACGCTGGCCATATCTTAGGGGCAGCGTTTGTACAACTCAAAGTTACGGAGAGGCGCAAGAGCCCAAAAAGACTGATCTTTTCAGGAGACCTGGGCAATACCGATAAGCTCCTCACCCCCGACCCCGCTGACCCCCAGCCCGCCGATGTCGTCGTCATCGAGTCGACCTATGGCGACCGCACTCACCGCTCGATGCGGGAGTCTATCGCGGAGCTGAGGCAAGCTCTCCTGCTGACGTTCGCTCGCGGGGGCAACGTGCTCATTCCCAGTTTCGCCCTGGAGCGTTCCCAAGAGCTGCTGGCCGTGCTCTTTCAGTTCTATAAGCGCAAAGAGCTCCCCGGCTGTCAGATCTTCTTAGATAGCCCCTTGGCCATCTCGGCGACCAGAGCTTTCCGGCGATACAGCCAGTACCTCAAGCCCCACGAGGCCCAGGCTCTCAGGCACAGCCCCAATGCCTTTGACTTTCCCGCGCTGCGCTTCGCCCGCACCCCCGAAGAATCCAAAGCGATAAACTCTCTCACCAGCCACGCGATCATCATCGCGGGCAGCGGCATGTGCACCGGCGGGCGCATCCTGCACCATCTCAAGCACCAGCTGTGGCGCCCAGAATGCAGCGTCGTCTTTGTGGGGTTCCAAGCTGAGGGGACCCTCGGCCGCCGCTTGATCGAGGGGGCTCGAACCGCGCGGATCTTCGGGGAGGAGATCGCGGTGCGCGCGCAGATCTGGACGATCAACGGCTTTTCAGCTCATGCCGATCAAGCAGGGCTCTTGCGATTTCTCACCCAGGCGCGCAAGCCCGAGAAGATCTTCCTCGTCCACGGGGAGATGCCCAACTTGCTCGCGTTCAAGCAGGCGATCCAAACGAAGCTCGGGCGCACCGCGCATATCGCTGACTGGAAGGAGACTGTAGAGCTATAGCGGCAAGTCCCGCAGATGGTCGGACTGCTTGAGCTTGCTGAGGGCGAGCTCTTCGATCTGGCGAACCCGTTCCCGACTCAAGTTGAGGGACATGCCGATCTCTACCAACGTACGCGGATGGTTGTCTTCAAGGCCGTAGCGCAGGATGAGCACACGGCGCTCCCGCGCATCGAGCTCGGCCAGCGCCCGTTCCAGACGCTCCCGATACGCCGTGCGCAAGGTCTCGACCTCCGGCGCCGCCCGATGAGTGCTCACGCCCTCTAACATCGTTTCGCCTTCTTCTTCCCCCAGGGGCGTATCGAGCGATGGGGCGAACGGGCGCACCTGCAGCACACGCATCAGTACTTCTTGAGAGACCCCAACTTCAGCAGCGAGCTCGGCGTGCGTGAGCCGGTCACCGTGTTCTTCTAACTGGGTGATCTTATGCAACAGCGAGACCAGATAGTCAGGCACGGCGATCAACCGCAAGTGCTTGACTAATGAGCGCATGATCGCTTGACGAATCCACCAGGTCGCGTAGGTGCTGAACTTGTACCCACGCCGGGGATCAAATCGTTCGACTGCTGTCATCAACCCGATATTGCCCTCTTGAATGAGATCGAGGAGTGGGACTCCCAAATCGCGATATTTGGCAGCGATGCTCACCACCAAGCGCAGATTCGCAGTGATGAGGCGTTCGCGGGCTTGGGGGTCGCCACGGGCTGCCCGCTGGGCAATGCGATACTCCTCCTCAGCAGACAGTAAGGGATGACGCTTGACCTCATTGAGATAGAGCTGCAGAAAAGTATTCTTCCCGTTTCTGTCGGCTCCGCTGGTCTCCAAGAGCCATCAACCTCCTCGTGTGGATGTTGCTCTATCTTAGCGAGGAGCTCTTTGAAAATCGCTGATGGCGCTCAGGAGCACACGTGATGTCGGTCATGTTACCCCAACGTCACGTCGAGATAGAGCATCACGGCAGCGCCGAGCATCAACCCCAGGGTAGCAATGCGCTCATGGCCCTTGCGATGGGTCTCCGGGACGATCTCGTCGCTGATCACGTAGAGCATCGCCCCGGCGGCAAAGCCCATGGCATAGGGCAAGATCGGTTGCGCCACCGACACCGCCCAGGCGCCAAAGAGCGCCAGAGGGATCTCTACTAAGCCTGCCCGGATCCCCACGAAGCTCGCATAAAAATATGCCCCCAACCCTGCACTGAGGGCTGAAACCGACACAGCAAGCCCTTCAGGGATGTTCTGAATCCCGATAGCCAGCATAAGCTTAAGAGCATTGGGGAGATCACCAGAGCCAAAACCAACCCCAACCGCAAGCCCTTCAGGCATATTGTGTAACGTAATCGCAATGATAAAGAGCCAGACCGCGCGCACGCGCTTGGTGAGCATCCCTTCCCGGCCTAAGAAGGTGTGTACGTGTGGCACGACGTGATCTGATAAATCTAATAAGAACACGCCTAGGGCCATGCCGATGAGCACCGGCCAGATGCCACCGTACTTAATCCCCGGCAAGATCAAGCTGGTGAAGCTCGCGGTGAGCATGACCCCCGCCGAAAACCCCAGGGCGCCATCGAGAAATTTTTCGGACGGTTTGCGCCAGATCAAGATCAAGAGCGCCCCGACGGTGTTCAGCACGGTGATGACAACTCCCCCCCACAGCCCTTGCCAAATTGGATTCGGCCCAGCAATGGCAACGAAGATTCTCTCTAAAAGACCAGGCTCCATCTTAACCTCCTTATAAACTAGCTAGAGTAACGGTCTCACAGCGCGCTGTCAAGTGTGTTTGCGCACCTCGTGTGAATTTCGGAAAATAGAGTAGAAGAGATCGGTATGTTCTTGAAAGAGAAAAGCACGCTGCTGGAGCAATGGCGTGAGCGCTATCGCGAGAAATTTGCTCCTGGAGAGACGATCTTCAGCAAGATCCATCGCGGGCACCATATCTTCATCAGCACTGGTTGTGGTGAGCCACAATACCTAGTCCGCGCTCTGGTGCAGTACGTGCAATCGCACCCCAAAGCGATCTTGGACGCTGAGGTCTTTCACGTGTGGACCCTCGGCGTCGCCCCCTACGCGGACGAAAAGTTCAAGGACAGCTTCCGTCATAACTCATTCTTCATCGGCCCCAACACCAGAGAAGCTGTGAACCAAGGGCTGGCCGATTATACCCCGATCTTTCTCTCACATGTGCCTGGCTTGTTCGCGCGCGGGCTGGTGCCCATCGACGTGGCACTCATCCAGACATCACTCCCCGACAGCCACGGATACATGAGCTTAGGCGTCAGCGTGGACATCACGAAAGCCGCTACTGAACGCGCTTCTTTAGTCATTGCCCAGGTGAACTCCCAGATGCCCAGGGTGCACGGTGACGGCTTTATTCACATTAAAGATGTCGACTTCATCGTGCCCTATGACGAGCCCCTATTGGAATTCCATGCCCCGGCCGACGACGAGATCGCTCAACAGATCGGCAAATACGTCGCACGACTCATCCAAGATGGCGACACCATCCAAGTAGGATATGGGAGCATCCCTAACGCGATTCTTGCCAATCTTTCAGAGAAAAGGCATCTGGGAGTGCACACCGAGCTGCTCTCTGATGGGATCGTCGCGCTGATGAAGCAAGGCGTTATAGACAACAGCCGTAAGACCATCAATCGGGGCAAGACCGTGGCGACGTTCTGCATGGGCAGCCGCGAGACGTATGAGTTTCTCGATGACAACCCTGCTATAGAATTCCGCACCGTAGACTACACGAATAACCCATTGGTCATTGCACGCCTTGACAATATGACCGCGATCAATAGCGCGCTCGAGATAGATTTGACTGGGCAAGCGAGTGCCGAGTCGCTGGGCAAGACGTTTTTCAGTGGAATCGGTGGGCAGGCGGATTTCATGCGCGGCGCGGTGCTCGCCCGCAACGGCAAGACGATCTTAGCTTTGCCCTCGACAGCCCATAACGACGAAGTCTCGCGCATCGTGCCATTTCTCAGAGAGGGCGCAGGAGCTACGCTCAATCGCGGCGACATTCACTATGTCGTGACCGAATACGGGATCGCCTATCTTCACGGGAAGAACATCCGCGAGCGGGCGATGGCCCTCATCGCCATTGCTCATCCCAAGTTCAGACCGTGGCTCATCCAAGAAGCGAAGAAGCTCAATCTCATCTATAAAGACCAAGCGTTCATCCCCGGAAAGCGCGGCGAGTACCCCGAAGAATTGGAGACCTACAGGACGACCAAATCCGGCTTAGAGATCCTCCTGCGGCCCGTGCGCATCAGCGATGAGCCGCTCCTGAAAGATTTCTTCTATAGGCTCTCAGATACGAGCTTGTATAGGCGCTTTATCTCGATGCGCAAGGACATCCCCCATGAGCGTCTGCAAGAGTTTGTGGTCATCGATTACACCAAAGAGATGGTCATCTTGGCAACAATTCAGAAGGAAGAAGGTGTTGAAGAGGTCGTCGGGGTGGGGCAGTACGGCATTGATGAGCAAACCCACACGGCAGAGGTCGCCTTTGTCGTGCGCGATGATTATCAGGGCAAGGGCATCGGCACCGAACTGCTCTCGTATTTGACATATCTCGCAAAGCGTCAAGGGTTGCATGGATTCACTGCCGAAGTCCTGCAAGAGAACCGTCCCATGCTCCATCTCTTTGAGAAGATGGGGTTTGATATCGAGAAGAAGAGCGCCGAAGGTGTCTACGAATTGAAGATGACCTTCCGTCAACAATGAGTACAAAGCCCAGTCCAGAGATCACGCGCTTATTTGAGCCCCGCACGATTGCAGTCATCGGGGCGTCGCACGACCCCAACAAGATCGGCTATAAGATCGTGCAGAATATCGTCTCCAACGGCTATGCGGGGAGGGTCTTCCCCGTCAATCCCAAGGGCGGAGAGATTTTGGGGTTGCCTGTCTATCCCAGCGTGCGCGATATCCCTGATGAGATCGACGTCGCTATGATTGTCGTGCCGGCAAAAGCCGTCCTGCAGACAGTGCAGGAGTGCGCAGCCCACGGGGTCAAGTTCGTCCCCATTATTTCGTCGGGATTCTCCGAGGTCGGCAACTTGGAAGAAGAGCGCAGGATCGTCTCATGCGCGCGTGAGCACGGGATGCGCGTGCTGGGGCCGAACATCTTTGGGCTCTACTCCGTTACGCCGTCGCTCAACGCGAGCTTTGGCCCCAGAGAGATCCCCAGAGGCAATGTGGCTATTGTCACGCAGAGTGGTGCCTTGGGCGTCGCCATGATCGGCAAAGCTGCTGCCGAGAAGATGGGCCTCTCGGCTATCATCTCTGTTGGTAATAAAGCCGACATCGACGAAGCCGATCTCTTAGAATATCTTGTACAACATTCAGAGACGCGGGTTATTCTGATGTACATCGAAGGGGTGAAGAACGGCGCGCGGCTTGTAGCAACTCTCAAGCGCGCTGCTAAAGAGAAGCCTATTATAGTTATCAAAGCGGGACGCTCCAAGCGCGGGGCCATCGCGGCAGCATCGCACACGGGGTCGCTCGCTGGCGCTGCTGAGGTCTTCGACGCCATCATGAAACAGTGCGGCGTCTTGCGCGCAGAGAGCATCCAAGAAGCCTTCAATTGGTGCAAGGCTTTAGCAACGTCCGTGCTCCCCAACGGCACAGAAACGGTCATCATCACCAACGGTGGGGGCATCGGCGTGATGGCGACAGACGCGTGCGAAAAATACTCCGTCGAACTCTATGATGACCTTCAGATTCTAGAGAAGATCTTCTCCCCCGTGACACCAGAGTTCGGCTCGACCAAGAACCCCATCGATCTCACGGGGCAGGCCACTGCTGAGCACTATCATCGAGCGCTAGAAGCAGCACGGCAGAGCGAGCATATACACTCGGTGCTTGCGCTCTATTGCGAGACCGCGCTCTTCGATGTCGCGGCATTTGAGCCCATGATCGAACAGGGTTTTTGGGCATTTCATAGACAGAGCAAGCCGGTCTTGTTCTCGGCATTGGGAGGGGAGAAGATCGAGCAACTGACAGAGACATTGCGGCGTCGCGGCGTCCCGATCTTCGCTGATGTGACCGAGGCCGTCTCGTGCTTGGGAGCTCTCTATGAGCACTATCGCTACCGCTGCAAGCCCGATGAGAAAGCCGATCTTATACAAATTGATGCGCGCGCGCTTCCTCAGATCTTCGAGGGCGCACGGCACGAGGGACGCTCTTTCTTGCTCGCCCATGAAGCCCAGCAGCTCTTGGGCATTGCGGGCATTCCTGTGCCGCAGAGCCGCATCGCCCGAACGCTTGCGGAAGCCGCGCGCTTCGCCGAAGAGATCGGGTACCCCGTGGTGATGAAGGTCGTCTCTCGAGATATCCTGCACAAGAGCGACGTGGGCGGTGTCGCCCTGGACCTCGATAACACTCAAGAAGTCATTGACGCCTATGGGGCGATCCTACAGAATTGCAGGAGGCATAAGCCCGATGCCCTCATAGACGGTATAGAAGTCTCTCAGCAAGTCCCTCCAGGGATGCAAATTATCATTGGTGCTCGCAGAGACCCATCATTTGGGCCAATCATTATGGTAGGGCTGGGGGGTATCTACGTCGAAGTGATGAAGGACGTCTCGTTCAGGGCCCTACCCATCAGCCGCCAGGAGGCCCTCAACATGCTCAAGGAGCTCAAGTCGTATCCGTTGCTCTTGGGCGTGCGCGGCGAAGAGAAGAGAGATATCGACACAGTGATCGATGTGCTGTTGCGAGTCGGCGCGCTCCTGCAACAGTGCGGGAACATCGCCGATATTGAAATCAACCCCTTGGTAGTCTATGAACATGGGCGAGGGGGCATTGCCGTAGACGCACGAGTTCTCTTAGCTCAAGGAGGGCAACAATTATGAAGAGACTGATCGTCGCCTCGATGCGCAAAAGCTCAGGCAAGACCAGTGTGATCGTTGGGCTGGCTAAGGCGCTGGGCAAGCGCCTGGGGTATCTCAAGCCTTTTGGGGATCGGCTGCTCTATCGCAAGAAGCGCCTGTGGGATTACGATTCGGCCCTGATGACCAATATCTTCGGGTTGACAGACAACCCCGATGACTTGAGCATCGGGTTCGACCACTCCAAGCTTCGGTATATGTACGACGCTGCAGGCATGAGGGAGAGATTGCTTCAGTCGGTCTCTCGAGTCGAGCACGAGAAGGAGATTCTTTTCGTCGAGGGCGGAAGAGATTTGAGCTACGGTGTCTCGGTCTATTTGGATGCGCTCTCGCTGGCCAAGTACTTGCAAGCTCCCGTAGTACTCGTCGCTGCGGGCGATGAGGGCACGATCCTGGATGATATCTTCTTTGTGCACAAGCAAGCCCAGGCAGAGCGAGTTGACTTTTGGGGGGTCATCGTGAACAAAGTGCCCAACGTTGACGATTTTAAGAGCTCCCATAGTGATGCGATTGCGGCGCAAGGGGTGAATGTGCTTGGGGTTATCCCCTATCGGGCGGAGCTGACAACGCTCGAGATGAGCTATCTGGCAGAGAGTTTGTTCGCCAAGGTCATTGCGGGCGAGGGCGGGCTCCATCACGTCGCCAAACAGATCTTCATTGGGGCGATGTCCATCCCAACGGCGATGCGCCACCCCGGCTTTGCCCAGGAGCAGAAACTGATCATCACCAGCGGTGACCGCAGCGATATGATCCTCGCAGCGTTAGAGAGCAATACTGCTGGGGTTGTGCTCACAAATAATATTGTGCCCCCAGCGAATATCATCTCACGGGCGTCGGAGCGCAATATCCCGCTGTTGCTCGTCCCGTACGACACGTATGAGACGGCTAAGCGCATCGAGGCCATTGAACCCTTGCTTACCAAAGACGCCCTCGATAAGATAGCGATACTCGAGGGACTCGTGCGAGATCACGTCGATCTCTCACGTCTTACTTAAGTTACTCAGACAAGCAAGAGAAGGAGAAGGGATACCCCATGGACACCAAGCGCTTGCTTGAACACTGGCAGGACGAAGGGGAGTCGGCTTATCTCTATAGAGTCTTAGCGGACGTAGAGCCTGACGCGCGGCGCAAGAAGGTCTTTCTCAAGCTGGCTGATATCGAGCTGCAACACCAGCAGAGCTTTGCCAAGCTCCTAGCAGCGCAGGGCATCGCTGTGGGGGAGTTTCGCCCGGGGCTACGTGCTAAAATCTTGGGCTGGATGGCACGGCACGGCGGGGCCCGCACCATCGTGCGCTTGCGCATCCTCGACGAAGCCAGCGAAGTGAAAAATTATCTTCGGGAGAAGTCGAGCATGGGCACGGGGGAGGCAGCCCAGATCTCCCAACAAGTGGCGCGCGACGAAGCGATCCATGCCGAGACGCTGATGAAGATGGTCGGCAGCGGCGGTGAGCCCTGGCATCGTATGGAGTCTGGAGGGTTTTTGCGCAACGTCGTCTACGGGTTCAACGACGGGCTGACGGCGAATTTCGGGCTGGTGATGGGCGTGCTGGGCGCTCAAGTCCACGAATTCATTGTGCTTTCGGGCTTAGCGGGCTTGGTCGCTGACGCGCTCTCGATGGGATCGAGCGGGTACTTAGCCGCCAAGAGCGAGCAAGAAGTCTACCAACATGAGATCGAGCTGGAGCGCGAAGAGATCCAGTTAATGCCCGAAATCGAAGCTGAAGAGCTTGCGCTGCTCTATGAGGCCAAGGGGATGCCTGCGGAAGCGGCGCGTCAAGCGGCTGCCCAAGTGATGGCTGATCCCCAAATCGCGTTGCAAGAGAAGGCCCGCGAGGAGTTAGGGATCTCCCCGGAGCTAGGGTCACCCATCCGTGAAGGCTTTCTGACGGGAACGGCAACAGCCTTTGGGGCGCTCATTCCCGTGGTGCCGTTCTTCTTCGGCAGCGGCCCAGTAGAGATCTGGACGTCGTTTACGATCAGCATGCTCTCGCACTTTGGGGTGGGGGCCGCGCGCAGTCTCTTCACCGGGCGTGGGGCTTTCCGCAGCGGGCTGGATATGTTCTTAGTTGGGCTGGGGGTTGCCATAGTCGGCTACTTAGTGGGGATGCTCATTGAGCATCTGTAAACTATTGAAGGAGTGAACAGAGATGGCTTCAAGACTCTGTGACATCTGCGGCATGCGACCCGCTACCGTCCAAGTGCGTCTCACCCGCGACGGCCGCAGTGAAGTGCTCCACCTCTGCTCGGTGGACTACGCGCGGCTGCGACGCGAACAGGAGCTCCTCTCCCCCTTGGAGTCGCTCTTTGGCCGAGGGCTGTGGGAAGACCTCTTCGAAGAAGCTGCGCCATGGCGTCCTCGCGACCGCGAAGCCGTCGATATCGACGCCTATATGAGCCGGCACGCTAAAGATCTCCTGCAGCAGGCCGCACAAACCGCCGTCGATTTCAACAAAGACGAGGTCGACACCGAACACCTGCTCTACGCCCTCATGGAGAGCGAGGTCGTCCAAGAGATTCTGAGACAGTTCAAGCTCTCACCCCAAGATATCAAGGGCTATATCGAGCACAACGCCCCTCGGGGCACCTTCCAAGCCGAAAGGGGGCAGACCGTGCGCTTGAGCGTCTCCCCACGCGTCAAGAGCGCCTTGGAGCTGGCTTTTGTGGCATCACAGGAGCTGGGGCACAGCTACGTCGGGCCGGAGCATCTTCTCATTGGGCTTGCCGAGGAGCAAGACGGCCTGGCCGGAGATCTGTTGCGCAAGTACGGCTTGACCCCCCAGGCGCTGCGCCAGCAGACCGTCAAAGTCGTGGGCAAGGGGAGCGCCGAGGGCCGCGTCCAGCGCGTATCGACCACACCGACGCTCGATAAATACTCGCGCGATCTGACAGAGCTGGCCCGCGCCGGCAAGCTCGACCCCGTCATCGGGCGCTCCAAAGAGATCGAGACGACCATAGAGATCCTCTCGCGGCGCAAGAAGAACAACCCTGTTTTAATTGGGGAGCCTGGGGTAGGCAAGACGGCCATCGTCGAGGGGTTGGCGCAGAGAATTGTCAAAGGCGAGGTCCCCGAAAGCCTCCGCACCAAAAGACTGGTCGAGCTCAACATCAACTCCCTGGTTGCCGGCTCCAAATATCGCGGGGAGCTGGAGGAGCGCGTCAAGCAGGTCCTCGACGAGATCATCGCTCACCAAGACGAACTGATTATCTTCATCGATGAGATTCATACGATTGTGGGGACGGGGGCCGTGGGCGAGGGCGGCATGGACATCGCCAACGCGTTTAAGCCGGCGCTCGCACGCGGGGAACTCCATCTCATCGGCGCGACTACCCTCAATGAATATCAGAAATATATCGAAAAGGACGCAGCGCTGGAGCGACGCTTCCAGCCCGTCTTCATAGCCGAACCCACCGTCGAGCAGACGATCGCCATTCTCTACGGGCTGCGCGACCGCTTCGAAGCCCATCACAAAGTGAAGATCTCCGACGAGGCGATCATCGCTGCCGCGCGCCTGGCTGATCGGTACATCACGAATCGCTTCCTGCCCGATAAAGCCATAGATCTGCTGGACCAAGCCGCGGCACGGGTGCGCATAGCTTCTACGTCACGCCCGGCAGAGTTGCACGAGCTCGAAGCTCAGATCCAACAACTTAAGCGGGAGCAAGAGTACGCCTCCAATCGCAAGCACTTCGATAGAGCTAAGGAGATCGAAGCTCAGATCAAGGCCAAAGAGCAAGAGCTTGCCCAAGCCACGGAGCGTTGGAAGAAAGCCGTTGCCTCCGGCTCTGCCGAGGTGCGCGCCGAACATATCGCCGAGATCATCTCCAAGCTGACGGGAATCCCCATCAGCGAGCTGACGACCGAGGAGCGCGACAAGCTCCTGCATCTTGAAGAGAAGCTGCACGAGCGCGTGGTGGGCCAGGACGAGGCGATCCGCGCCGTCAGCAACGCGATCCGGCTGGCACGCGCAGGTTTGAAGGAGAAGCACCGCCCCATCGCGACGTTCCTCTTCCTTGGGCCCACAGGCGTGGGCAAGACCGAGCTGGCTAAGGCCCTCGCCTGGGCCGTCTTCGGCGATGAGGAATCGATCATCCGCATAGACATGTCCGAGTACATGGAGCGCCATAGCGTGGCGCGGCTCATCGGGGCGCCGCCAGGATATGTCGGCTACGAAGAGGGAGGCCAGCTCACCGAGCGCGTCCGTCGCCGTCCCTATAGCGTCATCCTGCTCGATGAGATAGAAAAAGCCCACCCCGATGTGCACAATATCCTCCTGCAGGTCTTCGATGAAGGGCGGCTCACCGACGGCAAGGGCCGCACCGTCGATTTCACCAATACGATCATCATCGCGACTAGCAATCTTGGCAGCGAGATCATCCAGCGCAACCTCACCCTGCCCCAGGAGTACAAGCGCAGCTACGAAGCCCTCAAAGAAGAACTGATGGTCGTGCTGCGCCGCGCCTTCCGCCCAGAGTTCCTCAACCGCATCGATGAGATCATCGTCTTCCACGGGCTCACCCAGGAACAGATCAAGCAAATCGTCAAGCTCCAGCTTCAGAGGGTCTCCCAGATGCTGCAGGAGCAGGGGATCACGGTGGAGTGGGACGAGTCGCTCATCGCTTATCTGGCGGAAGTGGGGTATCAACCGGAGTTTGGTGCTCGGGAGCTCAAGCGCAAGATCCGCAGCGAGGTCGAGACGGAGCTCTCCAGCGCGCTCCTGCAGGGGACGATCCGCGCCGGCGATACGATCAAGCTCCGCTATGATCCCCCGAAAGTTGTCATCGAGAGGGTTCCCGTCGAGAACCGAGCGCCGTGATAGAGGACCATCGCGCGAGTGCTCACTTTTGGTACAATAGAATTATGGAACTGACCCCAGAGCAATTGCGCCGGACCTTTGATCCCCACACCCTGGGGATCGAGACGACTGAAAATCTTGAGCCCTTAGAGGGCATCATCGGGCAGAGGCGCGCTGTCTCGGCCCTTCAGTTTGGGTTGGGCATCCAAGAGCTGGGCTTCAATATCTACGTCGCGGGCCCGCCAGGCATCGGCAAGATGACCGCGGTGAAGTCGTTCTTAGAAGACCTCGCCCGACAGAAGGAGACGCCCCCCGATTGGTGCTACGTCAATAATTTTGAAGACCCCTATCAGCCCAAGGCGCTGCGGCTCCCTCCCGGCCGAGGATCACAACTCGCCCATGATATGAAGAACCTCATCGATCACGTGCGCAGAGAGCTCCCCAAGGTCTTCGAGAGCGAAGAGTACAGCGCCCAACGCGACGAGATCATGAAGGCTTTTAATAAGCAGCGCGAAGCTGTGATCACTCGCGTGCAGGAGCGTGCGGCCCAAGCGGGGTTTGCCCTCCAAGCTGCTCCCTTTGGCATCCTCATACTCCCCATGTTGGGCGGGCGCCCCTTGAGCGATGCCGAGTTCCAAGCCCTCCCCCAGGCCGCCCGTGAAGACATTCAACGCCGCCGTGACGCCCTCCAAGAAGACCTCAAAACAGCTATGAAAGAGATCCGCGCCCTGGAGAAGTCCGCTCAAGAGAAGCTCCACGAACTCGACAGACAAGTGGCGCTCTACATGGTCGGCGGCCTGATGGATGACCTCCGCGAAAAATATAAGGACCTCCCCGAGGTGTTGGAATATCTCGATGCCGTGCAAAAAGATATTTTAGAGAACATCGAGCCGTTCAAAGGCGAACAGAGATCCGAGGGCGACATTCCCCCCTGGGCCAGAGAGCTCCCGTTCCGCAAATACGCCGTCAACGTCTTAGTAGACAACAGCAAGCAACGGGGCGCACCGGTGGTCGTCGAGCTGAACCCCGTCTATCACAATCTCTTTGGGCGCATCGAGAAGGAGACCCACTTGGGCGCCCTCTATACGGACTTCACCATGATCAAGGGCGGGTCGCTCCATCGCGCCAATGGGGGGTACTTAGTCCTGCCCATCGAGGACGTCCTGAGAAATCTTCTCAGTTGGGACGGGCTCAAGCGCGCCCTGCGCAGCCGCGAGATCTTCATCGAAGAGCTGGGGGAACGCTTGGGCTTCATCGCCACCAAGAGCCTGCGCCCCCAGCCCATCCCCCTCAATACCAAAATTGTGCTCGTCGGACACCCCTTGTTCTATTATCTCTTGCACGCTTATGATGAAGAGTTCCCCGAACTTTTTAAAGTCAAAGCCGACTTCGATACCCGCATGGACAGCTCCCCAGAGAATATTCGAGATTTCCTGAAATTTCTCTGCACCTTCTGTCAGAAGGAGCAGCTGAAACACCTTGACCGCTTCGCGGTCGCCAAGATCTTGGAGCACGCCGCACGCTTAGCTGAAGACCAGCAGAAGCTCTCCACGCACTTTGGTGCCATCGCCGATGTCATCCGAGAGGCGAACTACTGGGCGCAGCAAGAGAACGCGACGCACATCAGCGCGCGTCATGTGCGGAAAGCCTTGGAACAGAAAGTCTATCGTTCGAATCTCATTCAAGAGAGAATTCAAGAGCTGATTGCGCGGGGGACTTTACTTATCGACACCGAAGGGCAAGCCGTGGGGCAAGTCAACGGGCTTTCTGTGATGAGCTTTGGAGACTATCTCTTTGGCAAGCCCAGCCGGATCACGGCGAGCGTGGGGCCAGGCCGAGAAGGGATCATAGACATCGAGAGAGAAGTTGAGCTGGGCGGGCCGATTCACTCCAAGGGCGTCTTGATCTTGAGCGGGTACCTTGCGCAAAAGTACGCCCAGGACAAGCCCCTGACGCTCACGGCCAAGCTGGTCTTCGAGCAGAGCTATGAAGGGGTCGAGGGCGACAGCGCCTCGGCTACGGAGCTATATGCGTTGCTCTCGGCGCTCTCGGGAGTGCCCATCAAGCAAGGGATTGCCGTGACCGGCTCAGTCAACCAGCACGGCGAAGTCCAAGCGATCGGCGGCGTCAACGAGAAGATCGAGGGCTTCTTTGACGTGTGTACAGTGAAGGGGCTGACGGGCGAGCAAGGGGTGCTCATCCCCAAGAGCAACGTGCAGAATTTGATGCTCCGCGAAGATGTCGTCGAGGCGGTGCGGGCCAAGAAGTTTCACATCTGGGCGGTGAGCACGATAGACGAGGGCATAGAGATTCTGACGGGGGTACCGGCGGGGGAGCGCGGGCGCGACGGGAAATTCCCCGAGGGCACGATCAATTATCTCGTAGACAAGAGGCTGCGCGAGTTCGCCGAGTGTCTGAAAGAGATCGCCGAGGACACAAGAAAACCCCGGCGCGCGCGTCGAGCTGTCACGTGAATCAGCGTGCGAACAATCTCCCGCGCTGGGCGCGGATCTGCTCGCAGGAGGTCTCGGCGCTGACCCGCGTCGAGCGGAAAAAGCTGTTATTAGGATTAGGATCAACAAAAGTTGGATTGGGGTTGAGAAAGATGGAATTCGTTGCTCCAAGGATCACTTGTTCAGATCCCCACTCGACCACACCGTCGAGCGTCTCACTTGACGTGAGCTGCCCGCGTAAAATGTTCCAGTCTCGCTGGATAATATAAATATCAGCGCTGAACAACCCAACGATAGTCGCCTTTAGCGTCATGCCAGGGTTGCCGTCGCCATCTTGGTCGAAGATGCGCGGGTCTTTTGGATCAGTAGGTAAGGGATCTCTCTCTGGGTCTTGGAGGCGCACGCCGCGTAGATATGTAGCGCGCGGCTGCACAAAGTTCAACGTGCTTTGATCAAACTGCGCTTGCTTGATGTCAATGCCCAAAGCATTCACAAAACGCTCAGAAAAGCCGATCTGCACTAAGGAAGTTCCGCTGTCGAATTCGAGGGCGCATGTTTGCGCTTCCATGGTTATTGTGCTTGCGTTCTGTTTGATAGTAACACGTTGAATGGAGATCGTCTGCTGGCGCACGCGCCCGACAAAAGGCACGTCACTGAGCTGCGAGCTGACGATAAGCTGCGCCCACACCCCAGAGAGCTCAGAACTCTGAAAAGTTGCTACAACGCCCAGAGAAACAGAGACAAGAGCTCCCAACATAGTAAAGATTTTCCGCATATCAACTCGACCCTCCTTAGCTTTTATTATACAAACGTCGTACCCAGGGGCGCCACATCCACCCCTGACGCAGCTCGCTGAAGTGCTTCACTGTCACAATAGCCCAACAGCCAAGCCCAATCCCTAACCAACCTTCAACGTTTCGCGCCCATAGATAGAGCACAAAGCACAGCATTGAGACGAAGACCGTCCAGCCGTCGCGGGCGCTCAGCGCGTACCATGCCGCCAGCAATGCCCCAAGCACCACAGGGCCCTCCCAAAGACTCACCCCCGTCCAGACACCAAACGTCACAGCAACAGCTTTGCCACCGCGCCCGCGCAGCCACGGCGAAAACGCATGCCCCAACACCGGAGCTACCGCCACAGGGATCAACACGATCCCCTCTATTCCCCCTACAGAACGCGAGACTAGAACCGGCGCCACACCCTTGGCATAATCCAATAGCAACCCGAAAATCCCTAATGCCCTCCCTCCAGCACGACAGAGATTGCTCGCCCCAGGGTTACCGTCCCCTATCGCACGAATATCTTTCCTGAGCACTACTAGCCCAAGCCAATACGAAAACATCAACGAGCCTGAGAGAAACCCTCCTACGGCCCACAAGAAGACGTCCATATCACCACCACCGCCAGCGCACTCGAGGGAGCGCACGAGCCTTCCAGATCGCTCGGCCGCGAAGAGTCCGCCTCAACGACCCCCACGCCAGCCATAGGGTAAGCGCCACACTGATGGGATAGAAGAGCGCCCAGCGGAGAGGGTACCCGAACCGTCTATACGCTATCCCCCACAGTCCCAATGAGAGTATCACCGCCCATAGGGCTGGCCGAATGTCCCCCCAGCCCATCCCCATCAGATGGCCCGCAAGAACGAATAGAGGCTCAAGCGTGAAGACCCCAATCCACAGCCATACTAAGATAAACCATCCGATGCGATAATCAAAAGCTGAAAAGAGATTCTTTGTCAGCCCCTCGTAGAGCTGATCATAGTTCTGATACATTCGGCATCGAACAAGATCGCTGCCGTCGAGCAGCCTCCAGCGTAGCCCACATTGTTTGACGCGGCGAGCGAGCGCCAAGTCTTCCACAGCGCTGTGGCGCACGGCCTCATGGCCTCCAATAAACTCATACGCACTGCGTCGAAAGAGTAAGAACTGCCCATTCGCCGCAGAGAAAGCTGCCCACGGCGTATAATACGCTAAGGCCAAGGGCAAAAAAGAGAGAATGCTCCACGGGATCATCGGAATGATAAGACGCTCACTCCACGAGCCGACTTCTTCTTTGACGAACACACTGAGAAAATCCAAGTTATTCTCCGTCAGTGCTCCGACAGCATGGGCTAACGCTCTCGGGTGGTGACGCGTATCGGCATCAGTGAAGAGCAGGAGTTCTCCAGAAGCGTGACACGCTAACTGGTGACAGGCCCAGCTCTTCCCCACCCACCCTGGCGGCGGAGCTGCCCCGTGCAGCACGGTCAGCCGAGGATGCCCCGCAAACCGCTCGCGCAGGATTTTTGCTGTTCCATCCTCAGATTGATCGTCAAGCACCAGCACTTCAAAATCAGAGTACTCTTGAGCCAAGAGTGATGCCACACAGGCTTCGATATTATCTCTTTCGTTGCGGGCTGGCAGCAAGACCGAGACTCGTGGGCCATTTCGAAACGCTGAGTGCGACCCCAGGCGCTTTCGCAGCATCCACAGATTCGTTAGCGCAATAAACACAAGACAAGCTAAAAAAACAACGACACTGTACTGATGTACACCCCACAAGTACGACACGACTAGAGCTCTCCCGCTATACGTTACCAAAATCGCAAAGTCCAGTCAATCTCCTGTTCGCCCTTGACATACCATAGGGGGTATGGTATAATGGCGGCGAAATACCCCCTAGGGTATAAAGAAGAAAGGAGAGATCACAGATGACTACAGGCAAAACTCTAGGACAGACCGAATGGACGGTACACCAACTCAAAGAGCGCTTGGACCGCGATGAGCCGTTTTTTGTCTTAGATGTGCGCAATCGCGAGGAGTTCGCCGCGTGGAAGATCGAAGGGCATTCCCACCTACCCACGCTCAACGTCCCGTACTTTGAGATCTTAGAGAAGGGCGGGAAAGAAGATATTATCGAGTCAGTGATCGCCTACGCTCAGCAAGAGCTGCAAGGCCAGCTGCCCCAGACAGGGACGATTCTAGTCGTCTGTGCCAAGGGCGGGACGTCAGCGCTGGTTGCCGAAGGGCTACGGCAGCTGGGCTACCAGGCGATCAACCTCGCCGGTGGCATCCTGGCGTGGGGGAATTTTTATCAGGTGAAGCCCATAGTCGAATCTAAAGAGCTCAGCATCTACCAGGTCAGTCGACCGGCGCGCGGTTGCCTAAGCTATGTGATCGCTTCGCAAGGCCAAGCCGCGGTCATCGACCCGCTGCGCCATATCGAGCACTATCTCGATCTCGCCCGCGAGAAGAATCTCTCCATCAGATACGTCTTCGACACCCACGGCCACGCCGATCACATCAGCGGCGGGCACGTCCTAGCTGATACGATTGGCACAGCGTACTATCTCCATCCCTACGACGCAATCCATCCCTTGGATGTCTTACCGGCTCGGCTTGAATTTGAGTTCCTGCGCGATGGACAAGAGTTCGCCGTTGGGGAAGCGACTATCAGAGTGCTGCACATCCCCGGGCACACTTTGGGCAATATCGCCTATCTGGTCAATAACAGATATCTATTCACCGGGGATAGCATCTTCATCGAATCCGTGGCGCGGCCTGATCTAGGAGGCCGGGGAGAGACATGGGCTCCCCTGCACTATCGTTCTTTGGTGAGACTCTTACAGTTGCCCGACAGCACCGTCGTTCTCCCAGGGCATTTCAGCCAGATGAAAGAGGCCAACGCTGAGGGGCTCTTTGCGGCGACGCTAGGCGAGCTCAAGCGCTACAACGAAGGGCTGCAGATGCTCCAACAGGGTGAGAAGGCCTTTGTCGCGTACATGCTGAGCAGCTTGCCCACCTTCCCGCAGCAGTATATCGAGATCAAAAGAGTGAACGCAGGATTGGTAACCCCGGACGAAGAGAAGGCATCGGAGCTGGAGCTGGGCAAGAACATCTGCGCCTTGGCGCAAGCGTATCACCAGTGAAGGAGGGATCAGCGATGAATTTCGAAAAAATTCTCGACGCCCGCGGATTGGCGTGCCCTATGCCCATCGTCAAGGCCCGCCAAGAGATCCATCAGCTCCAAGTCGGTCACGTGCTCAAGGTCCTGAGCACCGACCGCGGCTCGGTCAAGGACTTTCAGGGCTGGGCGCAAACGGCGAAAACTATTCAGCTGCTTGCCCAGGAGACCGAGAAAGAAGGCGACACAGAGATCTACGTGCACTACATCAAGCGCATCGCTTAAGAAGAATGGAGGTTCGTATGAACCAAAAGCTCCCAATGCAGACCGTGAACGAGAATGGCATGCGAGTAGAAGATCGCTTAGCAACGCTGGAAGCCAAGGTCGCGGAACTGCAGAGCAGAGTCCCTGAAGACCGCGTGTCGATTGTCATCTTTTCCGGGGACTTGGATCGCGTGCTCGCGGCCTTCGTCATTGCCACGGGCGCCGCGGCCTTGGGGCAGAACGTCTCGCTCTTCTTCACGTTCTGGGGGCTGAACGCCCTCAGAAAGAAGCGGGTGCTCTCGGGCAAGAAGCTAATGGAGAAGCTCATGGCGCTCATGTCGCCTTCAAGCTCGCGGGCTCTGCCTGTATCGAAGATGAACTTCTTTGGAGTTGGGGCCAAGATGCTGCGCACGATGATGCGTAAGAAGAACGTCAGTTCATTAGAAGACTTGATGCAGATGGCGCGCGATCTGGGGGTGAGAATGGTCGCGTGTGAGATGTCTCGCGATGTCATGGGCATTACAGAAGATGAGCTGATTGGAGGTCTGGAGTGTGGCGGGGTGGCGAGCTTTCTCGCTGATGCGCTCAAATCTCGTGCCACACTCTTCATTTAAGGGTGATCTCTCTATGAGAGCGTGCGCGTATCAGTTGCTCACAGGTGCTTTTGGCGTCGAACGGCTCTATGACTTCATCAAGCTTCTGCCGGGGGTGGCGCTAGCCGTTGGAGTTATGTTGATGGCGATGCCGGTGGCTGACTTCCTAGGCTCGCAGATTCTCTTGGTGCAAGGGATCGATCCCACAGGGAAGGCCAGTCCGCTGTCGGTTGTCTTGGTTGCGATCCTCCTTGGGATTGTGGGAGCGAATCTCTTCAAGCTGCCCACACTCTTCAAGGCGGGCATCGAGTTCAGCATGACCAAGCTCCTGCGCTTGGGGATTATCTTGGTGGGGATCAAGCTCAGTCTCTTGGATGTGCTTAAGCTGGGGGCGTGGGGCATCCCCGTTGTGATCATGGTGATCATCGCGGGCTTGGTCTTGGTCAGTTGGTTTAACAAGCTGTTAAAGCTCCCGGAGCGCTTGGGGACGCTGATCGCCGCAGGTACGAGCATCTGTGGCGTCACGGCCATTGTCTCTGTCGCTCCGGCCATCAAGGCCGAAGAGCGAGAGGTGACCTATGCGATAGCCAACGTGACGCTCTTTGGGCTGCTGGGGATGTTTCTCTATCCCTATCTGGAGCCGCTAGTCTTGCATACTTCAGAGCAGATCGGGCTCTTCTTGGGCACAGCAGTGCATGAGACCTCTCAAGTCGTCGGCGCAGCTTTGACCTACAAAGAAGTCTTCCACGATGAAGTGGTGCTCAAGACAGCGACCGTCACTAAGCTCACGCGCAATCTCTTCTTGGCGCTTGTTGTGCCGTCTCTGGCCCTGCTCTATCTGCGTCGTCAAGCGGCAAGCCGCGGGAGCTATGCAGTAAACGTGAGAAAGCTCTTGCCTGGGTTCGTGCTGGGCTTCATCGCCATGGCCATAGTGCGCTCCGTGGGCGATCTGACATTTCCCGAGAGCGCCGCATGGAAGGCGTTCACAGTGCAGATTGGGGATCTGTGGGGATCGCGCTATCTGTTAGGCATGGCGATGGCGGCGGTGGGGTTGGGCACGAGCCTGAAGGTCTTTCGCGGGGTTGGCTTAAAACCCTTTGTGGTGGGCTTGGTCGGCGCAGCGTTGGCCGGGCTGGTGGGACTAGGAATGGCGTTGTTGGTGGGGCAGTTTGTGCATATGTAGGCATAACAGCCTAAGCAATGAGAAAAGTTAAGAGGGGACAGGCTTATGACTGTCAAGACCGAGCTGAAATTAGTCAGCCCAGAAGATAAGAGAGAGCTAGCACTGAGATTGTCTCGTATTGAGGGGCAGATCCACGCGATCCGCCAGATGATCGAGCGTGAAGAGAGCTGTGAGTTGGTCGCGCAGCAGCTGGCCGCGGCTCGCGAAGCGTTGGGCAAAGCATTTGCCGAGCTGGTCGCGCGCACCATCGAGCGCAACTGCGTTGCTGGAAGGACACTCGATCTGGCCGCGCAACAGAAGTTGGTAGCGCTCACGAAGATCTTGACCAAATATTCTTAGAAGGAGGTGCACACGATGGCGAAGAACTTAGCCAACTGGGATCGCGTTCTGCGGGCTCTTGTGGGCCTCGCGTTGGTGGTCCTAGGCGGATGGGTGTGGGAGGGTTGGCAAGGGAGCTGGTACGGGATTATCAGCGTGATCGCTGGAGGCATCTTAGTGTTGACGGCGTTGATTGGCTTCTGTCCGTGCTATTGGGTCTGCAAGATCAGCACGGCTCCGAAAGAAGGCGGTGCTCGCTGATGGCTAAAGTAGTTATTATTGGGGGAAACTTTGCGGGCCTCACAGGCGCCCTAGAGCTGCGCCATCTCTTAGGAGATGCTGTCGAGATCACGCTCATCTCCAAAGACGACAAATTTGTCTTCATTCCGTCGCTCATCTGGGTGCCCTTCGGCTGGCGCAAGGCTGAAGACATCAGCTTTCCTCTAGCGCCGGTGCTAGAGCGCGCCAAAGTGCACTTTGTCCACGCTCCGGCCACACGCATCGACCCTCAAACCAAGGCCGTCTTCACCACGTCCGGCAGCTACTTTTATGATTATCTCTTGATCGCTACAGGACCCTATCCCCACTATGAGTTCATCCCCGGCTTGGGCCCCACGGGACACACTTACTCGATCTGCACCCTTGAGCACGCCCTGCACGCGCACCAGGGCTGGAAGAAGCTTGTAGACGACCCCGGACCGGTGGTCATCGGCGCCACCCAGGGGGCCAGCTGCTTCGGCGCAGCTTATGAGTTTCTCTTTAACTTCGCCTATGCGCTGCGCAAAGCCCGCTTGACCAGAAGGGTTCCCATCACCTTCATCACTGCTGAGCCCTTCTGCGGGCACTTTGGCATCGGCGGGCTCAAGGGCGGCCAGCAGATGCTCGAGTTCTTCTTGAAGAGACTGAACATCCGCTGGCTCACCAACGTCGGAGTCAAAGAGATCCTCCCTAACGAAGTCCACCTGCTCGACGGCCAAATCTTGCCCTTCAAGTTCGCTATGATCATCCCGCCCTTCTTAGGAGTAGAAGCGATCCGCAACTCACCGGGAGTAGGCAATGAGAAGGGCTTCATCCCCGTAAAGCCCACTTATCAACACCAAAACTTCTCAGACATCTACGCGGCTGGGGTTGCCGTCGCCGTGACTGTGCCCTGGCAGACCCCTCTCTCCGTTGGCGTGCCTAAGACGGGCTACCCCGCCGAGACGATGGCCAAGGTCGCCGCGCAGAATATCGCCGCGCAAATCAAGGGCGAGTCCCCCCATGTCGAAAAGGAGTTCGGTCAGATCCCCGCACTCTGCGTGATGGACGCAGGCAACATGGGCGTCTTGATCCTCTCAGACAGAATGCTTCCACCCAGAAAGTTCGAGCTGCTCATCCCCGGCCCCCAAGCCCACTGGGCCAAGGTCGCCTTCGAAAAATACTATCTCTGGAAGATGCACAATGGCTTGATACAATTGCCCTAAAGGAGGCTGAACAGCTATGCCGTTGCTCACCGAACAGAACAAGCAGCACGTGCGCACCGTCTTGCAACAGTTGACCAACCCCGTGGTCATTCACTACTTCACCCAAGAGTTCGAGTGCGAGCCCTGTCAGATCACCCACGAGCTGCTCAAGGAAGTGACAGCCCTGTCGGACAAGCTCACGCTCAAAGTCTACGAGTTCAAGAACGACCAAGAGACTGCCCAACGCCTGGGAGTGGACAAGATCCCTGCTATCGTCTTGGAGGGCCAAAAGCCCTATGGGATTCGCTTCTTCGGCGTGCCCGCCGGCTATGAGTTTGGGGCCTTCTTGGAAGACTTAGTGGACGTCTCGCGCGGGACGACGCAGCTCTCCCTCGAGACCCAGACGCTGCTCAACACGCTCCTCAAACCCATACACATCCAGGTCTTCGTGACCCCGACTTGCCCCTACTGTCCGGCTGCCGTTAGGCTAGCACATAAGCTGGCGCTCGCCAGCGACAAGATCGAGGCCGACATGGTCTCGGCGCTGGAGTTCCCCTATCTGGCTGACAAATATAGCGTCTACGGCGTGCCAAAGACGGTGGTCAACGACGGCCAGGTGATGTTTGAGGGGGCGCTGCCGGAGCGACAGTTCGTCGCCCTGGTGCTTCAGGCAGCGTGAGGGTCGCGCACGCATCCCCATCACTCTCAGGGAATCGAGCTATGAACCCAAAGTTCTCTCAACAGATCGCCCAAAGCCTCCAAGACACAACGATGCATACCGCCCTAAGCCGAGCGAGTCTCTATTTTGATCTGTCGCGCACCTGGGCCTTTGCCGATATCCCCAACCGGGATGCCCTCCGGCACGCGGCACGACAGATCAAAGAACGTGCTCTTGAAGATCTCGATCAACTCCTTGAGCAGCTTCGCACAAGCGTCATGCGCCACGGCGGACATTTCTACCTCGCTGCCAACGCCCAAGGGGCTCACGAATATCTGCTCGAGCTCGTGCGCAAGCACGGGGTGAAAAAAGCCGTCAAGTCCAAGTCAATGGTTACAGAAGAGATCGAGCTGAATAAGCACCTCGAAGCTGCAGGCATCGAGGTGATCGAGACGGATTTAGGGGAGCGCATTATTCAGTTAGCCGGTGAGCGCCCGTTTCACATCACCGGGCCGGCCATCCACAAGCCCCGCGAAGCCGTAGGAAAGCTCTTCTCAGAGAAGCTGGGCGTCCCCTATACCGACGATCCCTACGAGCTGACCAAGATCGCCCGGGCATCGCTCAGACAGAGCTATCTCGAAGCTGACATGGGGATCACCGGCGCGAACTTCGCCGTCGCCCACACCGGGACTTTTCTTATTATCACCAACGAGGGCAACGACCGGCTGACGATGACGCTGCCCAGGATCCACGTCATTATCACGGGGATCGAAAAGATCGTCCCGACGCTCGCTGATGCCCTGGCTCTCTTAAAGCTCCTGCCGCGCAGCGCTACGGCCCAAAAGCTCACCAGCTACGTCTCCTTGGTGACACCAAATCGAGAGCGCGAAGTGCACGTGATCTTGGTAGATAATGGGCGCTCGCGCCTGCGCGCCGATGCGCAATTTCGCGAGGCGCTCTCCTGTATCCGGTGCGGCAGTTGCATGAACATCTGCCCAGCGTTTCGCGCTGTGGGCGGGCACGTCTACGCCGGCCAAACTTATATGGGCGTGATCGGGGCGATCTGGACAGCATTTGTCGATCTCGACGGGCAGGGGGATCTGGCCCGAGCGCGCGAGCTGGCTTCTCTCTGTATGACCTGCGGGCTGTGCGCTCAAGAGTGCCCCGTACAGATCGATCTTCCGTGGCGCAACGCCCAACTGCTCAGCCGCGCCAACGAGACGCTCGGGCGCACTCTGACAGATCGCCTCAAGAGCCTTGCGTACAGAAAGCTTTTGCCCAAGAGAAGACGCTTAGCACACGCTGTCAGGGTGTGGCTCGTGGGCGCACGGATCGGGCTGCCTAAGATCGCTCAGGCGATCCTCAGGCGCATCGACGAAGACCTCGCCCACGGGATCGAGATCCTACAAAACCATCGTTTTGCCGGGAGATTTCTCCACGAGCGCCTTCCAGAACTGATCGCTCAAAACCCCGACAGTCCAAAGCAATGCGTCGGCTACTTTGTCAGCTGCGGGATGGACTTGCTCTATCCCGATGCCGGGGCAGCGACGATCAAAGTCTTACAACATAACGGCTGCGCCGTGCGCTGCGCCACAGATCATATCTGTTGTGGCGCGCCGGCGTTCTACTACGGCGACGAGAGCGCCGCAAAGCACTTGGCACGTCTGAATATAGAGCTTCTAGAGAAGCTCGACGTCGATGTCATCATCTCCGACGAAGCGACGTGCTCGGGATTTCTGAAGAACTATCCGAAGCTGCTTCAAGACGATCCTGCCTACGCCTATCGCGCCGAGAAGCTCGCTCAGAGAATCCGCGAGCTCAGCGAATTTCTAGCCCAGCTCGAGCTGAAGCCCTTTCAGCCCCTCCCAGAGATCGTCACCTATCATGTGCCCTGTCACTTGGCACGCACGCAGAAGCTGGGCGAAAAGCCCCTAGAACTCTTAAGAAAGATCCCGAGCCTTGAGATCAGGGAACTAGAGAAAGCCGATCATTGCTGCGGTGGCGCGGGCACCTACAGCACGATCCATCACAGAATTGCGCTCAAGATTTTAAGCGAAGAGATCGAGCGGCTGAAAGCGACAGGGGCGCAGACGCTCATGACGCCCTGCTCGGCGTGCATGATCCACCATCAGTATGGGTGTCGCCAGCACGGACTTGGGATACGGACAGTGCACCTATCGGAGTTGCTGGCGCGGGCGTGGGGGTTAGAGTAGCTCCACGGCATCTCCCACGTGGATCATCCCGTCTTTGACGATCTGCGCTCGCAGGCCCCCTCTATGGATCAGGCCGTGCAAGACCTTCTCTTGCCCCGTCAGGCTTACTAAGTGCTGACAGGGCTCACAGAGCCGAAGCCCCCGCAGCACGGCCTCGCCCACGCGAAATTCCTTGCCCACCAAGTGATTGAGCGCCACCCCGCGCGTCACGATGTTGCGCCGCGCATCCCCGGGATTGAGCTTGACCCCGTAGTCGCGCTCCAGCGCTTCTATCGCTTCAATCTCAATGAGCGTCACTTCGCGGTCCGGCCCGGGCTTCTTCGTCCCTACTTTAAGAAAGTAGCGATCCCCCTCGAGCCCTTGCCCCGCAACCGCCCGCACCGCCTCAACGGATCTCATCGGCGCGGCAGCTCGGTCTGTGATATGGATCGAGACGACCCTCCCCATGTCCATCACCCCTTAATTAATTTATATTTTAGCAGAAACTGCCCCGCCCCGCCCAGTTGACAAACCCCCTTGGCTGTGGTATCATTAACTTAGCAGACTCACAAGGTGATTGCTAATGGATGCGCGGAAGCGATTGATTCTGAAAGAGATCGTAGATTACTATATTCGCACGGGCAAGGCCGTCAGCTCCCAGACGATCTTAGAGAAATACGGGCTGTCGGTCAGCTCGGCTACTATTCGCAACGAGATGAAATACCTCGAAAAGCAGGGCTACATCACGAAGTCGTGGAGCTCCTCCGGGCGCATCCCCACAGCCAAGGGCTATCGCTTCTTCGTCGATTGGCTCTTGGAACTGAGCGAGCTGGCCCGCAAAGAACAGCACGCGATCCTGGAAGCCTACGGCTTTCAAAGACAGCGATTGGACGATCTTTTGAAGCAGACGGCCTTCTTACTGGCGAGCCTGACGGGCCATCTGGGGTTCGTGCTCGCCCCACGGCTCGACCAGACCAAATTCGAGTCCGTAAGCCTGGTGAAGCTGACCCCAGATCACGCTCTCGCTGTGATCATCTCCAACTTGGGGATCGTCGAGTCGCGCGTCATCCCTACGCCCCTTCCCCAAGAGCAGCTCGACAAGATCGCGAGTCTGCTCAATCGGACCCTGCGCGGCCAGCAGCTAGGGCTGATCTGCGAGCAGCTTCAGGAGAACACCGTTGAGGGGTGGGCCGACCCCGTCACTCAAGACGCGTGTGTCATATTGCAGCAGCTCCTCCCACCCCAGATGAGCAAACAACGAATATACACAGAAGGGCTGCTGCATCTGCTCAAGACCATCTTCACCTGGGATGAAGCCCTGGAGGAGGCGCGCAAGCTCTTGACGATCCTTGAGGACGAAGATCGGTTCGTTCAAGCGATCCGACAGGCGGCGCGACAGGCCTCCGGGGAGCTTGGCACCGTGATCGGCGAGGAGCACACGGTGCGCGAGCTGCGCCCCTATAGCTTAATAAGCTTGCAGTACGGCTATGACGGCGCTCTCGGAGTGATGGGCCCGGTGCGCATGGACTACAGCAAGATCGTCTCTACAACCCAGTATATCGGGAATCGCCTGCGCGCCATCTTAAATCTAGCGTTCAGCTCTTCCGAGCTTCCGAGGTGATCATCATGGACGAGACTCAAGCTGAACAGGCCCAAACCCAAGAGAAAGAACTCGAGAAAGAACTCGCTGAACTGAAGATGGCGCTGGAAGAGAAGGAGCGCCAGCACAAAGAGCTGATCGAGAGATTACAGCGAGTTCACGCGGACTTTGAGAACTATAAGAAGCGCGTCGCGCGCGAGAACGAAGAGGTCTTCCGGCGGCTCGAGGACGCGCTTTTGGTCGAGATATTGCCCATCTATGATAACTTTGAGCGGGCGTTTCGCTCGTTCAAAAAGAATAACGACAAGGACTCTTTTATCGAGGGGGTCGAGCGCATCTTCGCGCAATTTCATAGCTTTCTGGAAAGCAAGGGCGTCCAGCCCATCCCCGCCGTGGGCGAGACGTTCGACCCCTTGCTCCATGAAGCGTTGATCACGGTGGAGACGACCGAAGCCGGAGGCCAAGTCCTAGAAGAATTCGAGCGGGGGTATCAGCGCTCAGGAAGAGTGCTGCGCCCCAGCAAGGTCAAAGTCAGCAAACATAGAGAGAAGCAGACAGAATCTTGAAGGAGGTTGCTATGGCCAAAGAGAGGATCGTTGGCATTGACTTGGGAACGACAAAATCTGTAATTGCCGTTGTCGAGGGCGGCAAACCGGAGATCATCACCAACGCTGAAGGTGAGCGCATCACGCCCTCGGTCGTGGCGTTCACCGAGACGGGAGAACGCCTCGTGGGGACGCTGGCCAAGCGTCAGGCGATCACCAACCCCGAGCGCACCGTGCAAGAGATCAAGCGCAAGATGGGCACGGACTATCGCGTCAAGATCACCGCGGGAGGGACGACCAAAGAATATTCCCCCGAAGAGATCTCCGCGATGATCTTGCAAAAGCTCAAAAGGGACGCCGAGGAGAAGCTCGGCTATAAGATCACCAAAGCTGTTATCACCGTGCCGGCGTATTTTAATCAACAGCAGCGTCAAGCGACCAAGGACGCGGGCAAGATCGCGGGTCTTGAAGTGGAGCGCATCATCAACGAGCCGACAGCAGCGTCGCTGGCCTACGGGCTCGATAAAGAGAAAGACGAGACGATCTTGGTCTATGACCTCGGCGGCGGGACGTTTGACGTCACGATCTTAGATATCGGCGACGGCGTCTTTGAGGTGAAATCGACCTCAGGCGACACGTATCTCGGTGGCAAGGATTTCGACCAGCGCATCATCGACTGGCTGATCGCGGAATTCAAAGCCGAGACGGGCATTGATCTCTCTAAAGATCTCGCGGCGCTGCAGCGCCTTAAGGACGCTGCTGAAGCCGCCAAGAAAGAGCTCTCGTTCAAGACCGAGACGATCATTAATCTGCCGTATATCGCCGCTGACGCTCGCGGGCCGAAGCACCTGGAGCGCAAGCTCACCCGCGCCAAGTTCCAAGCCCTCACCGATGATCTGGTCGAAAGGACTATGCAGATCGTGGAGCAGGCGCTCCGCGATGCCAAGCTCTCCCCTAAAGATATCCATCAAGTGGTCTTGGTTGGGGGCAGCACGCGCATGCCCAGAGTCCAAGAGCGCGTCGCGGAGATGTTCGGTTCAGCAAAGCTCAACAAGGAGATCAACCCCGACGAAGTCGTAGCCATGGGCGCGGCCATCCAAGGCGGAGTGCTCGCCGGTGAGGTCGACCAGATCGTGCTCTTGGACGTGACCCCACTGACGCTGTCTATTGAAACGTTAGGGGGCATCGCGACGCCGATCATCGAGCGCAATACGACTATCCCCGTCGAGCGCACCAAGACGTTTACGACAGCCGAAGACGGCCAAACGACCGTAGAAATTCACATCACGCAAGGAGAGCGCAAGTTCGCTGCAGATAATAAGTCTCTTGGGCGCTTCCAGCTCACGGGCATCCCCCCAGCCCCGCGGGGCGTCCCTCAGATCGATGTGACGTTCAGCATTGACGTCGACGGTATCCTGCACGTCACAGCCAAAGATAGAGCGACGGGGAAGTCTGCTGGCATTGTGATCAAGGAGCAGTCGCGCCTCAGCGATGAAGAGATCAAGAGAATGCAAGAGGAAGCCAAGCGCTACGAAGAAGAAGATCGACGTCGCGCTGAAGAGGTGGAGACGCGCAACCGCGCCGATCAGATGGTCTATGCTACCGAGAAAGCCCTGAAGGAGCACGGCACGAAGGTGAGCGCCTCGACACGCGACCGGATCCAGCGAGCCGTCGATAACCTCCGGGAGAAACTCAAGAGTCAAGCCCCGATTGCTGAAGTCCGGCAAGCCATGAAAGAACTCGAAGAAGTCAGCTTGGAGTTGGGTCGGGAGATCTATCAAGCCAGTAGCGCTCAAGCTGCCCCTAGCTCCGAGCAGCAGTCTTCAGACGGCAAGGGCGACAAGTACATCGACGCGGAGTACGAGAAGAAGGACGATAAGTAGACGTAAAACTCCCTCACCCCTAGCTCCCCTCTCCCTTGCAGGGGAGAGGGGAAGGGGGTGAGGGCCTTGAGGGAGTTATGGCCAAGAAAGATTATTACTCGATCCTGGGCGTCTCGCGGGACGCCTCGCAAGAGGAGATCAAGAAGGCCTTTCGGCAGCTGGCCAAGAAATATCACCCGGACAAGGGTGGAGACCCAGAGAAATTCAAAGAAGCTGCCGAAGCTTATGAAGTCTTGAGCGATCCCGACAAGCGCGCCCAGTACGATCGCTTTGGGCATGTCGGGCCGGAGCAGCGCTTCGACTTCGACATGAGCGATTTTCGCCGTGCCCGTCAGGCGTTTGAGGAATTCGGGTTCGGCTCAGCCTGGGAGGACATCTTCGATGCGTTCTTCGGCGAGGGGCTGCGCACGCGCACCACGCGCGACCGGCGACGCAGCCGCGCCCAACGCGGCGAGGATTTAGAGTATCGTCTGCGCATTAACCTCGAAGATGCAGCCTTCGGCGCGCAGATGAAGCTCACTGTGCCCAGATATATCGCATGCGATGTCTGTCATGGCACGGGAGTTGAGCCGGGGAGCCAGCGCACCAAGTGCCCCGACTGCAACGGGCGTGGAGAGATTCACTATCGGCAGCAGACGCTTCTGGGGAGCTTTGTGAACATTCGCACTTGTGGGCGCTGCGGCGGCACGGGTGAGATCATAGAGAACCCCTGTCGGCGGTGTCACGGCTCTGGGCGCGTAAAAGTTGAGAGCCAGCTCTCAGTGAAGATCCCGCCGGGCGTCGATACGGGGTCGCGGCTGCGTTTGGCGGGCGAGGGCAATGCTGGAACAGAAGGCGGGCCTGCGGGTGATCTCTATATTACTGTCGAAGTGCGCCCGCATCCGATCTTCCAGCGCAAGGGTGACGATATCTACACCGAGCTATCCGTAAAATTCACCCAAGCGGCGCTGGGGGCAAGGGTAAAAGTGCCCACGCTCTATGGGGAAGAGGAGCTCAAAATCCCTGCGGGCACGCAATCAGGAGAGACGTTCAAGCTCGACGGCAAGGGGATCCCGCACTTACAAGGCTGGGGCAAGGGCGACCAATATGTCACCATCAAGGTCGAGGTTCCCAAGAGCTTAAGCCGACGAGCACAGGAGCTGCTCAAGCAGCTCGAAGAGGAGCTGTAAGCTCAGCCGGCATCAAAGACCTTAGCCATGACGATCTAGGCCGTAGAGGTAGCGATCATGATGGAGAGCCAGATCGGGAATACCCGTCTTGATGGCAAGATCATCGATATCTTGCAGGGCATTCGCTGGAGATTTTGATACAGCTAAGCCCTCTTCTTTCAAAAGGCGGATCAAGCGAACGAGCAAGGGCAGCTTCTCAGGGGGGAAGTCCTTAAGTTCTTGTAAGATAGCTCTCTCGTAGTGCATTTTCTTTGTCATAATTGATAATTATAGCTGTCCATATGCCCGCTTGTCAAAAGCTCGCTCTATCTCACCCAGCGCCACAGCTCCCGCAACGTCGGAGATTTGCCGTACATCAAAATCCCCACTTGAAAGATCTTGCCCGCCAAGCGCATCATCCCGTATGTCGCCAGCGCCAGCACCACCACAGATAAGCCAATCTCCCACCACGGCACCGAGCCCACAGCCGTGCGCAAGATCATCATCCCCGGCGTGGATGGCGGAAAGAAACTGATAATCTTCAAAGCGGTGTGATCGGGATCCCTCAACACCAGCGAAAAGAGCATGACGGGCAAGATCGGCGGCAAGAAGACCAACGACATCCCAAAAGAGCTTGCGCTTTGCAAGTCGTCGCTCAACGTAGCGCTTACTGCTGCCGTCAGCGACGCTAAGAAGAGATACCCCAGCACAAAATACACTAAGTACAGAAGAATCTTCTCCCAGGCTAAGAAGGGCAAGATCGCGAGACTGATCACCGATGTCGGCAGCCCCACATACGGCCCACCCACAAAGATTAGCGTCAACCCGACGATGGCCCAAATGAACGCCTGCACCAACGCTAAGCCCCCAAGCCCCACAATCTTGCCCGTCATCAGCTCGTGGGCCCGAATCGAAGAGAGCACCAGCTCTACGACACGATTGCGCTTCTCTGAGATCACGCCATACATGATCCAGGTGATGGAGTTCATGGTGATAAACAATAAGAGCAGAATGATGACAAACCCAACCCCGACGGTAATCCCAGCTTTGAGCTGCTCCAGCGCGGCTTCGGGAGCAGCTTGGGTCACAACGCGAACGCCCTGGCTCAGCTCGGTGGCGCGCTCTGGAGGCAGCCCGGCTTCACGCAAGCTCCGGGCTACGAGCACCTGCGAGAGCGCCTCGCGCACAGGGCGCGGCACGCCTTGCGATGGCAGCTCCCCAATGTTCAAGCCCAAACCCTCACGGGGCTTGGGGACGTAACGAACTTGGCGAGTCTGGAAGAAATCAGATTCGATCACTACATATCCGTCAAATTCGCCACGCTGCATCCGCGCGGGCAGCTCAGTTTCTGACCCTGTAAAGAGCACGACGCGATACTCTGAGCCCTGAAGCCGTTCGCTCAACTCAGTAAAGATTCCAGCGTGATCCAAGACCGCAAGCTGCGTTGTTTCGGGGCGTTCCGCAGCACGCGCGATCCAGATCACCAGCGCTATCAAGCTGAGAGAAAAGAGCGGCGCGGCGAATGTCGCGATTATAAAAGATTTGCTCTTGAGGTTTTGGAAAAACTCCCAGCGCGCGACCGTGAGCGTCTGCTTCATGATCGGCTCACCATCTCCACAAAGATATGATGTAACGGGGGCTTTTTGATCGCGATCTGCTCGATCTCCAGCTTCCCCACAATAGCCGAGAGAAATTCTTCCGGGCGCACCCCTTCCCTTAAGATGAGCTGCGCTCGCCCGTTCTCAATCTGTGCTGACTTCACTAAAGAACTCTCCCGGAGAAATGCCCCGTCGCCGCGGAAGTCAAGGGTCACCCAGTCCTCCTTCCACGTGCGCTTGATCTCTCTCAAATCGCCGTAGAGAATCTCTCGCCCCTTATTGATGAGAAAGATGCGGTCTACTAAGTCTTCGACCAGGTGCATCTGATGTGCTGACAAAAGAACAGCTGTGCCCCGCGCCTTCAACTCTACGATCAGCTCGCGGAAGACGTCCTGATTGACCGGATCAAGCCCTGCAAAAGGCTCGTCTAAGATGACGAACTCCGGCTCGTGCAAGATCGCCGCAACGAACTGAATCTTTTGTTGCATGCCCTTGGACAGCTCTCGGATAGTGCGAGAGAAATATCTTTCGAGCTGGAGGCGCTGCAGCCATAAGAAGGCGCGCTCCCGCGCAAGACGCGCATCCATGCCCTTGAGGCTCGCGAGAAAGACGAGCGTGTCACAGACTTTTCTGTTGTCATACAGGCCGCGCTCTTCTGGGAGATACCCCACGCGCTCTGGGAGCAATCTCCCATCGGGCGAGAAGGAGAATCTGATCTCTCCAGAGTCGGGCTGAAAAATCCCCAAGATCATTCGGATCAGAGTTGTCTTTCCGGCGCCGTTGGGGCCGAGCAGCCCAAAGATCTCGCCCTTGTTCACGGAAAAGCTCACGTTGTTCACAGCTGTGGTGCCGTCAAAGTCTTTCCGGACATGTGCGACGTGCAGGATCGTTTTAGGAGTCATATTCAGCTTGTCACTATGATACCCTATCGAGCGCCCTGGTGCATTCTTTACCGCATGACCAGCATCCGAATGACGCCTGTTCCGTTCTCTAAAGCTTCGAGAGCCTTTCCAAAGATCGCTGCTTCACATCTCTCCCGATCCGCGCACCGCATGGCATATCCCGATCTGGAGGCGCTCACGAGTAGATCCCCCGGCCGAATGGGGCCGTTCTCAGCAGTGGCCTTAACGGGAACAGTCCCTAACAGAGCTAGAAGCGCCTTGCCTCCCAACGAGACATCTCCCAACACAATCCCTGGCGCGCTGGAGATCACTCCCACGACCAACGCAGAGTACGGCCCACGAGTTTTGCGATAGAAACCGGGATTATCGGGATCGAGCTCTAGGACATCCCCTGGTTCCACAGGCTCGCTCACCCTGACCCACTCGGCAATATCAGCGCCTTGGCCAGAGAAGAACGTCCCCGCAGCGTAGACATTTCCCTCTCTGGTGATGCGAAAGATGAACGGTTCTGCCGTGTCAAGCCCAAGGTCATCCATACAGTGATCTACGCCACAGGTATCGCGCAGAGAGTTTGGGGACATCTGGGATGCTATAAGCAGGGCGAACAACTCAGCTATGGGCGCTTGCATCTCCCACACGGTGAACTCGCTGCACGGAGGCACAGTTCTGACATCGGCATAGCGGAGCGCTCGAGGCTGCTCATTGAAGGCGGGATAAAATGCTGCCCCTGCAGGCTGACTATACGAAGCCCCGGGGAAGGAGTCCACCGGGCCATACGAGGGTATCCCCGGCATGGGAGGAAGGCTATTTTGCTTTAGGAAAGA
>FWWM01003645.1_pt1 | contig 37810 bp, 25 predicted proteins | sample 2228351 | NCBI WGS metagenome assembly FWWM01 (sample SAMEA103939774, study PRJEB20133) | metagenome
AGAATTACATTCAACCGGATTTCGAAAATTGTGTTAAAGTTGAAGACGGATACTTTCTTACATATAAACTTTTTGTTCCGGAAAAACCTTTTGTTCAGGGTAATATAAGATTTACAGTTGATACCTTAGGAAATGTTAAACAGAATCTTGAGATTTTCGGAATACCTGAATGTATTCAGAAACCTTCGGATTGTAAATTTACAATTGATGAAAAAAGTGCAAGAGCAATTGCTGAACAGAACGGTTTTGAAAAAGGTGTTAAAGACTGGAAAGTAACTTTTATTTATGATCCTGTGTACGGTAGGTATGTATGGAATATCAATTCAACACTTACTGAGAACGAAGGTGAATTTGGTTATCGGGCAAGTGGAAAAGAAATGGTTATCGATTCCTCAACCGGTGAAGTGCTTTCAAAGAATGATTGGAAAATCAACTGAGTTTCAAGTGGGCAACAAAAGAGATTTATTAAAGAAGCAAAGAAAGGAAGTGATTATTGATAAAGCTACTGAACTCTTTGCACATATGGACTATTACGAAGTAATGATGGATGATATTGCTCATCTAAGCAAAGTTGCAAAAGGAACTCTGTACAATTACTTCGAATCAAAAGAGCAGTTATATGAAGAAATAATTAGTTCAAATCTTGATAATTTATTGAGTACAATTAAATCAGCTCTGGATAGCGATTCATCTATAATTGATTCACTTCATTCTTATGTATCAGTTTTGTTTCAGTTCTTAGTGACACACAAAAATTTTTTCCATATTTATTTGAACCTAATTTCCAAAATTAAAGACAGAGATAACTCAGATATAAAATTAAAATCCGAAGCGGTCAGTTCATTACTAAGCGATATAATTTATAAAGGCAAAAGAGAAAATATTTTCAGAGATGTTGAAGAAGATTTTGCTGTAAGATTAATTCTTGGAAATATTTATAATTCCGTCAGAAGAAGTATTGAGTATAATTTTTCTGAAGAACAATTAATTTCTGAGAAAGAAAATCTTTTCGATTTTATTATGCATTCAGTTTATGCCGGCTTTAACAGTTCAATGATACGACCTTTGAAAAACAAAACTATTATCTTAACCAGAACAGTTGAACAATCAGCAGAATCCGCTGCGGTTTTCAGTGAACTCGGTGCAAAAGTAATTATATTTCCTACCCTCGAGATAGTGCCGCCGGCAAGCTGGAAAAGTTTTGATGAAATTATTTCTGAAAAGAAAAAAATTGATTTCCTGATTTTTACTTCTGCTCATACTGTAACAATGTTTGTGTATAGAATTAATGAGCTCGATATAAAATATGATTATTCTAAAACAAAAGTTGTTGCCATCGGTAGCAAAACAAGTCAGGTTTGTGAACAATACAGAATTCCCGTGGATATTATCCCGGAAAAATTTTCAAGCGAAGGAGTTGTTGAAGCACTCTCAAAATACAACCTTAAAAATAAAGTTGTATTCATTCCCCGATCTGCTATTGGCAGAACCGAACTTCCCAAAGGTTTGGAAGAACTTGGAGCAATTATAAAAACCAGTCCGGTCTATAATGTATCGCTGCCAAGAAAAAATGTGATTCAGGAAAGTCTAAAAGAACTAAAAAACGCAAAACCGGATGTTTATGTTTTCACAAGTCCTTCTACATTCGAAAATTTTTTAACAATAATAAAAATTGATAATCCCTCTTTGTACTTTAAAGGTGTTGATGTTGCAGCTATTGGCCCAACTACCAAATCTGCAATTGAATCAAAAAAAGTTAAAGTCAGTATAATGCCTGATGAATACACGATAAAGGGTTTAGCAAACAAAATGATTGAATATTATTCCAGACAAAATATTTAACGGAGAAAATTTTGGAGAAACTACAAAACGATTTATTTCTTAAAGCTTGCAAAAGATTACCTGTTGAAAGAACACCAGTATGGATTATGCGACAGGCAGGAAGATATTTGCCTGAATACCGGGCAGTTCGTGCAAAAGCAGATTTCCTGACGATGTGCAAAACACCAGAGCTCGCCGCTGAAGTTACAATTCAACCAGTTGATATTATTGGAGTGGATGCTGCAATAATTTTCTCTGATATACTCGTTATTCCCGAAGCAATGGGAATGCACCTTGAAATGCACGAAGGTAAAGGACCTATTTTTCATAAACCTATCAGAAACGAAGAAGACATAAAACAATTAAGTCAAATTGATCCGACTCAAGAGTTAAAGTATGTGCTCGATGCAATCAAATTAACAAAGAAAGAATTGAATGGCAGAGTTCCGCTGATTGGATTTAGTGGTTCTCCGTGGACACTTCTTACATATATGGTCGAAGGTCGCGGTTCTAAAAATTTTGCCGAAGTAAAAAAGCTTATTTACAACAATCCGAAGCTTGCTCATTCTTTGCTTAATAAACTCGCTGATACAATCTCAGATTATTTATCAGCCAAAATAGAAGCCGGATGTAATGCGGTTCAGATCTTCGATACCTGGGGTGGAATTTTATCTCAGAAAGATTTTCTTGAATTTTCATTACCATATGTTCAAAAAATAATAGCAAATCTGAAAAGAAATGATGAACCGGTTATTTTCTTTGCAAAAGGAATTCATCATAATCTTGAAAAAATGGCTGATGCAGGAGCAGAAGTGCTGGGGCTCGACTGGACGATGAATCTCGGTGATGTGAGAAATAGAATTGGTAACCGTGTTTCACTTCAGGGTAATCTTGATCCCACTGTTCTTTACGCTGATAAAAATTATATTAAGCAGGAAGTAATTTCTGTTCTTCAGTCATTCGGAAAAGGAGAAGGTCACATTTTTAATCTTGGTCATGGTGTTCTTCCCGATGTTGACCCGGAAAATGTAAAAGCATTAGTTCAATTTGTTAAAGAAGAAAGCGTGAAATTTCACCATTAAGTTTAATCAAGGAGTTATATGTTTGAAATAGATTTAAAAAAATTCAAAAAGTATGATAAGCCGGGACCGCGATATACAAGTTATCCGACTGCACCACAGTTTAATGAGAATTTTACTCACGAAGATTATCTTGATGAAATAGTAAAAACTAATTACGGTAATAATCTACCGGATCTTTCTCTTTACTTTCATCTTCCCTACTGTGATACTCTTTGTTACTTCTGTGGCTGTAATATGATTATTACAAGAAACAGAGACAGAATAAAAGAATATATCAGTTATGTCAAAAAAGAAATTGACCTTTTAAGACAATATCTTCTGCCGGAAAGAAAAGTAACCCAACACCATTGGGGTGGCGGAACTCCAACTCACCTAAGTCCTGATGAAATAAATGAACTTGCTTCCTACATCAATAAAAGTTTTCAGTTTAAAAATGATGCGGAAGTAAGCTGCGAAATTGATCCAAGAGAATTAACCAAAGCTCATCTCGAAGCTTTGAGAAATAATGGTTTCAACAGAATCAGCATGGGTGTTCAGGATTTTAATGAAAAAGTACAGAAAGCTGTTAATCGCATTCAACCTGAAGATATTACAAGGCAAACAGTGCAGTGGGTAAGAGAACTTGGATTTCACAGTATAAACCTTGATCTGATTTACGGTCTTCCCTTTCAGACTGTTGAAACTTTCGCTGACACAGTTGACAAAATAATTGATATTTCTCCGGACAGAATTGCCGTTTTTAATTATGCTCATGTTCCTTGGATGAAAAAACATATGGCACTGATTCATCAGGAAGATATTCCTGCACCCGAAGTAAAACTTGAAATTCTTAAAATGACAATTGAAAAATTAACTTCAGCAGGATATGAGTTTATCGGAATGGATCACTTTGCAAAACCAGATGATGAACTTGCTGTTGCAATGAGAGAAAAAAAACTTTACAGAAATTTTCAGGGCTATAGTACAAATGCAGGCGCAGATCTTTATGCCATGGGAATTACCTCGATTTCTCAGCTAAAAAATATTTATGCACAGAATTACAAGACTGAAAAAGAATATTATACAGCACTCGACAATGAAATTTTACCGACTGCAAAAGGTTATCATCTTAGTGAAGATGACCAGCTAAGAAGAGATGTTATTATGAAACTGATGTGCAACTTTGAGCTTGACTTTTCAGAAATAGAAAAGAAGTATCACATAGATTTTAAAAAATATTTTGCCTGGGGACTGAATAATTTGAAAGAAATGATTGAAGATGAGCTGGTTGAATTGAATGATAAAGGTATTAAAGTTAAAAATATGGGTAGAATGCTCATCAGAAATATTGCGATGAACTTCGATGGATATATCGAACGCAAAGAAGATAAAGCGAAGTATTCAAGAACAATGTGAGTGAATTAAATTAAATTGTGAGTTTCTTCAATTGAAATAGCTGGTTTTATTTAACCACAGATAACACAGATTATTCACAGATTTTTTGAGTTAATCTGTGAAATCTGTGGTTCAAGTCATTTAATCCTTATCGAACATTTTAATCAAAAGCTAAAATCCGGTTATAAATAAAATCGAATGAAAATGTTTTTGACTCTGTTCTTTTCTCAACATATTCAGCAACCTTTTCAAGTCTTTTGGGAATTGCAAGAATTTTTTCCTGAGCTTTTTTAGCAGCTTCATTTAATCCGGTTATAAGTTCAATCTCCCAGAACTTTATAGCTTCTTCAACAATATTTTTATAGTCACGAGGGCCATAAATACCGACTCTTCTTACAACATCAGCCATTTCCCTGAAATTCGGCATTGAAAGACCGGGCATATCAATCGCAGGCATAATTTCAGAAGCTGAAACCATTGCACGATCAGGATCAAGTTTTAATACTTCCTTAAAAACATTTCTGTAGAAAGTAAAATGTTTTGCCTCATCTGCAGCTATGTTGCTGAGAATACCATTCAGTAGTGGTTCATCATCTCCGACAAGTTTACCGGTATTCTTATGAGAAAACTGAGTTGCTCTTTCCTGCAGAGTTGTATAAACAAAAACTTTATAAGGGTCTTTATCCCAATCCGGATTAAAACCCGATTCCTGATAATAAAACTGCATCATCTCAATTTCTCTGAAGCGAAACAATCTGGAATCTCTTGCATAATCACGAAGTATATTTCCGTGACGATCTTCTTCCGCAGTCCACATATTATTCCACTTTGACCAAAAACTATCAGAGCCAAGATGCTGAGCAATCAATCTGTGGAAGTGCGGCAGTCCTTCTTCAGTAAGAAGATTTAATGCAACTGCAACCCTTGCAGGATCTTTTATTCCCTTTGCCCGTTCAGTCAGTTGCTGATTTACTTTATTTTGATCATCACTATTCTTTTCATCTGCAGGAAGGAAATCACTTGAGAACCACAATTTTCTTTTTGAAATATGTTGCTCCATCCATTCTTTAACTTTTGCTTCAAGATAGCTGAGTACCTCTGTTTTACTTTTTGTATTGTTTGCATCTGTGTTTTTATTATTTACTAAAATTTCCATTATGAACTTTTTATTGTTGTTAAAATATTTTATGAAATGAGATTATTGCTCAATCAATAGTAACTGTTTTCAATTACAAACCAATAATAGTCAGGATTTGTTCAACTAGAAAGCATTGCTGGAAGGATTTACAATTTATTTACAAAGAAATCTCAATCACTTGGTCTTTCGCCCATTTTCGCAGTTGCAAAGAAGTCGTTGTAAAATCTTTGTGTGTATTGCTCAACAAGTTCATCTCTTCGTTTTTCATCGGGAGATGTCACTATTATTCCGGCATGATATTCTTTTTTTAATCTCCAGAAAACTTCAGGATCATTATAAACAGACAAATCAGGCCATTGCTGCTTTGCAAGTGATGTAATAATTCCTGCATAATAATTTTTTGAAGGCGGAACCTGATAATCTTTTTCACCATTCAAGATTTCAATCTTTGCCCATTCTCTCCATAGATTAATGCCTGTTGCTGCTTCAACCAGAACAGAAAGATTGGCACCACCAACTCTTGCAGAAGTTTCAAGGAAATAAAACTTTCCGTCTTCAGATGATTCAATGTATTCTGAATGAGAAACTCCTTGCTTCAATCCCAATGACTTTAAAAGCTTTTCGTTTAATTCAAGTACTTGTTTAGTTTTATCATCATCAGGATTTAAAGTTCTGCTTGTAAATACTCTTCCCTGATGAGCGACCTCAAATGGAGGTGTTCCGTATCTGCTGGCAATTGCATATTTGACTTCATAGTTATAGACAATGGAATCAACATGATAAATGTTTCCCGGAACAAATCTTTCCATAAGGAAAAAAGATTGTTCGTCACCAAGGAAATTTATTCTGTCCCATAATTCCTGTTCATTATGAACTTTCTTTAATCCGTATGAACCAGCTAATAATCTGGGTTTAACCATGTAAGGGAAAGGTACACGCTTTACAAAATCATTTATTCTGTTGTAGTTAAGTACATGTTCAAATTCAGGGACAGGAATTCCAACTTCTTTAGCGCGCATTCTCATTGCAAGTTTATCGCGGAAATATCTTGCGGTTGTGTCACCCATTCCACCAATGCGAAGATGCTCTCTTAAAGCTGCTGCTCTTTCAACATCAAAATCATCGAGGGCAACTATTCTGTCTATCTGTTCAGTTCTGGCAAGATAACTTACTCCATAGATAACATCTTTCATATTCCAGTCTTTGTTTTTATCAGGGATATAAAAAATTTCATCAATGCTTTCTCTTGGCCAATCAGCATTCTCAAGACTTTTTGATGTGAGAAGTAAAACTCTGCATCCCTGAGCTTTGGCTTCTTTCATAAAGTCATGACCTTTTTCATAACTTGAAACACACAATATTGTCAGCATATTTCCTCCGTGCTGAATGAATAGAAAAGTTATTTAACTGATAAAAAACCAGGAACTCTCAGGTTCACCAAGAAGCTAATCAAAGTTTAAATATTAATTCCAAAAAGTCAATTCTGTGATTTACTGATTAACCGTATTATTGGATAAATATTTTCTCCTTTATCGAAAAATGGAGAAAGTTTATAGAAAAAGTCTAATCTGTCCAAAGGATTATTCCTGAATTTTTCATCTGCTTCGAGTTTTTTGTAAAAGTCATTTTTCAGTGATGGATTATTCTCTATCATTGTTCTTGCATAAGGTTCCATTACATAAGCTTCAGCATATTCTTTTCTTTCAAAAAATGCGTTGAAAAATCCCCAGTGAACAAAGGAATCAACAGCATCGGGTTCAAGAAGATTAACTATAATTCTCAATGCTCTTTGTTTCGTCGGAACAACATAAGTTCCTTTAGGAAGATTTACATTCTCTTCAAAACACTCTGTTTGAAAATCAGGAAGTTGCCTTCCCTCATAAGGACTCGGTGCAAAGGTTACATTCTTAAAGCGATATTTTTCTACCAAAAAGTTTTTGTTAGCTGAAAGCTGTGTGAATTTTATATTATGATAATTCAATATCTCAACTACATTTTTAAATTCCTGTGGAATTAAATAAGCATCAGGAACAAAAATTTTTTTGAGTGATTTTGCCTGATTGAAAATCGGAATTTCAATTTCAACTGGTTGATTTGTGTATTTTCTTACAACCCCGCCCATAATCTCACTGTATTCATCATACCACTCAAATCCTTTAAATAAATATTTATCGTATTTCCCATTGCTTTCGAGAACAAGCGGAAACTTTTTCTTTTCAATCAAATAATTCTTAACAGGATTTTTATCAGCTTGTCTGTTAAGTTCTATCAATTCTCGATGGTTTGAATTAATAAAATCAAGTGTATGATACATCATTGACTTAGTTGAGAATACACGGTTTGCAAAAGGTTTTAAGCTGTGAGTTTCAACTAAAAGACAAACTCTATTTTGCGCGGCACAATATCCGTGAGATAATCTCGGCGGAGAAGGTAAATCAAGAATTCCGGATTCAATTGTACCGTTTTTAAATTCCATGTAAGGACCGACTATAAATCCTTCTGATTCAACTTTACGATTCAGGTAAGGGAGATATCTGTTTTTAACCCAATAAACTAAACCACGATCAAGGTTCTGATGTTTTTCAATTCCGTATGTTACATGATACTGATAATCAGCTCCGTTGGTAGTGTGATTGTCAATCATAAAATCAGGCAGCCACTGATTAAACATTTTCAGGAATGACTTAATCTCAGGCGTATCAGCTTTCATGTAATCACGATTCAGATTCAGGTTTAAAGAATTTGTACGCCATCCCATCTTTTTCGGTCCGTTCTGATTAGGGCGATTAAAAGGACTTAATCTCTCGTGTCCATCAATATTTAGAACAGGAATAATAAGGATAATCAGATTATCAAGCAGATGAGCTTTTTCCTTAGTAACCAATATTTCACGAAGCAGAAGCATACATGCATCTTTACCTTCGATTTCTCCCGGATGAATTCCGTTCTGAATCAGTACAACAGCTTTATTTGTTTTTCTCGCCTGCTCCGGCGTAAAAGCTTTATCTTTTGAGACAATCACTAATTTAATTTTTCTACCCTGCGGAGTTGTTCCAATGTCTTTGGTTTTTACTGAACTGAAATTTCTTTCAAACTTTTCGAAATATTTTATCGTACTGTTATAATCAGGTGACTCAGTCATTCCTGATATTTCAAAGTGAGTTAACCAGTAATTCATTGCTCTAATATTTTATGAATGATAAACAAAGATAAAAGATTACAAATGATATTTGAAATTACCGGAAGATAGATTATTCAAATCAATAAAAAGATTTTCGTCTTCGCTGTTTTTGTAAGAAAATATATGAAATGAGAATTATTGATTTTATTATTTGAACTATTCCCTTTGTGTATAATAAAGATGGAATAATTCAGTTCAATTAGTGATAATTCGTGAAATTAGTGGCTTAAATTTCAGTTAGTTGAAATAGGCAGATAAATTCTGAAAGTAGTTCCTGCTCCGTATTCAGATTCAACTTCAATCCTTCCCGCATAAGAATCAACTATTCTCTTAATAATTGAAAGACCCAGACCGGTACCACTGATATTTTTTGTAAATTCATTTTTAGCACGGAAGAATTCTGAAAAGAGTTTTTTCTTCTCTTCTTCCCTCATTCCTATACCAGTATCTTTTATCTCTGTCAGAATAAAGTTTCCAACCTGTTTAATGTTAATGATAATACTTCCGGAGGGTCTGTTATATTTAATTGCATTACTAATAATGTTTGTGAACAAGCGGGATATTTCATCAGAATCAGCATTAATGCAATGGCTGTTTTCTTCATATTCAAAATCAACCTGAATATTTGATTTCTGAATTTCGAAGTGAAAAAGCTCAAGAATGTTTTTAATAATTTCAGTGAGACAAATTTTTCTTATTTCCTTCTTAACAGACTTTAACTCCATTCGTGAAATATCCAGAAGATCGTTGACCATTTTCAGAAGCCCGTCAAGTCTGACCATTGAGCGATTAATATATTCTTTCTTCTGTTCCTCCGAGAGTTTAATTTTTTCATCACTCATAAGTTTCAGAAAGCCATATACTGCAGCAATCGGAGCTTTCAATTCGTGAGAAACCATTGACACGAACTGAGACTTGATTAATTCTATCCGTTTAAGCTCTGTGATATCTTTAAATACAATTACAACACCGGCAAGATTATCACCCGGATGAAAAACCGGCGATGCAGTTGCTTCAATAAAGAATTCACGATTCGGTTTTAGCTCAAGTTGAATTGTATAAGATCTTTTTTCTTTAGAATCAGAAAGTAAAAATTTATTTATCAGCTCCAATATTTCTGGACGAAGACTGTTGAGGATATATTCCTCAACTTTTATCTCTGATAGTTCAAGAAAGCGATAGACAGCAGGATTAAATAGAACAGCAAGTCCTTCTTTGTTAACTACAAGCACTCCGTCAGTGATTGAATTTATAATTGTATTAAGACGGGTTTTTTCAAAAGCAACTTCAAGTAATCTTTCTTCTCTTTCTTTCCTCCATTTTTCCTCTTCAAGTAAGTGCAATCTTTTTTGATAACCGGTTTTAAGTTCTGATATAAGTTCTTCTGGTGAAAATGGTTTTGGTATGTAACTTTGAGCCCCAAGTTTTGTAGCTTCAATAGCTGTGTCATAGCTTGCGAAAGCGGTTGCAATAAAACAAACAGTGTTTGGAAATTTCTGTTTGATGTTCTTTAATACTTCAATGCCTTCAATATCAGGCATCTTTAAATCAATGATAGCAAGATCATATTCTTTTTCTGTTCCGAGTTTGATTCCATCAGTTCCGTTTTCTGCTACATCAACTTCATAACCTTCCATCTCGAGAAGTCTCTGCACACCTATGCGAAGACCTTTTTCATCATCAACGACTAATATTTTTGGTTTTATGTCCTGCATCCCGATTAAAGCTACACCGATTAAAAAGATTTGGCTGATATAGTAATATCAATTAGCAAAAATCAGTCGCATCAGTGTTATCTGTGTACTATTTTTTCTGATTCATCTCAAAATATGTTTCAAGCTTCTGAACGAATTCATCAACAACAACGGGTTTATTGATTACTTCATCAGCGTTAATCCATTCTTTTTCTTCGCTGGTTGATGCACCAAACTTAAATCCGGTATCATAGGTTGCAGAAGTTAGAATAAATACAGGAATATTTTTTCCGTGTTCATCTTTTTTTATACGATGGCACAGAACAAAACCGGAATCATATTCTTCCATAATCAAATCAATTACACATGCGTCGGGTTTGGTTTTCCTGAAAACTTCCCAACCTTCCTTTGAACTATTTGCTGTAATAACTTCATAACCCATTGACTCAATAAGAATTTTGTTTTGTTCAAGAAGATCGAGATCATCATCCACCAGAAGTATTTTCTTTTTCTCGTTCATTTCTCTCCTCAATATGATTTTTTAATTTACTGAAAACTGATTCTTTGGTAAAAGTATTTTGAATGTAGTTCCTTTACCTTCTTCTGATACAAAGGAAATATTTCCTTTATGCATTTTAATAATTCCGTACGAAATAGCCAGTCCTAAACCTGTGCCTTTTCCAATGCTTTTAGTTGTGAAGAATGGAGTAAATATTTTATTATGATTTTCTTTAGGAATTCCGGAACCTGTATCAGAAAATTCAATAACGACATCTTTATCATCACAACTCAGATTAACAGTTAAAACTCTCTTTTCTGATTCTGACATTGCATCGCAGGCATTCCTGATGATATTAATAAAAACCTGTTTGAGCTGATCTTCATCAGCAGTAATCAAACATTCAGAATTGCCGGGTGTAAAAATGAAATCAATCTGTCGGTAAGCTGAGTTGACAGTAAATGGTTTTAATACATCAATTAAAGCTTTTTTAATATCGAACTCTTTGAGATTGAGTTTACCCTGTCGTGCAAAGTTTAGAAGGTTTGAAACAATATTCTTGCATCTGTTTGCTTCATCAATAATCAATTCAAGATCACCTTTATAACGATCATCGTTATAATATTTCTCAAGTTCCTTCTTAAGCATTGATGAGTAAAGTAAAATAGTACCGAGCGGATTATTTATCTCGTGTGCAACACCTGCTGCAAGCTGACCAATAGAAGCAAGCTTTTCGGCAATTCTTAACTGTTCCTGAGTGTTGCTCAGGTTTTCATAAGCAATTCTTAATTCATCAATCAGGTATGGGAGACACATTTCTTTTTCAGCAAGACCCTTTGCAATAGCTATTGCATATTCCCGACAGGTTTCATATCCACAGGCGCCACAGTTTAATTCATCTTTAGGCGTAAACTTTTTCGTATCTGCAAGAATTTCTCTGATTTTTTCCTCTGAAGGCATCGGACGAAGCTGATTATCAGCTTTGAAGTTTCTTACAAGGTTTAACTTTCTTGCATTGTAAAGGTTGCTTTTCCAGACTCTTCTGTCAACATTATTAATCTTATCCTGAATGTAATCAATAACTTTTTCACGGCGGGAATAATAATTCAAAGTTGTATCAATTGCAGGTCCGCTTATACAACCTTCGCAAAAAAGAATATCAGTAAACTTTGCATTGATATTATTGTGTGCTATCTCTTCGATAATTTCCAGAACTTTTTTCTTCCCTTCGACAACTATGATATCTTTTTCAAGAACATCATCAGAAATGTCCGTTGTTTTAAGTAAACCACCTGCAAGCGGATATGCTTTTCCCATCAAAGCGTGCGGAGGATCGAATTCTCCTTCTTCCAATTCATCTACATTAATTTGTTTTAAGTCGAACATTTCTTTAAGCTCTGAAAAAGTGAGAACAGCATCAATAACTCCATGAACTTCATCATCAATAGCTTCGTGCTTTTTTGCGACGCAGGGTCCGATGAAAATAATTTTTATATCATCCCCCAGTTCCTGCTTTAAATATCTTCCGAGTGCAATCATCGGAGATACTACTTTGGCGAGATTCGGGACAAGCTCAACATAATATTTCTGAATAAAACTTACTACAGCAGGACAAGCAGAGCTGATAATTGTTTTTTCAGTTTCTGATTTCAGTATATTTGAATAATAACCCGCAATAAGATCAGCACCGAAAGCTGTTTCAACAACCTGAATAAAACCGAGCTTCCTGAGAGCAGCAGGAACTTTATGATAATTTTCAGGAAATGAAGCTGCAAAAGAAGGTGCAACTATTGCAACGGCTTTTTTCGTTTCCAGAAGTTTGAAAGCAACATCTGTTTCTGAAAGGATTTGTTTTGCATCCTGAGAACAAACTTTTACACAATGACCGCAAGCAATACATCTCTCTTCAATAACCTGTGCCTGTGCGTCAACAACACGAATTGCAGCAGCCGGACATTCTCTTATGCAAGAGTAACATCTTTTACATCTGTCGCTTATTGTGCTAACTATTGCGTGATTCATTGTGATTTATTCGAGCCATTCCGATTTCACCTTTGATGATGAATCCTTAACTGATAAAAGATTCCTCTCCCAATAAATCGGGTTCGGAACGACTTCTTAATCTTAGTTTCTTAAAATCTTTTTCTTATCAAAATATTCAGTATGAAGAATCTCGTGAGCTTTGTGAGAATTTGGTTCACCAAAAAATTCTCTGTACAAAGTTTGAACTGACTCATTCTCGTGAGACCTTCTGAATTTTGCATTTTCATCAATCTGATAAAGAACTTTTATTCTCTTCATTACTTTTTCCGGTTTCTGATGAATTGGCTGTCCACCTCCGTTGATACATCCACCAGGGCAAGCCATAACTTCAATGAAATGATGTTTTGATTTTCCTGCAGCAACTTCCTCAACAATTTTTTTAACATTACCAATACCATTTACCACAGCAATGTTCACATCCATTCCATTAATATTAACGGTTGCTTCTTTAACTCCATCCATTCCACGAATTACTTCAAACTCAAGCTTGTCAAGATTTTTACCGGTAAGTTTCCAGTAAGCAGTTCTTAGTGCTGCTTCCATCACACCGCCACTTGTACCGAATATAGCAGCGGCGCCGGTTGATTCACCGAGAGGATTATCAAATTCACTTTCCGGTAAATCATTAAAATCAATTCCTGCTATTTTGAAAAATCTCACAAGTTCTCTGGTTGTCAGAACTGCATCAACATCAGGTAATACTTCTTCTTTAAGTTCGGGTCTTGCCGATTCATATTTCTTAACAGTGCAAGGCATAATCGAAACGACGAAAATATCTTTGGGATCAATTCCCATTTTTTTGGCATAATAAGTTTTAAGTACCGCACCTTCCATTTCGTGAGGTGATTTACATGTTGAGATATGATTAAGAATTTCAGGATTATTCATTTCAGCATACTTTACCCAACCCGGACAGCAGCTTGTAAACATTGGTAATGCACCGCCGTTTTGTATTCTGTTAATCAGTTCGGTTGCTTCTTCCAAAATTGTTAAATCAGCAGCAAAGTTTGTGTCAAAAACTTTCTTAAATCCGAGACGGCGCAGACCGGTTACTATTAAGCCGGTTACATCAGTTCCGAGTGGCATATTATATTCCTCACCGATTGAAGCACGTACTGCCGGTGCCACTTGTGCAATACAATATTTTTTTCTGTCATAAAGAGCCGATGCAACTTCTTTAACTGAACTTTTTTCTCTTAATGCTGCTGTCGGACAAACAAGGATACACTGACCGCAAAGGATACAATCACTCACATTCAAACCTTTATTGTAAGGTGTAGTAACAATTGAAGTAAATCCTCGCTTTGTAAAATCAATTGCCCCGATTTTCTGAACTTCATGGCAAGCACGAACACATCTTCCGCAAAGGACACATTTCGCTGGGTCACGCTCCATTGAAGCGCTGGAAATATCAATAGCGTGGGATTTTGTTTCACCAACATAACGATGCTCGCGAACTCCGTATCTTTCAGACAGATCCTGAAGTTCACAGTTTTTATTTCTTACGCAGATCAAACAATCCTGCGGATGATTTTCAATCAGTAGTTCGACAATGGTTTTTCTGGCTCTTCTTACACGAGGCGAATCTGTTTCAACTACCATTCCTTCTGCAACAGGATAAGCACATGCAGGAGTTAATCCTCTGAATCCTTCAACCTCTACAGAACATATTCTGCAGGCACCGGAAGGAAAAAGCTCTTTCATATGACACAATGTTGGAATTGTTATTCCTACTGATTTGGCAGCATCAAGAATTGTCATTCCTTCTTCTGCGTTTACCTTTATTCCGTTTATTGTTAATTGTACCATTTATTACTCCAAAATTTCTGTTATAATATTATGTGCCCCTAAGTGGCAGTACCACCCAAAGGTGACTATAACTTTCAGACTTTGACAAGTCTGATTACGGTCATTACCACACTTTTAATGGGCTAAAGCCCATTCAATAGTGCTTCATTCAACCCCGACCTGAAGGTCGGGGCAATAAAAATTTTTAAGAACTAATTCACATCAATCGCATCGAAGCGGCAGGTTTCTACACACATACCGCATTTCACACATTTTTCATCAAGTATATAATGTGCCTGACCTTTTTCACCAACAATAGCTTCAACAGCACATTTTCTCAAACACAAACCACAGCCAGTGCATTTCTCATTATTAATTGTAAATATCAGAAGCTCTTTACAAACTCCTGCAGAACATTTCCTATCATATAAATGTTCTTCATATTCTTCACGGAAATATTTTAATCCTGAAAGCACAGGATTGGGTGCAGATTGACCCAAACCACAAAGTGAAGTGTCTTTAATTACATCAGCCAATCGTTGCAGGTGAATCATTCCTTTAAATCTTAGCAGTTGTTCATTTTTATCCTTACCTGAAGCATATCGTTGCGGAATTCTTTCAATAATTTCGAGCATTCTTTTTGTACCTTCACGACAAGGGACACACTTACCGCAGCTCTCCTGCTGAATAAATGTTAAAAAGTACTTTGCAACATCAACCATACAGGTATCTTCGTCCATAACTACAAAACCACCTGAGCCCATCATTGCACCAATTTCTTTGAGCGATTCATAATCAACGGGAGTATCAATTAAATGCTCAGGAATACAACCACCGGAAGGTCCACCAATCTGAACTGCTTTAAATTCTTTACCATCAGGAATTCCGCCACCAATTTTGAAAACAACATCTGCAAGTGTTGTTCCCATTGGAACTTCAACCAGCCCAGTGTTTTTTACATTTCCGCTAAGTGCAAAAACTTTTGTGCCTTTTGATTTTTCTGTTCCAATCTTTGCAAACTCGTGTCCTCCCATCATAATTATCGGAGGAACATTTGCGAAGGTTTCAACATTATTTATAACCGTTGGTTTTCCCCACAATCCGGACTCGACAGGATAAGGTGGGCGAGGTCTTGGCATTCCCCGTTTACCTTCGATTGAAGCTATCAGAGCAGTTTCTTCTCCACAGACAAAAGCGCCAGCACCTTTTTTAATTTTGATATGCAGTGAAAATCCTGTGTTGAGAATATTATCGCCGAGTATTCCATATCTTTCACAAAGATTAATTGCATTCTGAAGTTTCTCGATTGCAAGAGGATACTCTGCACGACAATAAATGTATGCTTGTGAAGCTCCGATTGCATAAGCAGCAATCATCATTCCTTCAATTACACGGAATGGGTCACTTTCAAGAAGTGAGCGATCCATAAATGCACCGGGATCGCCTTCATCTGCGTTGCATATTAAATATTTCTGATCTGCTTTTTGTTTGTATGCAAGTTCCCATTTTTTCCCTGTTGGAAATCCGCCGCCGCCTCTTCCTCTTAACCCGCTTATTAAAATTTCCTTGATAACTTCTTCCTGGTTCATCAATCTTACAACTTTGTCAAATGCTTTGAATCCACCATAAGCTAAGTATGTATCAATTGAATCCGGATTAATGATACCACAGTTTGATAGAACAATTTTTCGCTGAAATTCAAAGAAAGGAATTTCATTAATGTTTCTGGCTTCGTGGTTTGTTTTTCCGTGAGTGGCAAGAAGTTTTTCTTTAAATATTTTTTTCTCAATTAATACAGTATGCAAAAACTTGGGAACAATTTTGGGGACAATTTCACAATAAGAAACTCTATCAGCACCGGGAAGTTTTACATCAACAATTGGTTCAACAGCACAATAACCAATACAACCAGTTGACTCGACAATTGCTTCAATGTTTAATTTTTTCAGTTCTTCAATAATTGCATCTTTTACTTTACCAGCACCTGATGCAAGTCCGCAGGTTCCCATTCCTATGATTATTATCGGAAGATCGTGTTCTTCATAACGAAGTCTTTTTCTCAGAGAAGAAATTTCAGCTTTGCAATTTTCATCACTATGACAAAGCGGACCTTCCGTGCAGCATTGAATGAAATGCTCACAAGGGATGGCTGGAGTATGCCAGCATTTTTCACAGCAAAGATGATCAAAATTTTTCATTCAGTCACCTCAGCTTTCTCAGCTTTTTTTACGGTCTGATACTTTTTAAGAATTTTAGGAATATCCTTAACGGTAATTCTTCCGTGATAATCATCATTAACTAAAATAACCGGTGCAATTGAACATGCACCGATGCAGTTTACAACTTCTATTGTGAATTGTTTATCTCTGGTTGTTTCACCTGCTTTAATTCCAAGTTCGCTTTCCAAAGCATAAAGGATATTGGCTGAGTTCTTAACATGGCAGGCAGTTCCTCTGCAGACACGGATAATATTTTTCCCGAGTGGAGTTAATCTGAACTGATTGTAGAAAGTTGCAACACCATAAACTCTGCTTAATGGAACGCCCACAAAATCTGAAATGTCTCTCAGTGCATTTTCAGGCAAGTAACCATAAATACTTTGAACATCCTGAAGAAGTGGGATTAAACTGCTCCTATCTTTTGGTTGATATGATTCGAAGATTTCATTGTGCATTTTATCCTCATTTATAGATTATTTCGAAGTCACTGCTTTTTCTCATATTACATGCCATTAGAACAAAAATTGATCATTTATCTAATCGAAATTTTCAAATCAAAAGTTTGTAAATGACAAATAAGATTTCTTGCTTTTGAGAAGATTTTTATTGAAAGGTGGAATGATTTTGTGAGATAAAACAAAATTATAATTATGGAAAATTGAATAATCTTCAGAAACCAGAAACACGCAATTGAATTACTCAATCGGTTTTAATTTTTCCCCATTCTGCCATTGCTTCTTCGAATGGAATTAAAGCCCGCGGAATAGCACCGTGAAGATATGATATTAAAACACCGTAATTAACAATAGGCACATCCATTAACTTTGCTTCATTAATTCTTGTAAGCATCGCTCTTCTTGTAAGCATACATCCGCCACAATGAACAATGAGCTTATAATCAGAAAGATTTTCAGGATAATCAGCTCCGTGCGCAATGTCAATTTGTAAATCTTTTCTTGTGTGATTTCTTAACCATCGCGGAATTTTAACAGTACCAATATCATCTGCCTGCGTATGATGTGTACAAGCTTCTGCTATTAAAACTTTATCACCATTTTCGAGTTCTTCGACTCGTCGTAATCCCTTTACAAATGTTGGCAAATCACCTTTGTGACGAGCCATTAAAATGGAAAAGGTTGTTAGTTTAATTTTTTCCGGGACATCAGCTGCAACACGCATTATTGCCTGACTATCAGTTATAACTAAATCAGGATAGTTTTTAAGATTATTAAGTGTTGCACGAAGTTCTTTATCCTTGCACACTATTACGATTGTATCTTCATCAAGTGCTTCACGAATTGTCTGAACCTGTGGAAGAATAAGTCTTCCTTTTGGTGCACCTAAATCAATCGGTACCACCATTATCACAACATCTCCCTGAGAAACTATATCACTAATCAGTGGAGGTTCAACTTCCGCAGGTAACATTCTAATCAGTTTTCTCTTCAAATCATCAATACCAACTTTTTCCTTACACGAAACTTCAAAGTGAGTGATTCGTAATTCTTTAAGCTCATCAAGTAATTTTGGATTAACACCGAATTCAATTTTGTTAATAGCTACTATATAATTGATTGAAATTTTGTCGAGGTAAGCCAGCAATTCAAGTTCTTTACTACCCAATCTTTCACGGGCATCGAGAACTACAAGAGCAAAGTCAGATTGTGAAAGTATCTTTATTGTCTTACTGATTCGTTTCTGACCAAGTTCTCCTTCATCATCTATTCCGGCTGTATCAACAAGAACAACAGGTCCGTAAGGTAAAAGTTCGAATGCTTTTTTAACCGGATCAGTTGTAGTTCCTGGCACATCCGATACGATGGACAAATCCTGTCCAAGCAACGCATTTAACAGCGACGACTTTCCGACATTCCTTCTTCCAACTATTGCAATATGAGGTCTGTTTGAATCCGCTACTTTATTCAATTTCAACCCCTATTTCGCTTTTGATTAATTCATTCAATTTTTTCTCATCCAACAGATTTTTTTCCTTCAGTAACGAGAGAAAACTTATTTTCTTCAGATAAGCTTCTTTTACTATTTCTGCTGTTTTTTCATAGCCAAATTCATTTATAAAAACTGCAGCAATAGCAGTAGACCCAATGAGATTTTCTTTACATCTTTCTTCGTTGGCTTTTATACCTTTAACACAATTATCAGCTAAGTTATGCAATGCATCTCTCAATAGTGTTAATGACTTCAAAAACAAATGAGCTATTATCGGAAGAAATGCATTGAGCTCAAGATTACCGGAACCAACAAGATTTGAGATTACTACATCGTGCCCTTTCACAAGTTCTGCAATCTGAATTGCATGCTCAGCAATAACTGGATTAACTTTCCCGGGCATTATTGATGAACCCGCCTGTTTTTCAGGTAAAATTATCTCTCCAATTCCACCTGAAGGACCACTTGAAAGTAAACGAAGATCGTTGCAGATTTTTACTAATGAAGTTGCTCCGGCTTTTACCAATCCATGAACTTCCACAAAAACATCGAGGTTCTGAGTTGCATCTATCAAATCCTCTGCTTTTGCAATTGGTAAACCTGTGATTTTCTTTAACTCTGAATTGACATTAAGAACATAATCACGATTTGCATTAATTGAATTACCTACTGCTGTCCCGCCGAGATTAACAGACCTTAATCTTTCTTCACCATTATACAATCTCCATCTGTCTCTCGAAATTGCCTGAGCGAATGCCCCGAATTCCTGACCCAAAGTGATTGGTACAGCGTCCTGTAATTGTGTTCTGCCAAGTTTAATCACTCCACTGAATTCATTTTCTTTTTTCTGTAATTCAGCTTGAAGATGAGCAAATGCGGCAGTCAATTCTCTTAACAGAACAATTGACGCAATTTTTAGTGCGGTCGGAAAAGTATCATTAGTTGATTGGGAAAGATTTACATCATCTATCGGATGAATAAAATCATAATCGCCATATTTTCTTCCTGCTAAGGCAATTGCAGTATTTGCAATCACTTCGTTAATGTTCATATTCAATGAAGTGCCGGCACCTCCCTGATAAGGATCAACAATTATTTTATCATAGATCAGCTGCGATTTTCTTTCAATAGCTTCATTAGTTTCATCAATTAATTTTTCTATTGCCTGAGTAATAAAAATGTATTTTTGATGGTCAAGAATTCCCGCCTTAAAATTAGTCTCAGCTGCTGCAAGTTTTACCTGCAAGTATGCTTTAATTAAATAAGGATTAATTTTTTCTCCACTCAGAGGGAAATTTTCCACCGCTCTGTAAGAGTGAATTCCAAAAACAGCATTCCCGGGCAATTCGACTGAACCAAATATGTCCTTTTCTATTCTCATAATTTTCTCTGCATAAATTTTTCAAATAATGTTCCATTGGAATTTCATCCTATAAGACAATTAATTCTGATAATTTTTTCTAAAATCATTTCACATTTATAAAGCAATATCAAACTTCAAAAAATATTTTCTCTCTTTTAAGAATTATGGTAAGCTCTTGTTGAGTTTTGCATTATAATCCAATAAAGTTAAATGGTATATGAGTTGGGATTCAAGATTTGTTAATTAAGGAAATAATTCAAACACATTTCAATAAATAAAAACTTTCCAGGGTTAGATATGGAGTTCATAAATGAGTCATACATAAATGCCCTGATTGATGATGATAAACTCAACAATCAGAATCTTCAAAAAGAAATAATTCAAAAAGCAGCTGAGGCAAAAGGTTTAACATTAAGGGAAAGTGCTGCTTTATTAAATATAAGTAATCCTGAATTGCTCGAAGAACTGTTTCATACTGCAAAACAGGTGAAGGAAAAAATTTACGGAAACAGATTAGTTCTCTTTGCCCCACTTTATGTTACCAATCTCTGTGTTAATAACTGTTTGTACTGTGCATTCCGAAAAGATAACAAAGAATTAAAGCGAAGAACTTTAACCGTTGATGAAATTGAAGAAGAAGCAAGATATCTTGTTCTGACAGGACAGAAAAGAATCTTGCTTGTAGCTGGTGAACATCCTAAAAAAGCAAGCATGGAATTTTTGGGCGAAGCTATTTCCAGAATTTATAGTATTAACATAAACGGAAATAATATCAGAAGACTTAATGTTAATACTGCACCGCTTACGCTTGAGGATTTTAAGTTACTGAAAAGCTTTGGAATTGGCACTTATCAATGCTTTCAGGAAACATATCACTACAAAACTTACAAAGAAATGCATCCATCAGGACCTAAGTCAGATTTTGCCTGGAGACTTTATGCTATGGACAGAGCTTTGCAGGCAGGAATTGATGATGTTGGAATCGGAGCACTTTTCGGATTAACTGATTATCGCTTCGAAACTCTTGCTTTGCTTATGCACGCGGCAGATTTAGATTATAAATATGGAATTGGTCCGCATACGATTTCAATTCCAAGACTGGAACCGGCATTAAATGCACCGGCAGCAATTAACCCACCTCACGCAGTTGATGATATATCATTTAAGAAACTTGTTGCAGTTATAAGACTATCTGTTCCTTACACGGGAATTATTCTTTCAACGCGTGAGAGACCTGAGCTGAGAAGAGAATTGTTTGAAGTTGGTGTTTCGCAGATAAGTGCAGGCAGCAGAACTGCACCGGGCGCATACAAAGAGTCTCAGGAAAGTCTGAATGAACACGAACTCGAACAATTCCAGCTTGGCGATCACAGAAGTCTGGATGAAGTTGTAAAGGATATAACCTCTCTTGGTTATATGCCAAGTTTTTGTACAGCTTGCTACCGTTCGAACAGAACCGGAGACAGATTTATGGAGCTTGCCAAAACAGGCAACATCGGGAAAATATGTGTTCCGAATGCAATGGCAACATTTGAAGAATATCTTAATGATTTCGCTTCTGAAGAGACCAGAATGATTGGAAAGCATTTTATGGAAAACGAATTAAGAAAACTTTCCGGTGCAACGAAAAGAAGAACAGAAGAAATGATTCAGAAAGTTGATAACGGTGAAAGAGATGTTTTCTTATAATTATATATTCAATGAGAATTTATGATAAAACAGGAAATACAAATTAACAACGATTTTTCAGTTTATGATATTCTCAATAAATCAGAATTAAGTAAGGACGATATTGTTTACCTCCTTAGTTTAACTGAAGAATCTGAAATTGAAGAATTATTTAATAAAGCTGATGAAGTAAGAAAACATTTCTGCGGTGATGAAGTTCATCTGAGGGGAATAATAGAGTTTTCAAACTTCTGTGAACAGGACTGTATTTACTGCGGTTTAAGAAAAAGTAACCTCCAGTTGGAACGATACAGAATGAGCGTTGGTGAGATTATTGAAACAGCAAAGAAAATTTACTCGGCAGGTATTAAAACTGTTGTGTTGCAATCAGGAGAAGATTCTCATTATACAAAAGATGAAATAACCAAAATAATAAAATCAATAAAAGCTGAATGCGATGTTGCAATAACTTTAAGTCTTGGTGAAAGAAGTTTGGAAGAGTATAATGAATGGAAGATAGCCGGTGCAGATCGTTATTTACTGAAACACGAAACTGCAAATGAAAAAATTTACTCGGCTTTGCATTGCAAGCAACCACTCACTGAAAGATTAACACACCTGAAATATCTTAAATCTATCGGATTTCAGGCAGGAAGCGGAAACATAATTGGTTTACCCGGACAAACAATTGAGGATATCGCAGATGATATTCTTTTATGCAAGGAACTCGACTGCGATATGTGTTCCTTCAGTCCTTTTATTCCTTCTCCTGAAACACCAATGAGAAATGTTCCACCAGCTGATCTGAATTTAACTCTGAAAACGATGGCAGTTGCAAGGATAGTTCTTAAAAATGTTCACATACCGGCTACAACAGCCCTGTCAACTCTTTCATCAGAAGGAAGGAAATTAGGATTGACCGTTGGAGCCAATGTTATTATGCCAAACTTCACACCTGACCAGTACAAAGACAAATATCGGATCTATGCTAACAAAAAAACTTACGACCCAATTAAGTATGTGCAGGAATTAAAACAAATGATAAATTCCTTAGGCAGAAAAGTTAGTGAGGATAAAGGACACAGCTTGAAAATTTAATTTTGTTAGTAACTCTGCGCCTTTGCGTCTCTGCGAGAAAATATTTCACGCAAAGACGCTAAGCTGCAAAAGATTTATTTGATATCTTCAACTCTTACATTCACTATTTCACTAAATCCATTCATTTCCGGATAATACATTAAATAAGCTTGCGAAGGCATTATTTTATATTCACCCGGTATTTGTGCTTTTATAATGTATGAAAATTCCATTTTATTACTGCAGTTAGTTACAAAGAATGCCACTTTCTCATCACGATATTCCCTGTCAGCATAGTGCCATCTCCATGGTCTGTAATGCGGATAATCATAATCATAATAATCCCCTTCTCCTTCAATAACATACCTGTCTAAATCTTTCATAACTTCAAATCCTGATGGTAACATATCCTCAAGAATGAAATATTCTAAATCGCTTCCTTTCGACTCGACATAAGTCTTAACAAATAATTCTTTACCGCTTTCTATAACTCCATTAAATTTTTCTTTTACATAGATTATTTTATCGTCTTTCTGCTTTGGTTTAAGAATATAATATTCACGACGAACTTTAAATCCGTTTTCATTTGAAACAGAATTTATATCTGCTTTAAAGTATTCATTAATTCCGGCGAAATAAATTTTCCCGACACCGCTTTTTTCAATTCTTATTTTATTCTTACCTTTGATTAAGATGTTATCTTTTAGACCATCGAATGAAATTTCTGTTAATTCGTTATTAATGTCTTTATCAGTAATTTTTTTAGAGAATACTTCTTTCTGATTAAGATAAACTTTTATGGAAAAGTCAGGATTTAATTCTTTGGTTATTTTTATATAATCAATCAATGCAAATATCACAGTAGCTGTTTCTTGTGTAGAACGCCAGGAGTATCCCTGCTTTCTTTTCAATAGCCATCTTACAACCTTTGATAATAACTCACTGTCACCTTTTGAATTTGTAATTGCTTTCAAAGCAAAAGCAGTTGATTGTACATTATCATTCTGCCAGCGAAAATTTGAAGAATTCTCACTTCCCCAATAAGCAAAAGATGATTCCTCAGTTACATTCTTAAGAATCCTTTCAGCAACTTTAACAGATTTATCTTTTTGTCCGAAATTGTTTAGTGCCAGTGAAAGCAGCGCAAGAGGATAAGTGTTTAAATCTTTCCTCAGCAAAACATCAACAGTCTGGTAATAAAGTGTTTTCTGATAATCCATCTCTTTCAAAGCATAACTCAGCGAATAAATCATAAAAGATAAAGTTGTTTCATCAATATTGGGATCAGCTTTCTCAATGTTATTGCGGAGGTTTCTCAGTCCCGTTTGATATTTTGATTCATCTATTTTATAACCAGCTTCTTTGGCAATAGTTAGCCCATAAATAACATAGGCAGTCATATAAGGATTGGTATTGTCATTTGTCCACCAGCCCCATCCACCATCGGAATGCTGAAAATCATACAATCGTTTTAACCCTGCTTCAACATACTTGGGTAATTCCTCAATTGTTTTTGATTTAAGAGGAATAGAAAGTTCACGAAAAGTTTTTGCTACAATTACTGTTGGCAGAAATCTGCTCATAGTTTGTTCAACACAACCATAAGGATAGCCGGCAAGATCATCTAATGCTTTGAGAAGTGTTCCGGCAAGCGAAGGACTAATACTGAAACGAATTTTTGCAGTTCTCAAGTCAATATCAGCAGGAATTTCGAATTCTTCTGTCTCATTAACATTCTTATCTGAATAATCTGCAACTATGGGATTAACTACTTTTATTCCGTTCGGTAAGATTGGAACCTTTAATTCAAGTGCATCTGACTCTTCATTTGTTAGCGCCTGAGCTTTCAAAACTGCTTCTCCTAAAGGAAAGTTTACTTTGCAAGTCCAGTCAATTCGTAACTCAGAATTTTCAGCAATTTCTACTTCATAAAATTTTCTTCCCGAAAAATTGCTTCCAAAGGATTTTGTGTTAATTGCTGAACCAAGCAAAGTTAATTGTTCCGATGAAAATTCAATCTTTGTTTTTTTAGGGGTTGCTAAATAATTATGAACAATAGTTGAAATTACTACCTCATCACCTTCTCTGAAAAAGCGAGGAGTTTCCATTCGGATTAGCAGATCTTTTCTTGCCATGAATTTGTCAACTTTCTCACCAACTGCTGTTTCTTTTGTTACTCCTCTTACAATAGTTCTCCAGGTTGTCAGATTATCAGGCACTTTAAATTCTATTCTTGCCTTTCCATTGGAATCTGTAATAACATTAGCTCTCCAGATTAAAGCATCAACAAAATTCGAACGAACATCTGGCTGAACATAATCGCTTTTATCTTTTTCTTCGTACATCATTTCTTTTGACCTTAAACCATTAATATCCAAGGGTTGATTCCCATCTGAAACAGTCATTTTTAAAGTATTTATTGACATTTCAGGTACATCAAACCTCTCGGCAGTAACTAACACCTCATTCAAACTTTCAAGAACAGTTGAATCTAAATCTATATTTCTTTCAGTATTTTTATTTAAATAAAGAACATCTATGAAAGCCATTCCACCATTCATTTTTACAAGGTAGAGTTGGTATTTTCCTGCTTTTACATCTCGGAATGAATAATTGCCTGTCGAATCTATACGGGATTCATACTTCTTTTTGTCACTAAAAATCATAACTTTATATTCTTTTAGATCAATATCACTTTTCTGAGCTGTAACTTTACCAAATAATTTTACACTTTTAATATTGGTTGGTTCATAAGCTTCGCCCTCAGAATTGAAATAGTACAACTCAAGAAATGACGCCATCCGGCTTCTCATACCGAATCTATGACTGTTTTGGGAGTTATAAATAGGAATGTGTTCACTTCTTGGTGAATAAAAGAAATTCTGAATAGGAGTGGTTTGTTCCTCTTTTATAGCATAGATGCTTTCATCAACAATTCCAAAGGATAACTCAGTGTTTTTGACAGGATTGCCTTTATAATCTTTTACAAGTAAATCGTAAAATGCTTTCTCACCGGGTTTATAAATTTTTTGGGATGAAGAAAGTTCAATGTTTAGAAATTTATCCTTTGCCAAAACTCCTATTAGTTTGGAATTATTGTACATTATTTTGTCTCTGTAAAAGGTAACGGAAACATTAAAACTCGGTGAAAATTTATCGGTTAACTTCTCATTTATCTCGAATGAATTGCCTTCAGTTTTTATCTTTTTATAATATAAAATTTCGTCGGCTTCATAAGTCAATAGAAGATCCTGATTTTCGAAAGGAACAAATACAACTGCTCTTAGTGTCTCTCCTTTATCATAGGCATCTTTATCAGTTACTATTTCAATACCAGAGGAGGTTCTGTCATAATAGTAATACTTATAGTTACCATAATAAAATGAACTCGAAGCAGAAATTTCTCTTCCCTTCTGATCAGTAGCTACAACTTTATATGTATACTGACCCTCAAGATTAACCTTTGGTCTGTAACTGATAAAAGCATTACCATTTTCATTTGTGTAACCTTTGACTGTGTCTGAAATCTGACCCGGACGCATGAGTTTATCATAAGGATAATTTATAACAACATAAAATGAAGTTTTAACCGGTTTATCATCAAAATCAAATGCATTAATTCTTAATCTTACCTCACTATTAATATCGAAGAAGTACTTTTCAGGGGAAGTTGATAAAGAGAAAGCTCCACGCGTAACAAAAAACTGAGTTGACCCCTCGGTAGACCTTCTTGATGCATCAGTAACAATTGCTACAACAGAGTACTTAAAATCGTTTTCTGCTTTTTCCTGGAGCGGATAATTGAAATGATATTTTCCGTCTGCTCCAAGCTCACCGGACAGCTCATGTATTAACTCCTTATTATAGGTATAATAGGGATTCCACTTCTCAAAATTTCTGTAAAACCACCGGTACTCAGAAAAATACCACCAAGGCCGCCAGAAAGTTTCCCTATAAATCATAACCTTAACTTGAGCATTTTGTACAGGTGAACCAAAATAATAATCAGCCGATACAGTTCCTTTTATTTCTTCTCCAGCTGAATACTGATTTTGATTTAAGGAAATGTTTACTTTATACTCTGGTTTCTTATATTCTTCCACTGAAAATGAACCATAAAAGTTTTTACCGTCCATTTCGATAAAAATTGAATAAACTCCCAGATCCGCATCTTCATCCAGATAAAAACCCGCTGAAATGGTTCCAAATTCGTTAGTTTTTATCTCTGCGGAATAAACCTCTTTATTTTTGGAAGTCTTAATTGTCACTTTAGCAGTTTTTTCGGCAAGATTAAGTAATTCATTTTTATTTATTTCTCTAAAAATTGCTTTGAAGTTAACTCGCTGTCCGGGACGGTAAACCGGCTGATTCGTATATATATAAGCTAGAAGCTTGCTTGGATCACCTCTTCCAAAAAACCAATAAGGATTGAAAACTACAATTTCATCTTTGACCTCTGCAAACAACAGTTTACCTTTTGCACTGTTATTATCATTTGCGTAATTAGTGAATAAAATTCCGTCATTGTTGGATTTTGCATCAAATATCAACTTTTTACCTTGGAAAATTTTAAACCTAACTTTAGTAGTTATCTCACCGCTCTTAACATCAGAAACAAGAGCAAGAATTTGTTTAGCTGTGGTTTTAATAATTATTGTCTTGTCAGTTACAACAATCGGGCAATATGCAACCGATTTTCTATCTGATACCTGGAGAAGGTAAATTCCTGACTGTTCAATTTTACCAATCTTTAAATTTTTATAATACGAATGTGTACCAACTTTTTCTTTCCATTTCTTAACTAATGAAGTATATTTGAGCAGTAGCTCGTTTTCAGCGTTCCATACATCAAAATTGTATGATCTTCTATTTTCATCCAATTCTGTAAAAAATCTGACTACATCATCTACCTTCAACAATCTCAAAGTAAAATTGTGATTGACTTTACTATCTGAGTATAAATTTATTATTACTTCATCACCGGGAAAGAAGGTTGTGTAATTTGATAAATAAAATGGAGGATCATCAGCTTCAGATAACTTCATACTTGAGGAAGCGGTAAAGATCAATACCGAACCGACAATAAAAAGGATTTTAGGGAAAGTTATACTTTTTTTCATCTGATTTTTTCTCCAAAACTTTGAAGCTTATACAAAACTATTAAAGAAAAGTGCCAGAAACTCTTTTGAAGGTTCGAAAATTATTGATTTTAGACTTAAATACCTTTAAAGTCGAATATTAAACGCATTGTGATATAAATTCTCAGCAACTTAAGTAAATTGTTCAGTCAAAAATGTCGGGTTAAATTTGTATTGTAAGTTATGTCAAACAAATAGTGAGGTACTTATTGAGATCAATAGTAAAAGCGTTATTATTTCTGGTATTTATAGCGTTGGTTGGTTTTACCTTCGTACTAAATGACGATGATTCATCAGCATTACCAACCACGGATGCCAACGAGATCTCATTAGAAACAAAATTACCTGACTTTGACCCGAACATTATAGATTATGTTGACCTCGGGACAATGAAAGCTTCCTGGTATGGTCCTGGTTTCCATGGCAGGAAGACAGCAAATGGTGAAAAATTCGACCAAATGTCCTATACCGCAGCTCATAAAACTCTTAGGTTTGGCACTTTATTAAAAATCACCAATCCAAAAAACGGTAAATCCATTGTTGTCAGGATTAATGACAGAGGGCCGTATATCGAGGGTAGGGAATTGGATCTTTCCAAAGCTGCTGCCCACGAATTGGGACTTATGCGAAAAGGTGTTGCCAGACTTAAGGTTGAGGAGCTGAAAATTAAAGGTTTGGACGAAATGGTAGCCAACTAAGATATTGTTTCTACAAAAGCTGCAAATTAGCAGACAATGCCCGGCTTCAAAAGCCGGGTTTTTTATGTCCATTACAGTTTCTTTACTAAATTTGTATATGCTTTGTCTGAAAAATAAAACCAAACCTGAATGGATTAAAGTTGCCCTAAATAATTTACCTACAGTATTTATGGATCACGCTCACTGTGAAAAAAAAGCTGCAGGAACAGGCATGAGTCTGCTATCAACATATTTTGATAAAAAAGAAATTTCAATGGCTATGTCTGATTTGGTTGAAGAAGAAATCGGACACTACCGATCAGTAATTAAATTGCTGGATACAATGGGGCTTACATTAGGCAAAGACCAAGGTGATGAATATGTTAAGAAACTTTTATCATTCATTAATAAAAATGAACCTGAAAGGATGCTTGACAGATTACTGACTGCCGGAATAATCGAAGCCCGTTCCTGTGAAAGGTTACAAATTTTGGCTGAGAATATTAAAAGTGAAGATTTGAAGATATTTTACAAAGAGTTGGCTGATTCTGAAGCTGGACACTATATGACTTTCGTAAAACTTGCTAAATTGTACTTCGATGAGGATATTGTTAGAAAAAGACTGGATGAATTAACAACTTTAGAGGCAGAAATAGTAGCAAATTTACTAAATAAACCTTTGATGCACGGATAATGAAAAAATTAAATCTTGGCTGTGGAAAGGACCTTAAAGAAGGTTATATAAATCTGGATATAATTGATTATGGAGGGAATCAAATTCATGATCTTAATTCATTTCCCTATCCTTTCGAAGAAAATACTTTTGATGAAATATTCGCTTCTCACATTCTTGAACATATCAATAATTTTAATAAAACAATTTCCGAGCTTTACAGAATTCTGAAACCAAATGGTATTTTGATTGTTTATGCTCCCTTCTTCCTGAATACCAAATATTTTGGAGATCCAGACCATAAAATTCCTTTTTCAATCAGAACTTTTGATAATTATGAGTATCTCGGGAACAGAAAGCTAAAATTTTATGAGAAATGGAAGCTAAATCACAGAACAAATTATGAAACCGGGGCGCAGTTCGAGGTACTGGAGAAAAAATTTATCACCTCACATTTCCCTATCCTAAAATGGATGAATTTTTTTGTAAATCTTGAGCCGGTTATTTATGAAAGATTCTTTGCCGGAATATTTTCACCCGAAGAAGTTTACTTTAAGCTGAGAGCTGTAAAATAATCTACCCGTGGAATACCTTCCTTTTGTTAGGACTTTTTCTGCATTCCTCTGAACAGCAATAATCATTTTTCACTTTGCAATCGTGACAGCAAACAATGATTTTATCACAATCAATATTATGGCAGTTTATATAATAAGATGTTGGCTCTCCACAAAAATGACATTTTGCAATATGTTTAAGTTCGGGTTTATTATTGGGAATGACCACTCTTCTTTCATCAAAAACAAACATTCCACCTTCCCAATATGTGTCCGGATATTGTTTGATAAAATTGAATATACCGCCATTGATCTGATAAACATCCTTAAATCCTTTTTCAACCAAGTACGCTGAAGCTTTTTCACATCTTATACCCCCTGTACAATAAGTCACAATGGGTTTATCCTTATACTTGATCAATTCCTGATCAACAAATTGTTTCCATTCCCGGAAGTTTTTTAGAGGTGGAGTAATCGCATTCTTAAATCGCCCAATCATACTTTCATACCAATTTCTTGCATCAACTATAATGAACTCTTTTCCCTCTTCATAAAATTTTAATAATTCTTCAGGCGATAGTTTCTTACCGCTGTGCTCTAATTTAACATCTTCAAGATCACCGTGAACAATTTCTTTTTTTAACCTCACATTCATCTTTTTAAATGCGTGAGAATCACTTTCATCTTCTTTAAACCAGATGTCAGAGAATTCCGGATAACTTGTCAGGTGTTCTTTATATTTGTTAATGTTACCTAAAGTCCCTGATACTGTCCCATTAACGCCTTCCCTTGCAAAGAAAACTCGACCGCGAATATCGTTTTGCAGGCACCAGTTCAAATGTTCTTCAACTAGTTTTTCAGGATTATTAACATCAACATATTTATAAAAAAGCAGAACTCTGTAATTGTTCATTTTAACATTTTATCTTAGTTAAGAGTTATTTGAGAATTATAATAATTAAAGCATAATAATGAAAAAAATTGAAGGAAAATTCTACTCTCCCTGAGCTTTAGAATAACCAATTTCGCCATCAAATAACTGAAGTTTTTCGATATGCATCCATTTAATTCCATTTGCAGAAATTTCTTTAATTAGATTAAAGATTTCTTCATCACCAATATTAATAAGATTATTATTTTCATCCTGGGCTATATAACGGCACCGGTGATGATCAACAAGCCAAATCTTTGGCATTGGTCCCGGATAAATTTTAGTCCCACGATTAGAAATCATTTTTAATTTTAGTTTACCAACCTGCTCAGGCATTTTAGGTATTCCGTTTGGATTTTCAACAAAAATGTCAACTCCGTGACAATCTTCTGTAACATCCTTGTGGGTTGGAAGAAGTTCACTCAAAATTCTTAATGGTGATGGCTCTTTAAATTCATCCGTAGATGGACTTTCCAATCTCCTGATTATTGCATCAGTAAATTCATTTGTGGATGCTTTACCGCCAAGATCTCTTGTTTTGATTCCATCCTTTAAAGTTTCTACCAAAGCTTTTTCAATTCTGTCTTTTGTTTTGTGCAGTCCTATATGCTGCAGCATTTGAAAAGATGAAAGCAACAGCGCCGTTGGATTAGCTATCCCCTGACCAGCAATATCCGGAGCAGAACCATGAACTGATTCGAAAATTGCTATTTCATCTCCAATATTTCCTCCGGGAGCTACTCCCAACCCACCGACTAAACCTGCAGAAAGATCACTAACAATATCACCATATAAATTAGGAAGTACCATTACATCAAATCTTTCAGGATTTGTTACAAGCTGCATACAGGTATTATCAACAATTAAATCGCTTGACTGAATTTCCGGATAGTCCTTTGCCACCTCATAAAAGCATTTGAGAAATAATCCATCAGTAAGTTTATGAATATTAGCTTTATGAACAGCCATAACTTTTTTCCTTCCGTAAAGCTTTGCCATCTCAAAAGCATACTTTGCAATTCTGATAGATCCGGGTCTGGTAATAAGTTTGAGGCCTTGTGCAACATCGGCTGTTTGATGATGTTCAATGCCACCATAAGTATCCTCTATATTTTCCCTAACAATTAACAAATCGACATTATCAAATCTTGTTCTTACACCGGGCAATGATTTTGCAGGGCGAACATTAGCATAAAGCTCGAGTGATTTCCTGAGTGTTACATTAACTGATTTGTGTCCTGTTCCAATCGGGGTTGTGGTAGGACCTTTAAGCGCAACCTTGTATTGTTGAATTGCATTAAGAGTATCTTCGGGTATTCCCGTTGGATGTTTATCAATTACATTTAATCCTGCCTGCTTCTCAATCCAGCTAACAGGAACCCTGGCTGCATCAAATATTCTCACTACTGCATCAGAGATTTCCGGTCCAATGCCGTCACCTTTTATTAAAACAACTTTAAACATTTTTAACCATAAAATTAATTAATCGGATTTTTTAGGTGTGCAAATATAATGAAGAAGTGCTAATCGGTTGTTTTATTTGTTTCAGTATGTGAATGATGAGAAATGATTAAATACCCAGGATATCTTTTACTTATTCTCAACCTCTTTGGTATCACCGAGATTTTTCAGAACAGAGATGTCAATCTCTCTGTCAAATACTACAGAAAAAACAGAACCTTTACCTTTTTCACTTTCAACATGAATTTCTGCGTGATTAATTTCTGCATACTTTTTAACTAATGCTAAGCCAAGTCCATTGCCTTCATATTCTCTTTTATGCCCTGAAAGTTCCTGAGAAAATGGTGTAAAAATATTTTTCAGATATTCCTTGCTCATACCAATACCTGTATCACGAACTTCAACTTTCAGTTTTTTATTAGGTTGTTCCCTAAGTATAATATCAATGAATCCCTTTTGCGTGTATTTTATTGCATTACCAATTAAATTCTGGAATATTTGGTTAACAGTGTATCTGTCTGCAGTAACAAATGTGCTTCCTGCAAGATTAGTAAAGTTAAGTGTCAATCCTTTATCTTCACTTAAAGGACGGAATTCTTCGGTTAATTTTTTCAGATCGTCAGATAAACTAAAACTCTCGTAATGTGGCTTATAATTACCGCTCTGAACAGAAGACATATTCAGAATCATATCAATTGTCCTATGTAACCTCTTACCCGCACTTTTTACAGAGTCAAGAATTACTTTCATTTCGTCGTCACCTTGTGGAATAAGATCTTCAAACAAAGGAATTGATGTTAAAATAACATTTAAAGGTGTTCTTATTTCATGGCTCATTTGTGCCAAAAAAGCTGTTTTGAGTTTATCAGATTGTTCAGCCCGTTCCAGTGCTTTTATTAGTTCTTGTTGAGCTTTTTTAATTGCTGTAATATCAAGCAGCTGCATTATATGGTGATCGATATCACCATTATCATCTTCAACGCCTACGCATTTAACAATAACATTAATTTCTTTGCCATCTTTTTTGATAAGCTTTTTTTCAGCGTTTATATCTGATATTCTTATAACACTTTCGCCTTTGCTGTTTTTAGTTACGAAGAATGGAATTTCATCTTTTTCAAAAAGATATTTTATCGGTACGCCAAGCAATTCATCATTGCTATAATCCAGAGTATCACAGAATGACTTGTTTATACTCATTATTCTTCCTTCGGAGGAAATAATAACCATTCCGATAGGAGCATTCTCAAAGAGTAATTTAAATTGTTCTTCACTTTTTCTTAATATTTTTTTAGCATATTCCTGTTCAGAAATTTCAGCACCAACTTCAGATAGTTTTTCTCTAAGAACATCCGTTATTTTTCTATCAAGTTTTTCATTATTCTCAGCTTTTTTCTGTAATTCATCAAGAACATTATTAATTTTTTCTACCAATAATCCTAATTCGTTTTTCCCATCATATTTGATTTTAACCGTATAGTTACCTTTAATTGTTCGGTCAAGCGCTTCAACAATTGCAAGTATGGGTCTGAATGAAAGTAAACTGAGAATATAAGTGATAATTATTCCGGTTAAAAGAACAGTTAAACTGAAAAGGGCTGTTAATAACTTTATTCTCTCTAATTTCGATATCTGTTCATAAGCTTTAAACCCTGCATAGAATTTCCCTGCAAGAATTTTTGCAGGATAGAGAGATTTGGCAATTCTGTAAATCTGCCTATCTGCTGAAATACCACCTTCCAGATCTGATCTTATGTAAAGATATTTTTCTGCTACATCAAGGTTTATAGCATCAATTAACTTTCCCCTGTTGTTTTCTATTACAAGATACTCGGCATCATTAAGTCTGGCTAATTTTTCCAGTAAATCTTTATTATCAATTGAATCAGTCCAGAAGAATTGAGGATTTTGCTCTAAATAATTTGCAAAAATTGAAGCTTTATATTCAAACTTTTCTCTTAAGTCAGTTTCAAATTTATCAGTTGTAAATACATAGATGATTGCAGCAACAATGATAAAAAAGATAGCGAATTCTATGGTGAGTTTTAATTGCAGTTTTTGTGAGTAATTTTTCATACAACCCCGGTAACTGAAACTCCAATATTTTTTGAGGATTATTTCCCAAAGATTATACCGATCGTAATGTTTGATTTTTGGCGGGAAAGAGTAATCTATTTGTAAAAATTTTGCACCAAATTGAGATTTACTCCGAAAAAGTACTTCAGCTAACCCAAATGCTTTTTAATATAGCTATCTACATCGAACTTTCTTTTTGCACCATTGTAATTCATATATCTTATTTTACCGAATACCGGTCTTTCAGTCCACGCACGATCGTGAACACCACCAATAGACCAGGCACAACCAACATAACCATTTGGGTCCCTCCCATCCAATTGATATTTATCGTTAAGATAAATTGCTATTTTTAATGCTTCTTCGGGTGACTTGCTCCACTCCAGAATTTTTTTAGCCCAATACATTCTCATATAACCATGCATTTTACCTGTTTTGATCATTTCTGTTTGCGCTGCATTCCAGAGATCTTCGTGAGTCTTAGCTTGTTCAAAATCTGCTAATGAATAAATAAATTCTCTTTTGTCTTTTCTATGTTCATTCAAAGTTTTTTTTGCCCAATCAGGAAAGCCATCGAATGAATCATACTTAGGATTGAAATAACAGAAATTATCTGATAATTCTCTTCGAACGATTAATTCTTCAAGAAAAGATTTTGATGAAGGATGATTGCCGTAAAATTGTTCAATTGTCAGCGCTACTCTTTGCGCCGAAATCTGACCAAAATGTAGATAAGGAGAAAGGTTTGAAAGAGCGTTTTTATTCGGATCATTCCTGTCCTCAGCATAACTATCAAATCTGTTTTCTAAAAAATCTTTTAGCACTCTCTGAGCACTGGCTTCACCAGGTTTTAACCATCCAACTTCTTTAACATTTTTATTAATATTTAGTGAATTTTCTATTTCTTCCCAGTTAATAAATTCAGAATCCAGCTCAAAATTCCTCATCTTTTTAAGCTCAGGAAATTCCTCAAGAAATTCCGATAATGCTTTCTGAATTTTAGGTCGGATTGTATAGGCGCCAAATTCAATTTTATCTGAAACGATTAAACACGGAACAATATTATGTGCATCTACTTCGTAAAAAGGGATTGAGATTTTCTTGGCAACATCTCTCTTCCAGATTCTTTTTATCTTTAGGGGATCAAAATCTGAAACGAGTATTGATGCATTTAATTTATTTAATACAATTGGAATTTCGTTTTCTGGTTCGCCTGAAGTAAGGACAAAAGGAATACTAAATTTAGTTAACTCTTCTTCCACCTGCTGAAGTCCTTTAAGCATAAAGCCATACTGGCGAATAGTGGCTTCCAGAAACTGCGGTACGAGGTTAAAAAGCACTACAAGGGGTTTATTTTTTTCAAGTGCAAGTTTTTGTGAAAAGATTAAAGCCCAATTATCATGGACTCTTTGATCCCGACTCATCCAATATACAACAGGACCATTTGTTTCATCTCCTTTTTTAAGCAGTCGGATTCTTTTTTCGTTAATCATTATTGAAAAGTTTTTTTAGATAAGATTCAGCAGTATTTAAATGTCTTTTTAATTTTTCCTTCTCCATCCGGTTCAGCTGAACTACCATCATACTCATTCTTGGGTTTCTGTTAAATATATCTTTATGTTTATAAATGAATCGCCAGAATAGCGAATCCCACATATTACACCATTCACCTTTTTCAAAATTACTCATTTTCAATATATAGTTTGAAGATGAAATGTAAGGTTTTGTACAAATTAACCCACCATCAGCATACTGACTCATTCCGTAAACATTAGGTACCATAACCCAATCATATGCATCAATATACATTTCCATAAACCATTTGTAAACTTCATCAGGATTTATTTCACAAAGCAACATAAAATTTCCGATTATCATCAACCTCTCTATATGATGAGAATAAGCATTCTCTAAAACCTTAGATATAACATTATCAACAGGTTTTATTCCCGTACTTGCATTATAAAATGCCCGAGGTAGTCTATTATGAAATCCGAAAAAATTATGTGTTCTCTGCTTAACTCCTTCAAGTAAGTAAACAGCTCTGATATATTCACGCCAACCAATGATTTGTCGTATAAATCCCTCGAGAGAATTTAATGGAATGTTTTTAAATTCTGTAGCTTTAATTGTTCGCTTTATTACATCTGAGGGAGTTAATAAACCTGAATTTAGTAAAGGTGTAAGTAATGAATGAAAAAGAAAATTTTCATCTTTATCTATTGCATCCTCATAGTCACCGAATAATTGTAATCGGTTGCTGAGGAAGTCATCAAGCCATTTATCAGCTTGTCCGAAAGTAACAGGATAAAAGAAATCTATAGTTTCCCCCGGATTATTATGGAAATATTTCTCAACATATTCAATTGCTTCAATAACAAAATCATTTAGTTCGGGCAATTTTAATTCGGGAATTTTCAAACCTGTGGGTATTTTTTTTCTGTTTTCTTCATCAAAGCTCCATTTACCACCGATTGGTTTTTTATTTTCATCTACCAGGATGTTTAATCTTTTTCTTTGTTCTATATAAAATGAAGTCATTAAGTAAGATTTTTGTTTGGGGAAAAATTCCTTGATAAAATCTTCATCGGATAAAAACATTGGTGAATTATATTTTATAAGATTTTTACCCAAAACATCAGACATCCTCCTGATTCTTTTTTCAAGAATAAAATCATTAACATCGCAATAATGTAAATTTTTCACGCCTACCTTATTAAAAAAAGTTGTCAGGTAATCGGATCTTAAATCTTTACCAAAACCAGAATAACTAAGATAAATCACATCATAGCCATTTCTGATTAGATAGTTTTCATAAGCTTTCATTGAAGCACGATGAAAAACAAGTTTCTTTTTGTGAAAAGAAACGGGAAATTTTTTATCTCCGAAGAAAAGAGGGTCTTCTATTAAATAAATTTTTCTGCTCTTCTCAATTGCAGGATGATTTCTGAATAACTGGTGCGGAAATATTAAAGTAGCATCATTCATAAAGGTGAGAACGAATTGATTTTACTATTAGTTCAATTCTAAAAACAAAAGGCTGTCTTATAATGACAGCCTTGAGAATCAGTAGTTAAATTTTAATATTTTACACTACAACCATAAGGAGTTGAACTCTGAGTGGTAACTTTCTTACCTTCAAGAAGCTGATCTAATGCAGCAGAAACATAATTCTTTGCAGTTTTAACATCATCTACATTTGTGGTTGCTTTATCATCAATACCACCAGCGTAGACTAATTTGCCATCTTTATCAACTATATACATATGAGGGGTTGTCTTGGCTCCATACATTTTACCGACTTTACCATCTTCATCAATAAGATATGCAGTAAATTTAGCTTCGTGATTTTTGCTCCTCTTATTTATTTCCTCTGTTGAAAAATGACCTTGTTTCCCCGGAGCAG
>FWWM01003647.1_pt1 | contig 37798 bp, 26 predicted proteins | sample 2228351 | NCBI WGS metagenome assembly FWWM01 (sample SAMEA103939774, study PRJEB20133) | metagenome
CACGTGTGGGGTGGTTGCGTTCTTGGCGGGGCTGCACTGCTTGACGCGGTGCGTCAAGCAGTGACACACGGTGGGACGTGCTTGCAGAATGGGCACAACTTCTGGCGCGCGTAGCGTGCACGCGCCATAACCGTCCTCGTCATAACTTGCCCAGGTGCCGGCCGCACATGCCTCTGAGACCGAATACCTATTACAACGGTCCCCGCTCGAACGCAACCGTTATCTGTCTTGCCGAGGGTGCGCGTTCCATAGGAAGCAGGCCCCGAGGTCATGGCACCACAAGCTGTGCCTGTTGCTCGGCCACGCTGAAGCGGGCAATGGCGCCGCTGTTGAACTCCAGGGCATCCATCTCCATGCCATCGGAGAAAATCACGCCGCCGGATGGCATGTGAGACTCGACGACCAACTCTTCCCGCTGCTCGATGCAGCCGATCACCAGCTCGGCACCGGACTGCCGGCTGATGAACGGCTCGCGCACCACCCATGTCAGCCGTCTATCCTCCCATTGCATGGCGGGACGTGCAGGCTCGGGGTAACCGCAATACCGAGCCAATCCTACGGCCATGTTGAAGATGCTAGAGAGCCAACCAGTCGAGCCCACCCCTGTTACGACCAACAGTCCACTCGAAGACTGCTGCTCTGCCTGCCCGCGTACGCGCAGCAAGTAGCGGCTAGAAACTAGCGAGGACGCGCCCAAATAAAAGTCGTTAAATGCCAGCATTTCTTGGCCATCGTTGAGGGTCACGCGCGCCAGCGTGACGGGCCGGTACCGAGCACGGCCCGCCAGCACCTGCTTGACGGCGCTAGCCGCGCGGTCGATCGTGTACGGCAACAACACGCCGTCGATCCGCGTTGGGTCCGGGTTCACGCCAATGATCGGCAGCCCGCCCACGTACTTGGCAGTGTTGGCCACCAAACCGTCTGGCCCGACCACCACTACTGCGAGCGTGTTCCAGAAGTCGTATGTGGGAACTTGCTCCCGCTCCAACTCCTGGATGGGAACCTCTCGTGGCAGCGCGGCGCGCAAGCGTCGCAACGATTCTTGGTATGCTATGTCTTCCACCTCGTATCGTCGGGCCTCGGCGGCAGCCTCCGCCTCGGCGGCGGCCAGGGCCGCGGCCTCGCGTTGTACGTCGGCCGCACTGCCATATGTTTGGGGGGCCATCAAGTACGCCCTGTGAAACGCCCGTTGCAAAAGGAACTTGGCCGCGCCGGGTGTCACGTGGCGCCGCAACAGCACGGCCTGCCGCGTGGCGCGGGTCACGAGTGCGATGCTTTTGGGTGCGGCCATGGCGGGCTCCTGAGGCTTCTTGTGTGCAACGTGGGAATCTGTTCAGGGCCGGACGCGAGAAGCGGTGCGGGGGCTGCCGATTTCACAACGATTCGGCCTACCGTGCGAAGAGCGGCGTGCTTGTTGCGTTGCCTTTCCGGCCGCGGCCATTATGGGGTCGCTCCAGCGGCACAGCCTGACGCTACCTGTCTTTTCCGGATTTGTTGGGACGGGCGGCAACATGCGATGGTTCTGGCGGAGAGTCGCTGTCCCTGCTGCGCAGCAGGGTGGTCAAGAGTTCGGGCGAGACGTTCAGCTCGCCGATCTTGGCAGCGTTCTGCGCGAGTTCTTGGAAGGCCAGTGAGATCAGCATTTTGGGATCGCTGGCACCGCTGGCGGCGAGCAGCACGCGCCAATCGACGCCCTGGATGGGCTCGAGCACGGCGCGCAGAGCGTAAGCGCGGGCATCGGCCTCCTTGCGTTCGTTTTCTGCGCGCTTTTGGACCAGCTCGCTGCGTTGAATCTCCAATGCCACGTCTGCCGCCATTTGAGCTTCGCGGACCTGGCGCCGCCGCTGTTCCACGGCCAACTCCGCCTCCATTTGCGTCTCGCGCACCTGGCGCTTCTTCTGTTCCACGGCGATCTCCGTGTCCAGCTCATTCTGTCGGATGGAGCGTTCCAGCTCCACGACCGTGTTACGGCGGGCATAGATGGCTTGGTCCGCCTCCAACAGCAGGCGCTCGCGTGCCTCGGCCTGCAAGGCCTTGGCCATCTCGGGCGTGGCGCGAACCTGCTGGATGGCAAGCCCAAGGATCTCGACGCCCAGCATGGCCGCTTCTGCCGAGCTGCGCAACTCGGGGAGGAGCGTGGCCGCGAGGCGGTCTGCGCTCGTGAGCAGCTCTCGAAGCTGCATGCGCAGCGCGAACGCGCGGGTGAGCATCTGCACGGCGTGCACCAGGCGTTCCCCCAGGCGTTTGTAGTCCTCGGTGCGGTAGGTGCCATCGGGCGCCAGGCTGAAATCGAGCACTGCCGCCGTGCGGCGAGGGTCGGTGATGCGGTAGGTGAGCAGGCCCTGGATGGTCGCCTCTTGAAAATCGGCGGTCACTTCCTGGAAGGCGAAGGGGACGTCGATGCTCGCCAGGGGCACGCTGACGATCAGCGAGTGCGGCGAAAAGTAGAAGAAAGAGAGCCCCGCCCCCTCGCGCCGCAGCCGGCCGCGCCGGTAATGCATCACGTACGTGGTCGGCGTGGCCTTGAGAAACCTAACGCCAAGCATGGTTAAACCTCCTTCGCTAGATGCCTGAACCGCTTGCTTGCAGCCACTTGAATTGTTGCACGCAGCGCCACCATAGCCGAGATGGGAAGGCCCCACGTAGCAACTGGCACCCCCCAGCGAGCCACGTAACGATTTACCGTGCAATAAGTTGCGATCGTGCACGGCTGACCTGCGCGACCGCACATAGCCAGAGCGCCGCACGGGGACACTTAGTGTAATTGTAACACAAAGAATTCGGCACTGCAAATCAGCTCCGAGGCGAGGAGGCTGAATGCGCCGCTCGTAGGCGCAACGGCCTCTGCTAGTACCCGTTTGCCAGAACCCGAGGGCGGTTTACATTGACCGTGGCTTGCAGCGCGGTTACGCTGCCCCGCTTTGGTAAGTGAAACGTTCCCACGCGGAGTGAAACGCTGCTGGATGACGGAGGTCGTAGTCAACCCGGTACGCTCAAGGCGCGAGCGGCGGGAGTTTTTGCGCTTGCCTTGGGAGCTGTACCAGCGAGATGGGAACTGGGTGCCGCCACTGCTGCGGAATCAGGAACAGCTTGTGGGATATCGGCGCCATCCGTTTCACCAGATTGCGGAGGTTCAGACGTATGTTGCGGTGCGTGGCGGACGCGTGGTGGGTCGGGTGGCGGTGCTGGTGAACCATCGGCACAACCAGACTTACAACGAGCAGCGGGGCTTTTTCGGGTTTTTCGAGTGCGTGGACGAGCAGCAGGTCGCTGCGGCGCTGTTCGATGCTTGCCGGGCTTGGCTGGCCGAGCGGGGGATATATCGAATGCGAGGGCCGGCCAACCCCTCGATGAACTACGAATGCGGGCTGCTGATCGAGGGCTTCGACAGGCCGCCCGTGTTCATGATGACGTACAACCCCCCGTATTATGCTGGGTTGCTGGAGAACTACGGCTTTCAGAAGGCGCATGACCTGCTCGCTTACATGGGCCATCGCAGCCAGCTTCCCCAGGTTGTCGAGCAGCTTGGGGGGTTGGCGGACCAGGCCCAGGAGCGCTGCAATGCCATCATTCGCCCATTGAACACCGGTGCGTTTCTCGAGGACGTGCGGCTGTTTCTCGATCTTTACAACCGCTCGCTGTTGGAGACATGGGGTTTTGTACCGCTGACAGAGGCGGAGTTGCGGGCACTGGCGGCGTCGCTACGGTACCTGCTGGTGCCGGAGCTTTCTTTGTTTGCGGAGGTCGATGGCCGCCCCGTCGGGGCGATTCTCGGTTTGCCGGACTACAATCCGGTGATCAAGAAGATTGGCGGACGGCTGTTTCCCTTCGGGTTTTGGCACCTGTTGCGCAGCAAGCGCGAGGTGCGTCGGGTGCGGGTACTTTCGATCAACGTGGTACCGGAGTACCAGCGTTGGGGCCTGGGATTAGTGCTGATGAAGGCGCTGGTGCCCAAGGCTTTGGAGCTGGGGGTGGAGGAGGCCGAGTTTTCTTGGGTCTCCGAGGCGAACGACCTGGCGCGTTTAGGGTTGGAGAAGGGAGGCGCACGGCTCTACAAGCGATACCGCATGTACGATCTGGAGTGGGCCCCGGCGTGACATGCCCTGCGAAGCTCGTGTTCATGGGGTGACTTTCGACCTGGACGGCACGCTAGTGCGAAGCGCGCTCGACTTCGACGCCATCCGTCGCGAGCTGGGCCTGCCGCCGGGAGAGCCGTTATTGGAGGTGCTGGCCCGACTGCCGCCAGACGAGGCCCGGCATGCCCTGGCGGTCTTGGAACGACACGAGGAACATGCCGCGCAGACTGCGGTGGCAGTTCCAGGCATTGCAGAGTTGCTCGATCGCTTGGCCCGTGCCGGGCTGCGTGCCGGGGTGCTCACCCGCACGGCTCGCCGTTTTGCACTGGCAAGTCTGGCCAGAACGGGCCTGCGTTGCGATCCCGTGCTGGGGAGAGAAGATGCGCCCCCAAAGCCCGATCCCGCGGGGATTTGGCAGATTTGTAATTACTGGGGCTTGCGGCCCGAGCAGGCAGCCATGGTCGGAGATTACCGGTTCGACATCGAGGCCGGCCGCCGGGCAGGCGTGCGCACGGTGCTATATACCGCCGGCCGGGTGCCCACGGCCGAGGAGTTGAGTTGGGGTGCGGACCTGGTCCTGGGGTGTTTTCTCGACGCAGAGATGCTGCTGGAGTGGCTGGCGTAGCCTGGCGGTAGCGCGAGACGTTCGCCATGTACCGGTGCGTCATGGGAGAAGATGCGCCACTTCGGGTGGTTCGCTAGGTGGCCAAAGAAGCAGGCACATGAGAAAAGCTACACCCCTTGCACGACGCAGGAAGAACGACGAACTCTTGTCGGCCCATGCGGGCCATGCGGCATCCTGTGCTGGGCGATGCTGCTGTGTGCAAGCTCAGGTGGAGCATCCGCCCGATAACCGCTTGGCGGCTGCACAATGTTTCTCTGGGCGTGTCGCGAATGTCGAAGGCTTGTTGCGCCGGGCACGCCAGTTTGGCTGCGGGTCCTCTCGTTGGGCGTCATCCTGGTGCTGCCTCGTTTGCGGCAGCCCGGCGGAGCCGGTCGTGCAGCGCCAACCACTCATCTCCACCAGGCGGCAGGGCGCAGACGATGCACGCCACACCCGCCTCTTCCAGCTCGAAGAGTGCTGCATAGAGGCGCGCCGATGCCCGTCGAGCGTCAAGCGGCAGCGCCTTTACAAGAACCTCCGGACTGAGCTGTGGCGGTTCGCCAAACACAACGAGACCGACGGTTGCACCCGCTTCAGCGAGTGCCCGCGCGTCTTCTGTCGCCGTGCGAGAAAGCCGCAGGGGCACAGCCGGCGCATAATGCCGGGGCATACACCCCGGAGAAGGTAGCGGCTGCCCGGGCACAGCCGGTGCGTCAAGCGGCAAGGCGACCTCGCCCAGCACGGCGCGAAGCTCTTGGGGCGAGACGAGCCCGGGTCTCAGAATGCGTGGGGGTGTACATGTAAGGTCGAGCACGGTCGATTCGAGTCCGCCCGGTGTCGGACCGCCATCGAGGATCAAGTCGACTCGGCCGGCCAGGCCAGCGAGAACGTGTTCTGCCCGCGTCGGGCTGAGCCGATTCGCTGGATTGGCACTGGGAGCGGCAATGGGAATGGCCGCGGCGCGCAGCAGGCTCAGTGCGACGGCGTGCGCCGGCGCTCGAATTCCGACTGTGTGCCCGCCGGCGGTGACCTGGTCCGGCACGCACGGCGAACGTGGCAGCACCAGCGTGAGGGGCCCCGGCCAGAACCGGCCGACGAGCCAACTGGCCTCTTCTGGCCAAACGGTGACGAGCCGCATTGCTTGGGCCTCATCGGCCACGTGAACGATAACGGGGTTCTCGGGCGGGCGTCCCTTGGCCCAGAAGATTCGTTCCACCGCGTGGGCATCCAGGGCGTGGGCGCCGAGGCCGTACACGGTTTCTGTGGGGAAGGCGACCAGGCGGCCGGCGCGCAGCAACTCAGCAGCCCGCCGGATGGCGGTTGGTTCGGGATGCTGAGCGTCGACGCGCAGGACTTCGGTGTGCACGGGATGATTGGGTGCCAATTAAAGGTAGGACGTGGGTATGTACGGGAGGGTCCTCCATTGTACCTGCGCGGCTTCAGCATTTTGGGAGCAACAGGCTCGGTTGTGCCCCGTATTCTCGCCAGTCTGACCTGGTGTTGCATGGTCTAATCGATGTGGCTCTTCTCAATATCTGCGACATGACAGCCGAGCGTGCACCGGGTCAGGCGCCTGCGCCGCCGGGTTGAGGCACACGGCCGAGTTTGGCAGCCGTCAGCCGCGGAGATCGGTTAGCATACACGGCTTGCTGCGGGTTTGCCGGTCACGGCGGAGCGCGCTACACTTGGTCGTTACAGTCATGATCCTCCTGATCGACAATTACGATTCGTTCACCTACAACCTCGTGCAGCGGCTAGGAGAGCTGGACGGCACGATCGACATTCGCGTGGTGCGCAACGACCAGGCGACGGTGGAGGAGATCGAGAGTTGGCGGCCCACGCACGTTATTGTTTCTCCGGGGCCTTGCACGCCGCGGGAGGCGGGCATCTCTTGCGAGTGCATCCGGCGTTTTGCGGGCCGGGTCCCTATCCTGGGCGTGTGCCTCGGGCACCAGGCGATTGGGCATGCTTTTGGCGCCAAGATCGTGAGGGCAAAGCAACTCATGCACGGCAAGGTGGACCGGGTTTACCACAATGACCAGGGGCTGTTGGCCGGGCTGGAGAACCCATTCGAAGCGACGCGCTACCATAGCCTCGTCATACAGCCGGAGACACTACCCGCCGAGCTAGAGGCGTGCGCATGGTGCCCGGCCCCCGATGGATCGCAGGAGATCATGGCGGTACGGCACGCAAGATGGCCGCTTTGGGGCGTTCAGTTCCATCCTGAGAGCTTCCTTACGCGTTGCGGCCCCGAGATCCTCCGCCGCTTTCTGGCCCTAACCCCCTAACGTTTGACCGACGCCGCATGTTGACCGTCGACGAGGCGCTCGCCGTGGTAGCCGACTGCGTGACGGTCTGCCCGAGCGTCACGGTACCCTGTCAGGACGCACTGGGTATGGTGCTGGCTGAAGCGGCGGTCAGCGACGTGGACTCGCCGCAGTGCGATCGCTCGGTGGTGGACGGATACGCCGTGCTTTCGACAGATCTGGCCTCCGGGAGTGCGGAGCTTAGGGTGCTGGAAGAAGTGCCGGCGGGCAGCCTGCCCATGCACACGGTAAGCAGCGGCACCGCCACTCGGGTGATGACGGGTGCACCGATACCCTCGGGTGCCGACGCAGTAGTGATGGTCGAGCGTGCGGTGGTGCTCGGTGCGGGCCGCGTGCGTCTGGAACAGGCTGGCGTGTCTGCTGGCCAGAACATATTGCGCCGCGCGGCAGCAATGGCACGCGGCCAGGTGATCATGGAGGCTGGCCGCGTATTGCGCCCTGCGGATGTGGGGCTGCTGGCCGAGGCGGGGCACAGCCGTGTTCGGGTGATTGCCCGCCCTACCGTGGCCGTGTTGGCGACAGGAAGCGAGCTTGTTCCGGCAGAGTGTGTACCCGGACCGGGACAGGTTCGTAATTCGAACGGTCCCATGTTGCTTGCGGCCATCTGTGACGCTGGCGGCATCGGAGTGGATTTGGGAATCGCCGCAGACCAGCCCGAGATTCTGCGCGAGCGAATCAGAGATGGTCTGAAGTGTGACGTGGTCATACTCTCGGGCGGCGTCTCGGCCGGGACATGGGACCTCGTGCCCGGCGTGTTAGAAGAGTTAGGAGTGCAGCGGCGGTTTCACAAGCTGCGGCTCAAGCCGGGGAAACCCTTATGGTTTGGCACGCTCAGGAGCGAAGGACGAAGCTGCCTGGTATTTGGGTTGCCTGGGAATCCCGTGAGCAGCTTTGTCTGCTTCGAACTGTTTGTACGGCCGGCCTTGGCGGCACTGGCCGGCCGGCCGAACTGGCAGCGGGAGTATCATTTCGGGCGTCTTGCCACCGCATTTCGACACCGGGGCGATCGGCCCACGTATCATCCAGCGATTGCCGTTCGCGCGGCTGGCCCCCACTCGGGCGAGCGCTCGGTACACTACGAGGTTAGGCCATTACCCTGGCAAGGCTCGGCCGATCTGCGTACGCTCTCCCAGGCCAATGCCTTGGCGATCTTCCCCGCTGGCGACCGCAGCTTTGAGCCAGGTGCCGAACTACCTCTGCTGCTGCTGAATTAGCACGGTGCATACAGGCGGCCTGCATGAAGAAGAGAGAATCTCAGCACATGCTGCCTGGCTTCGAACAGCAGGGCCCAGACACTGCTGCCGCTAGCTCCCCGGCCGCGGCCGATCCGGACCCACCTGCTTGCCCCACCAAATGGCAGGGCAGTGCACGATCGACTGAAGCGGCGAGCAGTGCCTCAGGCATGCCTGGCAATGCCGCCGCGCCGCCAGCTCGTAGCACGGCCTCCGCCGTCGAACAGCCCGCCGTCGAACAGCCCGCGGTCGAACAGCCCGCCGTCGAACAGCCCGCGGTCGAACAGCCGGGCGCCGAACAAGGTGCCACCGCCCCCAGCCCGCAGGTTCCCACGGTCTGGGTGGTGGATGCACACAACCTGATTTTCCAGGTGTTTCACGCGGTTCCGGAAATGACGAGCCCCGCTGGAGAGGCGGTGAATGCGGTGTTTGGGCTGACGCGCGACCTGCTGTATCTGCTCGAGACGAAGCGGCCCACATATCTATTCGTGGCCTTCGACATGCCTGGTGCGACGTTTCGCCACGAGCTGTACGAGGGGTACAAGCGAGATCGGCCGGAGATGCCGGAGGAGCTGGTGCCGCAGATTGCCAAAATCAGAGACTTGTTGTGTGCCCTGGGCGTACCGGTACTGGAGTGTGCGGGCTTCGAGGCCGACGACATTTTGGCCACCGTGGCCCGCCTGGCGGAGGAGCGCGGCTGGGAGTGCTATTTGGTCACAGGCGACAAAGATTGCCGGCAGCTCATAACAGATCGGGTGCGGCTGTTCAACGTGCGCAAGAACCAGGTGCTGGACCGCGAGGGGCTGCTGGCAGAGTGGGGCATTCGGCCGGAGCAGGTGGTCGATTTTCAGGCTTTGGTAGGCGACACGGTGGACCAGATTCCCGGCGTGCCACTGATCGGGCCGAAGAACGCCAGTGAACTTTTGCAGCGCTACGGCACGTTGCAGCAGGTGCTGGAACATGCAGACGACGTGCCGGGCACCAAGCGGCGCGAGAACCTGAAGACATATGGCCAGCAGGCGCTCTTGAGTCGAGAGTTGGTGCGGCTCCGGTCGGATGTTCCCCTGGAGTTCGATTGGGAGCAGGGGCGTGTCGAACGATTCCCGCTGGCGCGGGCTGAGGGGCAGTTTGCCGCACTTGGCTTTCATCGGCTTGGGGCACAGCTCCGCCGATTGGCGGCGCGAACGGAGAAGGAGGCTCCAATAGCTGAGACGGCAGCAGTAGCCGGCCAGCGCGAAGGGTTGCGAGCCGGGATACGCCGCACACTGCTGGATGAGACGGCCGATTCTTCTCAAGGCGAATTGTGCGAACCGTCCGGCGAAGAGCCGGAGTCGGCCGAGGCTCAAGTTGCGTCAGCCAGCTTCATCGAGGCTCCCTGGCAGGCCGACTACCGCACCGTCGCGAGTCTGGCACAGCTTGAAGAGCTGATCGCTCGCATCTATCAGGCAGGGGTTGTGTCTTTCGACACCGAGACCACCAGCATCCGTCCGGCCGATGCGGACCTGGTGGGCTGTTCGCTGGCGTGGCAAGAAGGGCTGGCCTATTACGTGCCCTTGCGCGCCCCGGCCGGCGAGCCGTGCCTGGATCCTGAGGCTGCGCTGGGCCTACTGCAGCCGATGCTGGAAGATCCCGCCGTTGGCAAGGTCGGCCAGAACCTCAAATTCGACATGGTGGCGTTGCGCACTGCGGGCATCAGCATGCGGGGCCTGCGCTTCGACAGCATGATGGCCAGCTATCTGCTCGACGCCGGAGAGCGCGTTCACAATCTGGACGAACTGGCGCGCCGCTACCTGCGCCACACGAACATCAAGATCACAGAACTCATCGGCACAGGCCGCCACCAAAAGCGGATGGACGAGGTGCCTGTAGCTCAGATCACAAAGTACGCGGCCGAAGACGCCGACGTGGCCCTGCGGCTTTTTCCCCTGTTAGAGAACCGATTGCGGAGCGAGGGGCTTTACGACCTGTTCACAGAACTGGAACTGCCGCTGGTCGAGGTGCTCGCCGCCATGGAAGCGACGGGCATTCGCGTCGATGTCGAGCGGCTGGCCGCCCTCAGTAAACGTTACCAACAGAAGCTGGCGGAATTGGAGGCGGAAATCTATCGCCTGGCGGGTCGGACCTTCAACATCGCCTCCACGCGGCAGATCCAGCATGTGCTGTTTAGCGAACTGAAGTTGCCCACGCGCCGCCGTACGTTGACCGGCGCCAGCACGAACATCGAAGTGTTGGCCGAGCTGGCCCGCCTGCATCCGCTGCCTGCACGAATCATCGAGTACCGGCAGTACGCGAAGCTGAAGAGCACGTATGTCGATGCCCTGCCGGCGCTGGTGAACCCGCGCACTGGCCGCGTGCACGCCTCTTTCCACCAGGCGGTGGCCGCCACCGGGCGGCTCAGTTCCAGCGATCCCAACTTGCAGAATATTCCCGTACGTACTGAGGAGGGCAGGGCCATCCGCGCCGCCTTTGTGCCGGGCGAACCGGGTTGGAAGCTTCTCTCTGCCGATTACTCGCAGATCGAACTGCGCATTCTGGCACACTTCTCGCAGGACGAAGCCCTGCTGGCCGCCTTCGCACGCGACGAGGACATCCATGCCCGCGTGGCAGCAGAGGTGTGCGGAGTGCCGCTCAGCGATGTAACTGATGAAATGCGCAGGCGAGCGAAGGCAGTGAACTTTGGCGTGATTTATGGGCAGAGCCCGCCGGGGCTGGCACGCTCCTTAGGGATCAGCCAGGAGGAGGCGGCGGCATTCATCGACGCCTACTTTGCCCGCTACCGGGGGGTGGACAAATTCATCGCACAGACTCTGGCACAATGCTTCGAAAGGGGTTATGTTAAAACAATCCTGGGGCGCAGGCGAACCATCCGCGGCGTGCGCCGGGTGGTGGGCCGTCAGCGTAATCTTCCTGAGCGCACCGCTATCAACACAGTCATTCAGGGATCGGCAGCCGACCTCATCAAGCAGGCCATGGTAGCCATCCATCGTCGCATGCAGCACGAACGCCTGGCAGCCCGCATGTTGTTGCAGATTCACGACGAATTGGTTTTTGAAGTTCCCGCTGACGAAGTCGACCGCCTTGCCCGACTCGTTTGTGCAGAAATGACCGGCGTGGGGCCGCTTTCGGTTCCGCTGAAGGTCGATCTGCAAGTTGGCCCAAACTGGGCTGAAGCCGAAGACTGGGCCTTGTAACTCCCCTTCGCATGCTGGTAGTTGGGCTAATCGGCGGCGTAGCCAGTGGAAAAAGCCTTGTTGCCAAATACTTCTGCGAATGCGGAGCACAACTGGTTGATGGAGATCGTGCCGGCCATGCGGTCTTGGAAGAACCCGACGTTCGGGCCGCCTTGCGTGCCCGGTACGGATCAGCCGTGTTCGCAGCAGACGGCCGTGTGCAGCGGCAGGCGTTGGCCCGCATCGTCTTTGCAGCCGCGCCCCATGGCCCCAAAGAGTTGGCCTTTCTGGAGGAACTGACTCATCCCCGTATCGCCAAGTTACTACAGGCCAGGCTGGCCGAACTGGCCGCATCAGGCACCCAGGTGGCTGTAGTGGATGCCGCGGTGATGTTGAAGGCTGGCTGGGACCGATTCTGTGATAAAATGGTGTTCGTCGCAGCCCCCGTCGAAACTCGTCTCCAACGGGCACTGGCCCGCGGCTGGACCCGGGAAGAATTCGCCGCCCGCGAACTTGCCCAGGAACCCGTCGAGGAGAAACGCCGACACGCGCATCTAGTGATCGATAACTCCGGCACTCCCGAGCAAACGCGCGACCAGGTGCTGCGCCTGTGGCAACAACTCACGGCTATGGCTCAGCCACCCGCATGACAATGTACGCCGGCTTGGCACCACGCCTGGACCGAACACCCCTGATCATCCTATGAGCAAGTTCATCCGACCCACGAACCCGATTCCTGGCAGACCGCTACCGACAACATTTCCGGCGTAGGCCGTGAGGCTAAGCCAGCGCCATGCCGGCGCGTGCAGGCTTGCTTCATGGCGTGCTGCCCTTGAACAGATACCAGCCCCCTCACACGGGGCGCACCCCACCTGCCGCTGGTGCCTTCAGCGCACCGGCCCCAGTCCCTTCTGGAGGTTGTTCACCATGGCCGAAACGAAGAGCAGCAAAGGCCCGCGGGCCCGGCGCTCTGACGCCAGGCCCGAGGCAGCGCCCGTAGTCCCGAGCAGTTCAGCATCCCCTGGCGCGCCGGCCTGCACGGGTGCCGGTGATCTGCCATCGGCCGGCGCAGCATCTGTAGCACCAGAGCTGGGCGCGGGCTGCGTGGCGGCCGGGACGAACCCTGCGGATTGCGGCAATCTGCCCGGCGCGTCTGCCGACTCGCATGCGGCAGAAGCGTCCTCGGGCAACTCGGCCCCTGCTGCCGTGGCGGGCGAAGGAGAGAGCCGTCCTGCGCCGACGGAGTCTTCAACGAAGTCGGCCGCTGTCGCTGCGCCGGAGACGGCTGGGCGGCAGGAGGAGGCAGAGCCGCTCAGCTTGGCCGAGGAGCTGGCAGCAGAGGCCGAACAGCAGGACGAAACCAGGCGCCGCTACGAGCGCATCAAGCAAGGCGATATCCACATCGCCGAACTGCAACGGATGACGATGCCCCAGCTCATCGAGCAGGCCCGCAAGGCGAACCTGACCGACATCATGGGCATCAAGAAGCAGGATCTGATCTTCAAGATCCTCAAGGAGCGGGTCAAGCTCAACGGCTTGATGTATGGAGAGGGTACGCTCGAAGTGCTTCCTGACGGATTCGGCTTCTTGCGCAGCCCAGACTACCACTACCTGGCTTGCCCTGACGACATCTACGTCTCGCCCAGCCAGATCCGCCGCTTTGGCCTGCGAACCGGGGCCACGGTCTCCGGCCAAATCCGGCCGCCCAAGGAGAACGAGCGCTATTTCGCCCTGCTACGGGTGGAGGCCATCAACTACCAGGATCCCAACCTGCTCGCCCAGAAGATCGCCTTCGACGAGCTGACGCCCGTCCACCCCGACAAGCGCATCGTCCTCGAGGCCGAGCCAGAAGAAGTGAGCATGCGCGTCGTCGACCTGATCACACCCATCGGCTTCGGCCAGCGGGGACTGATCGTCAGCCCGCCGCGTGCGGGCAAGACCATCCTGTTGCAGAAGATGGCCAAGAGCGTGCTCCGCAACCATCCTGACGTGTATGTCATCATGCTGCTCATCGACGAGCGGCCCGAAGAGGTGACCGACATGGAGCGCCAAGTCAAGGGACCTAACTGCGAGGTGATCAGCTCCACCTTCGATGAGCCGGCGGCACGCCACCTTCAGGTCTCCGAGATGGTCATCGAGAAGGCCAAGCGGATGGTCGAGTATGGCCATCACGTGGTGATCTTCCTCGACTCGATCACGCGGCTAGCGCGCGCTTGGAATGCCGAGGTGCCGCACTCGGGCAAGATTCTCACCGGCGGAGTCGACGCCAATGCGCTGCAAAAGCCCAAGCGGTTTTTCGGTGCCGCGCGCCGCGTGGAGGAGGGCGGCTCGCTGACCATCATTGCCACAGCCTTGATCGATACGGGCAGCAAGATGGACGAGGTGATCTTCGAAGAGTTCAAAGGCACGGGGAACCAGGAAATCGTGCTCGACCGGCGGTTGGTAGACAAGCGCATCTGGCCTGCCATCGACATCAACCGCAGTGGCACCCGCCGCGAAGAGATGCTGTTGGATCCCGAAGAATACCGCCGCGTGTGCATCCTGCGGCGCGTGCTCAACGAGATGAACCCGCCCGAGGCGATGGAGTTGCTGGTCACCCGGTTGCAGAAAACGCGCAGCAATGCAGAGTTCTTGATGAGCCTCAAGTCGGCATAGCCGCCCATGCCCCACGAGTATCGGGGAGAGCACGCTGCCCCGCCGGGGAGACTGGCCGTGGTGGTCTCGAGGTATAACCATGCGGTCACGTCGAGGCTGCTCTCTGGGGCCCTCGAGACGCTCAGGGCGCATGGCGTGGCGGACGAGGCTGTCGACGTCGCCTGGGTGCCCGGTGCGTTCGAGCTGCCGGCCGCCGCCGCTGCAATGGCACACACGGGCCGATACCTTGCCATCATTTGCTTGGGGGCTGTGGTGCGGGGCGAAACCACCCACGACCAGCACATCAACCGGGCCGTCAGCCTGGAACTTTCCAGGCTCTCTGTCTCCAGCGGGCTGCCGGTGTTGTTCGGGCTGCTCACCTGCGACACGCTCGAGCAGGCCTTCCAGCGCGCGGGCGGCTCGGCCGGCAATAAGGGTAGCGAATGCGCCCTGGCGGCGTTGGAAATGATCGACCTGCTGGCGAGGCTCAAGGAGTTGCCTGACGAAACTTGATGGCCGTGTGATTGCTCCGCCCGGCTAACCGCCACAGGGCGGCATGTGGCGCGAACGTCTTCGTGGGAAGCTTGCCTTCTGGCTTGGCGAAACGCCTGGCAGACGCCTGGTCAAGCTTATTCTGGCGGCCCACGCCGGTCGCTGCGCACTGGATGTGGCGTGGCTGCGATCTTCTCGCGCCGCGCTATCTCGAGATGAGGTTCTTCTCTTGCCCGGCAGACGGTATCTGCCGCCGTGGATACAATTCTGTGCAGTGTGCCCTTGGAGCCGGCACTGGCATGGGAATCACGCGCCGCAGCCTAGCACGAGAAGTGGCCTTGCAGGTCCTCTTCCAAGACGATTTGAACCCGGGCGTCGACCCCGCCCAGGGGGAGCGGTTTGTGCGCGCGCGTCTGGAACACTTTCCCAACCTTGTAGATTTTGCCCAGTCGCTCGTCGATGGAGTTCGCCGCAATCGCGCGGAGATCGACAGTCTGCTGGCGCGTACAGCCGACAACTGGAGCCTTGAGCGCATGGCGGTCACCGACCGCAACATCCTTCGCATAGGCACTTATGAGCTGTTATATACAGATACGCCCGGCCGGGTAGCGATCAACGAGGCAGTTGAGCTTGCCAAACGCTACGGAACCGCACATAGTGCCCAGTTTGTGAACGGCATACTCGACCGCTTTCTCGCTCTGCGACAGGATTAGATGGGACTGTTCGACAAGCTCAAGGCCGGCCTCAAGAAGACGGCCGCCCTGCTTAAGACCGATATTCGCGACCTGTTCAAGACCCAGGGCCGGCTCGTAGACGAGGGTTTCCTTCAGGAACTGTTTGCCATTCTCATTCGCACCGATATGGGGGTCGAGGCCGCCCAGCAGACGGTTGAAGAGATCCGCTCGGCCTACCGAGGGCGCGTCGTCGAAATGCCTGCCATCTTGGAGGTGGTCAAGGCCCGCTTGAAACAGCTCCTGGCACAGCCCTCCGAGCCGCTGCGGTTCGCCGCCTCGGGGCCCACTGTGATCATGGTGGCTGGGGTGAACGGCGCCGGCAAGACCACCTCGATTGCCAAATTGGCACGTTGGTTCATCGACCGGGGAAAGCGCGTGGTGCTGGGGGCGGCCGACACGTTCCGGGCAGCCGCGGTCGAACAGCTCACGATTTGGGCCCAGAGGTTAGGCGCCGAGATCGTCACCGGTCCGGCAGGCAGCGACCCCGGCAGCGTCGCTCACCGGGCAGTGGCGCGTACCTTGGAAAGCAACGCCGATGTGTGCATCGTCGACACCGCCGGCAGGTTGCAAACCCAGCAAAACCTCATGCAGCAGCTTGCCAAGATCCATCGTGTACTCGGAAAGCAGATCCCCGAGGCCCCCCACGAGGTGTTGCTGGTGCTCGACGCTACTACGGGCCAGAATGGCATCAGCCAGGCACGGCACTTTACAGCAGCAGTGCGCTGCACAGGCATCATCTTGGCAAAGATCGACGGTACGGCAAAGGGAGGGGTCGTGATCGCCATTCGCCAGCAAGTCGGTCTGCCGGTCAAGTTCGTCGGCGTGGGAGAGAAGGCCGAAGACCTGGAGGTCTTCGACGCAAATGCATTTGTAGACGCAATGTTCGACGAGGGAGCTGCCTAGCGGCGAACGGGCAGCCCGCCTGCCTGCCGCGAACGGCACACAGCTTGGCCAGCAGCGGCCATGGCTCGATTGGGCCGTCGGTTCGGCCGTCGAAGCGCAACCACACCGACGCCTCGGCCGCTCGATTGCCGGCTCGTGCGGCGATACAAGCAGCCGACGCACTCCTGTGTTCGCCACGTTCAAGCTCGAATGCAAGGCCCCCACTGCTCGCACGAGGGCAATACGTTGCGCTCCCGGGCTGCCATCCGGAACCGGGCTGCGAGCGGCACAGCTCGATTGGCGTGGCCGTCAATCGCGCACTTCCCCAGCCATCAAATTACCCTGTTCGGACTATGAATCACCTTGTCCTGGGCAGGAGCTGCCTCCAGAGTAGGCACACACGCTCGCCGGGCTTGCCTGGCTTCGAACTCGGTGGCGTGCAAGATTGCCCCTGGTGCGGCGCAAAAACAGTCGCTTTCTGCCAGTCGCCACACACCAGATTCACGCCGGACGCGGTCCAAAGCAGCACCGAACCCCCATCTTGGTGCCACACAGGCTTTTTCCTTGAACTGCCCTACCTGGCTAATTACTCTAGACCGCAGAGTTTACACCAAGGTCCTGCTGCTGAATCCCGGTGCGACGCCCGGGCTAGATTACGGAGGCCATCTGCCCTGCGGCTGCTGGCCAGCAGCATACACGGGAGAGTGCCCTATGCGGTCCTGGCCTCGTCTGCGAAAACTGCGCCGAGCAAGCATGTCGCGCGAACACCGTCCAGCTCACAAGCCGCGACGGCGTCTGTCTCTGCAATCGCTCGAAGATCGGCGACTGCTAACCGTCGACATCACCGCCTTCAACTTTGCACTCGGCCAGTTTACCTTCACGGGTGACCGCACCGGCGCCAACGAGGCCGATCTTCTGCAATTGGGCGTTTCGGGCGGCTTGCTTACCCACAACTTGCTGTCCATAGGCGGCACGGGCGACTATGCTAGCGCTACCGACTTCGACCCCACAGCCGCTGTACAGACGATCGCAGCGGGCGGCGGCACCGCTCCAACGATCACTGTCAACCTGCTGGGCGGTGACGACAGCCTGACCATCACCACGAATGGGCTGATCGGCGTACATCCCATTACATACGATGGCGGCACTGGGTCGGACGCGTTGAGCGTCTCAGGTAGCAATGTCGGCCATACCTTTACGCTGAATGCCGCTGGCGACGGGTGGAGCGGCAACACCACCCTGATTGCGTTCAGCAATCTGAACATCCTCACTGGATCCGCGGGCAACGACACGGTCAACGTTCGCTCTACGGCCACAGGAACCAACTACACGGTCGATACCGGTGCCGGCGACGACACTATCAACGTCTCTAGCGACGCACCCACCAACAACGGCGACCTGGCCGGTATTCTTGGTCCGCTCGTGATCACTGGCGGTGCCGATAACGATGTGCTGAATATCAGCGATGCGGGCCGTGCGGGGGCGAGCACCTTCTTGCTCACCAATACCACGTTGAACCGCACAGGCGCAGCGCAGATCACCTACGGCACATTGGAGACGTTCAACCTGGCCACGGGCAACCAGGCTACGAGCGACGATACGATCAACATCCAATCGACGGCCGCGGGCACGATCTATACGGTGAATGCCGGGGCTGGCAACGACACGATCAACGTCTCCAGCGACGCGCCGGCGAACCTGGGCAATTTGAGCGGCATCCTTGGTGCCCTCACCGTGAACGGGGACGCGGGCACCGACGTGCTGAACATCAGCGACGCGGGCCGTGCGGGGGCGAGCACGTTCGTGCTCACCAATACCACGTTGGACCGCACGGGTGCAGCGCAGATCGCGTACGGCGCGGTGGAGACGTTCAACCTGGATGCGGGCAACCAGGCTACGAGCGATGATACGATCAACGTTCAATCGACCGCCGCAGGCACGGTCTACACGGTAAATGCGGGCGCGGGCGACGATGACATCAACGTGTCGTCTGACGCACCTACCATGGCCGGCACGTTAGACGGCGTTTTGGGACCGATGACATTGAACGGCGGCCCGGGTACGAACGACGTGTTCTTTAGCGATGCGGGCCGCGCTGTGGGTGTCACGTTCGATCTAACGGCCAACACGCTGGCCCGCACGGCCATGGGGCTGGCCACCTACAACGGCTTTGCCTCATTCCGGCTCGATGCCGGCACGGGCGACGATACCCTCAACGTAAACTCGACCAACGCTGCCTCGGTCTATTCGCTCCATACGGGGCCCGGCGGAGATTCGGTCAACGTGTTGTCTCTGGCAGCCGGCGGTAACACCGCGTTGAATACTGGCGCCGGCGACGACACGATCATCGTCTCCTCGACGGCCCCCGGCCTGGCAGGCTCGCTAGACAACATTCAGGGCATCTTCACCATCAACGGTGCCCTGGGCACGGACCATGCCATCTTTAGTGATCTGGGGGATCCCGATGCTAATGTCTACACCATCACGAACGAATCTGTGTTTCGTGGGGGCATGGGAGACGTAAGGCACAGCGAGCTGGAGATTCTCACGCTGAGCACCTCCACGGGCAATGACCGCGTCAATCTGCGGCTCGACGTGGGGGGCCCTGCGCTCCCAACCGTGGTGCAGCTCGACGGCGGGCCAGGCGCGCTCAATCTGTTCTGGGTGTTGGGCACGAACCAGAACGATACGGTCACTGTCGGCAACTTCGTGGCCGGTACACCAGCGCAGATCCTCGCCGGGGACCCAGTACAGATCCAAAACTTCGCCTCGCTGTTCATGTTCGGCTTCGAAGGCGATGACACGTTTACCAATAACACGGCCACGCCCTCGCTGCTCAGCGGGGGCCCAGGTACGGACAATCTCACTGGCGGTTCAAGTGGCGACCTGATCTTCGGCGGTGCCGATGCCGACCACCTCTTTGGCCGCGATGGCGACGATCAGATCTTTCTGGACCTGGACATCGCTCTGGACGGCACGATTTCGCCCGTCGCCATCGCACCTGGTACGGGCAATGGCGGGCCGGGTTTGAACGACATCGTTATCGCCTCGTCGCCCGCAGCCAACATCATTGGCGCGGAGGTGTTCCAGCCCCTTGGCGTGCTGGACGTGGTAAGCTGGCTTACGGGCCGCCCGATTCCGCCGGATGCCGTGCAGGCGATCATCAACGCGCTGCCATCCAATCCGCTCGTGCAGCAGTTGGCGCAGTTCTCGCCGCCGCCAGCCGGCCTGCCCGCACGCGTGCAGCTCCCGCTCAACCCGTTCGTGGCAGAGGCCTACTTGACGCTGCTGGGCCGTGTCGTCACCGATGCCGACCCAGGCGCCCAGTACTGGACCAATTTGGCCGCCTCAGGCCTGAGCATCGAAGACATCCGGCTGGGCTTCTTGGCCAGTGCCGAGTATTTTACACGCGCAGGCGGCACGCACGCAGGTTTTGTGGCTGCGCTCTACCGCGACCTGCTCGGCCGAGCGGGCGGCACCGGCGAGATCGCTTACTGGACGCAGCTTCTGGCGCAGGGCGCTTCGCGGTGGCAGATTGCCTATGGCATCATGCACAGCCATGAGGGCCTGAACTACCAGGTTACGGAGATTTACACGAAGCTCGGGTTAGCTGTTCCTACAGCGGGTGACCTCAACCGCGTGGCGATGGTGGCTGATTTCTTGGCCGGTGTGCCCTACAAGTTCGCATACGACCAGGTGCAGCTCCACGCGGGCAACTACATTGCCGCCAGCAAGACCTACCAATACGTGCTGGGGCTCTACGAGCGCGTGTTGGGGCGCACGCCCACCTCCGCAGAGTTGAGCTACTGGCTCACGGAGTTGGTGCGGGGGAACATCACCCAGGCCGGCCTGGCACACACGTTCATCAACTCGACGGAGCACCGCATCCTGGCAATCGAGGCGTTGTATCAGCAGCACCTTGGCCGGTCTGCCGATGCGGCTGGGCTTGCACACTGGCTGGGCCTGCTGGGACGCGGTGGAAGCATGGCCGATGTGCAGTTGGCCATTTTAAGTTCGTCGGAGTTTTACTCGCGCGCCGGCGGGACGGATCAGGCGTTTGTCGCTCAGCTTTATGTCGAACTGCTCGGGCGGGTGGGTGCCCAGGCGGAGCTGGACTACTGGTTGGGAGTTTTGGCCAGCGGCTCTCGCGGCCAGGTAGCGGTTGCGATCATGGCCAGCGTGGAGTTCCGCGCCACGGTCGTCGCGAGCTGGTATCTGCGGTACCTGCACCGGGATCCAACGAGTGCCGAGCGCGATCGCCAGGTGGCGGCGCTCGGGGCCGGCATGCCGCGTGAGCAAGTCCAGATTGGCATCTTGGCCGCGGCAGACTTCCGCGTGTAGCGTGCCTCAGTCAGGGCTAGCGTTCCAGCAGCCAGCGCGGCAGCAGCTTCCTCCGTTCTACGGGCGAAGCAGAGGAAGCTGCCTCGTGGCTTGCAGGCACGACCGCCGTGGCTCCCTGGATGGCGCGTTCAGGCGGCACGGCGATGGGCAACTCGCCCTGTGCGAGTTCGTGGCAGCAGTCGCCGCACAGGTCTTCTACGACCCACTTCCAGCTCGGGCGCCGGGTTACAATCTCGCGCTTGACGAGTTTGTGCCGCGTCCGCACGCGCGCGCACGTTGGCTGCCAGACCGTGTAATGCTCGCAGCCGTCGCAGGCCTCGCCGCAGGGGATGCTGCGGCCCGGCACGCAGAAATCTTCAACCACGCTCGAGTAGCAGGTCTTTTTGACCTCCTTTTCTTCACACACCAGGCGGCAGTACTTGTGCACCCCTTCGCAACAGCCGCAGCGCGAGCAGCGCTGGTCGGCGACGGCTGGCGCCTTGCAGGGCAGCAGTACGGCAATGGCTGGCAGCACGATTAAAGCAGCAGTTCGCATGGCAGGCTCCTCGCGTCCATCCGGCAAAACTGGTGCAAACGTCTCCTTGCGAGTGATCGACAAACTTGGGGGCCTCACTGGCACAATCTTGCGGACTTGAATCAGACTCATGCGCCCTGCCTTGCGGCAAGAGAGTTAAAGTGCGAAGACTTTACGGCACAGCGGTCGGGTTTCATGCGGCATGGCTTGCCGGGACTCCATGCCGCAAACGGTGCGGTCGCGTCCTTCTCCGCAAGTCGCCGGCAGCTCATAATGCTTGTGAGTCTGATCTCTGCTTTTAAAAAAAGTAGGCACTTCCGCGTGGCACGCACCTTGGCAATGGGCGATATCCACGGATGCGCCGTGGCGCTGCGCGTGCTGTTGGAAGCACTGAACCTGCAAAGGGACGACACGCTGATCACGCTCGGCGATTATGTCGATCGCGGCCCAGACTCGTTCTCCGCCGTACAGCAGCTCGTGGATCTCCGCCATGCCTGCAACCTCGTGGCACTGCGCGGCAACCATGAGGAGATGCTGCTGGACGCCCTGCGCAGCGAGCTTGCGCGCTCCGCCTGGCTGCGTTGCGGTGGTGCGGCCACCGTAGCGGCCTACGGGGCCGCGGATTCTCTGCCTCGCTTGCCCGAGGCGCACTTGGCGTTCTTCAAGCAGACTCTGCTGATCTACGAAACCCCCAGCCACTTCTTTGCTCATGCGAGCTACGTGCCTCAGCTCCCGCTCGACATGCAGCCGGCGGAAGTGCTGCTTTGGCCTTCGCTGCGAGACTACATTCCACCGCCTCACGTCTCAGAGAAGGCGGCCATTCTTGGGCACACCCCGCAATCGACCGGGCAGATACTAGATCTGGGGTACCTCAAGTGCCTCGACACAGGCTGCTGCTACGGCGGCTGGCTGACCGCCTTGGACGTTGAGAGCGGCGCGATCTGGCAATCCAACCAGCGGGGCGAGCTGCGGTATAAGGTGTAAGGCGGCTGAATCCGCCGCACTCTATGGTACCGCGGTATGTTCGGATGAGACGCCGCTTTGCCGAAGCATCGGGCATCGCGAAGGCAGCCCCAGAAGCCTGCCAGGTGCAACCACCCGACCGCGCCAGAACCGGCAGCACGTTGCCCTCCCAAACGGCCGCGGGATGCCCGGCCTCGAGTTGCCTTCCCCCCTTGAACTTGCACTCGTATGCTTTCGTTGCCAGCAAGCCATGCGCTGCTTACCATAGCACGCGGTCCTTAAAGATTCGGAGAAACATCATGTTGCGCGACGTTAGTTATGGTGCGTGGTACGCTTGGGGCTGCGTGTTGGCGAGCGCCGTCTTGCTCGCCGCCCTCGCCGGCCGGCCGCGGTCGAATGCGCAAGACCCCGCCGAGCCGCCCCGCCTGTTCGAGATGCGCACCTACATCGCTCACGACGGCAAGCTCGATGCCCTCCACCGCCGCTTCCGCGAGCACACCACGCGGCTGTTCGAGAAGCACGGCATGAGCAACGTCGGCTACTGGGTGCCCGCCGAAGGGGATGAGGCCGCCAACACCCTCATCTACATCCTCGCCTATCCCAACCGGGAGGCACGCGAGCAGGCATGGCAGGCCTTTGTAAACGACCCCGAGTGGAAAGCCGCTAAAGAGGCCTCAGAGACAGACGGACCGCTCGTGAAGCACGTTGAAGTGAAGTTCCTCACGCCCACCGACTACTCGGCCATTCGCTGATCCAGAAGACCGCTGCAATGATCGGCCCACGCGGCCGCGTCGTCCCGTTCGCCTACAGCCCCAAGAACGGCACGGGCACCAAAAATGCGTGCTGCTCGTAGAGGCTCGCGACGCCGTGCCAGGAGGTGTACTGCGTAAAGTACACGATCAGCACATAAAAGCCCACCACGGGCAGCATGGCAAGCCGCGCAGCCTGGCGAATGAACCAATTGCGTGGCCGCTGGCGGTGCGCGGCGTAGCCGCACACCCACCCGACCAGCAACCGCGCCGGGAGGATAAAGATCACAAACACCAGGCTCGGCAGCCAGGCGGCCTCTCGCGGCACAATCTCGATCTTGAGCAGGTACAAGGGCACTGCGAACGCCAGTGTTACGAGCACTGCCAGCCAAAAGCCTATCGGTGCCTTGCGAAATAGGCGGCGCACAGCCCCTACCTCGAAGAATGCCCCAAAGCGGTTTTCGGCTGCAAACCGCGCCTGCAAAAACGGCAGGTACAACAACACCAGCATCAGACCTATCCCGCCTACAAACGCCGCCAACCCATGGCCTCTGCTGCCCAGCGCCAACAGAGAAATTGGCAGCACCAACCAGATCATTCCACCCGCAAATCCGCGCACGCCCAGCCAGAAGTAATAGGGCAGCCGCAGGCCCGTGGCAAAATCCCATAGCCCGTCTCGGACCCACGTGTAGAGTCGCGGCTCCCAAACCGCCTTACGATGCGGCAGGCGCAGCGCGTCTCCCACTGACTGGCCGCGCACCAGCGCCGCGATGGCACGGCCGGCCGCAAGTACCACCACCAACCAAAAGCCAAGCGCGGCAATCGTCACCAGCACCATCACCCAGAGACCAATGCTCCAACCCCGGTCAGCCAACCCAGCCTGCTCAATCAAGCGGGCACGTGCGGCCATCGCAGATACGAACCGTACCGGCAAGAGCGCAACCCATGCACCCGCCACAAACATCCCCAGTCCTGCCGCCTTGTGCAGGCCGACAAAGCCGTCTCTCAAGCGGCCGCTGCGTGCGACACGCCCGCTGCACTCCAACAAATAGCCGAGGCTGAGAAACTGCACCAGCGGAAACGTGGCCAGCACGGCCAGCCCAGCGACAACGGTCGCCAGGCCCACGAGCTTCACCTGAAAGCCCACCAACCACCCCAGCAGCCGCACCAGCCAATGCCGGGGGCTTGCACCCCCTGCCACCTCGGCCAACAGCACACCCCTGGCATCCTGGTTTCCGCCGGATGAGTCGAGCGCCAGGGCATCTCTGGGCACGTTTGCTTGCCCTTCGCCCTGCGGCTTGCCAGACTCGACGACCACCGCTTCGATCGCCTGGCTGTTTGCGGCCTGGCATGGCAAACGCTCGGGCGGAACGACAAGCTGCGCCGCAAAGACTCGTTCGGGCTGGTCCACGGTTCTACGCCGCCAACAACACGCCGCATCGCTAGGGGCCAATGGCCGCACTTCACTATAGTAGTACCCTCCGAGATTGCCAGCGGTTGCAAGAGGGGGGCTGACGCTGTCATGCAGCTTGTACAGCGCGGCTTGGGAAAGCGCCGGGCCGAGGCAGGCACTTGCGTCGCAAGTTGCGCGGTCCAATCGTGCCCACAGCGAGCGGTCCCGCCCAGCGCGTGAGGCGGCATTGGAAGGTTGCCCCGAGACATGGCTGGTCTTTCCGCGACCGGGCCCGGCATGTACGGCCAGATGGGGGCTATGCTCGCCGGCCATGCGCCATAAGCCCGGCGGCTACGATCGTTCCGGCCCCGTGTGGATTACGCTAGAATGGTGAAGAGAAATGTACGTCAGCCTTTCAGGGTGACGTGAGGTTTCGGCATTTCGTGCTGTTTGCACCATTCTCGTCAGGTTGGAAGGCCTGACGTGCGGTGCCGTACGACGTAAGACACGCCGCCCGGCCGCGGCTTCCCAACGAGAAGAGGAGGTTTGAGATGAAACGCCACGCACGCCTGCGGTTTTGCGCCTGCATTCTTCTGGCAGCGGTTCTGTCTGGGGCGGGTTTGGTCCAGGCCGAAGCCGAGCAAGGCAGGCTGCCGCCAGACGAGGCCAAGGCGCGAGATCAGGCGGTGAACAAGGCGGTCGGCTACTTGCGCACGGCGCAGGCCGCAGACGGTTCGTACAGTGCCCAGGCCGGTCCGGCCGTCACGGCGTTGGTAACCACGGCCCTCTTGGCGCACGGCCGCAGCGTAAACGATCCGCAGGTGGCGCGCGGCCTCAAGTACCTGGAAGGCTTTGTGCAACCGGACGGCGGCATCTATCAGCCCGACACCTTTTACAAGAACTATGAGACCTGTCTGGCGATCCTTTGCTTCAGCAGGGCCAACGTAGACGGCCGCTACGCAGATTTGTTGAAAAAGGCCGAGGCGTTCGTGAAAGAGTTGCAGTGGGATGGGTCGGAGGGCCACGACGAGTCGAGCTTCCACTACGGCGGTGCGGGCTACGGCCGCGGCAAGCGTCCCGACCTTTCCAACACGCAGTTCTTGCTCGACGCACTCAAGGCCACCGGCAACGGTCCGGACGACGAGGCTGTGAAGAAGGCGCTGATTTTCGTCTCTCGCTGCCAGAACCTGGAGAGCGAACATAACACCACGGAGTTCCCCGCCAAGAATCCTGACGGCGGGTTCTATTACACACCGGCCGCGGGTGGGTCGAGCCAAGCCGGGCCGCTGCCCAACGGCGGGCTGCGCAGCTACGGCTCGATGACCTACGCCGGGCTCAAGAGCATGATCTTCGCCGGCGTCGGCCCGGAAGACCAGCGCGTCAAGGCGGCTGTAGAGTGGATCAAGAAGCACTACTCGCTAAGCGAGAATCCCGGGATGGGAGACGCCGGCCTGTATTACTACTACCACACGTTCGCCAAAGCGCTCGACGCGCTGGGCCAAGACGTCTTCGTCGATGCCGACGGCACAGAACATCACTGGCGCCGCGAGCTGGCACGCGAACTCATCTCCCGGCAGCGTGCCGACGGCGCCTGGGTAAACGACAACAGCCGCTGGCTCGAAGGCGATCCGAACCTGGTTACCGCCTACGCGCTGCTGACACTGGCCTATTGCAAGTAGCAGAGACGCCAGCCGCCCCCAGCCGATTAGCCCTGTCCATCGGATGGGCGATATGGGGCGCCTCGCCCCATGGCGCCGCCACGCGGCGCCGCCGCTAGATGTAATACATGTTCGCAGCCTGGCGCCGTGCCCGTTCGAGCAGTGCGGCAAATGTGATGCGCCGCAGTACCCCCTGCTGTGCGGAGGCCGCCTCGCGCCAGCATTCCGCCAGCGCGTGTGCAGCAGCGGTCGCATCGGCAGCTTCGCTGGTTCGCTCCTGAAGGCCCTCGATCGCGCTCATCACGTCCCACAACGTGATGCGTTCCGGCGGCCTTGCCAGCCGATAGCCGCCTGCCGCCCCGCGCGTGCTGGCCACGATGCCGGCCCCCTTGAGCTGCAAGAGTATCTGCACCAAAAAGCGCGAGGGTATGCCATGCCGGCCCGCAATCTGGCGAATCCGCAACGGCTCTCCGCTGGCGTACGCCCCTGCCAGCTCATACACGGCCAAGCAAGCGTATTCGGTCTTTGCAGAGACTTTCACGGCTCATTGATTGCTGGACCAACGCCGTTATTCCCACAGCGCCGCGTTGTACAACCGCTTTCTAGCCGACCCAAACTCCAGATTCACCCGTGTTCGCGATATGGATCAGACTGGAATGCCCAACACACGAGCCAGAGCTTTAGGATTGAATCGCTCGTCGGCAGGGCTCGCCCAAACGCGTAGGGACATCCTCGCCTGCCAGCACCGCAAACGCCCTGTCACCTTCACAGCCTACTGGGCCCACGCACGAACGTCTACTTTCAAGCCGACTGATGAGTTTGCTCCTCCCCTTCCCAACGCTTGGCGGTCCGCTCGCCCTCGGCGGCAACACGCACTACCTCGAATGAAGTCCACACTCGGTCTTGGCAAATCCGCTCCATCGGCCGGCACGCTCGTCCTCACCCAGCAACACCGGCCGCGTGCACGGCCAGCACCCAATGCTGGGGTAGCCCTGGTCGTGCAGCGGGTTATAGGGGACTCCCTCCTCTGTGATCACCTTCCAAACCTGTTGCTTGGTCCAGTTGGCCAGCGGGCTTACCTTCACCAAACCAAACTTGTGGTCCCAGCCCACGATCGCAGCATGCGCACGGTCCGGGCTCTGGTCGCGCCGAATGCCGCTCATCCAGGCATCCATACCGGCCGCGGCCCGCTGCAAGAGCGAGATCTTACGGTCCATGCAGCACTTGTCCGGGTTGCTCAGGTACACCGGCCCGCCGTTCGCCGCCTCGTACTCGGCCACGGTCAACTCGGGACGAATGAACTCTACTTCGATGCCGTAGCGCTCCAAGATCCGCTCGCGCAGTTCGAGCGTTTCCTTGAACTGGTACCCCGTATCCAGGTTGAACACCCGCGTGCGGGGCTCGATTTGCGCCAGGTAGTGAATGATCACGCAGCCCTCGGGACCAAACGCCGTCGCCATGCTGAGCCGCGGAAAGTAGTGCTCAACGGCCCAGGCGATGATTTCACGCGGCGAGGCCGCCTCTAGCCGCTGACTCTGCTCGGCCAACCACGCCACCAGCTCGGGTGCAGGCGTAACTTTGCCATTGGCCCGCATCGTGGCGTTGCCCGAACCGCCCAGACCCAAAACTGCAACCTCCCCTGGGTGGGCCGTGTGTTGTTGCCCTGTAACGCGTGCTGCGGTTCCACACGCCTTTGGTGTGTCAGATGGCGGCTGGGTCAGCTCGTGGTATGCAGCGGTACTTATCGTGCTAGCCGCGCGCGAAGGCGGGCTGGGCTGGGCCGCAGAGAATTGGTCGGGCTCCATCAAGTTGGCGGCAACTCCAAGTGGACTCACGGCACACCCTCGCCACAAGCGAGGACCCTGAAATCGTACTTATCTTTACAATCAAAGTCAACAATATACGCCCATTCCTTGCTATCGGCCGGAGGACTTCGGGTTCTGCACTATGTAAGGATTGGCGCGGGGCAATTAATCCCAAAACGCCCATGTTTGGTGGCATTTGCGGGCCTCGAACAGGGTTCGAAACAGCGGTTGCTGCGAGTTTGGAAGCGTATCTAGCGTGGGGCTGAGCTGTTCGCGCAGCCACGCAGCGTCCATTACTTAGAGCCTGGGGCCAGCATGGGTGCACCGATGCTGGACAAACGTCGCAGTTCGTCCGCCCGGTTAGCGTGCACTATTCCGCCGATCTCCGCGTTGCCACATTTGGGTTGTCCGGCAGCGGCGTTCCCGCAGACCGGGCGCTCTCGTGGCCACATTGGGCGCCAACGCGGGCGAAGCCGGATGGATCGCTCCATCGGAACGCTGGGCACGCATTCTAGCGAGTGCGGCTAAGGCCCTAAGGCAAGTGCGGCTAGGTGAGTGCGGCTGGCAAGTGCGGCTAGGCAAACACGGCTAGACAAGCGCGGCGACAACGGCAGACCGGTCGTACTGCCGCCTTTGCGCTGGCAGGGGCGCGGGTTAAGCTAGCAGGCTCAGGCCCCCACAGCCCGTGAGTGCTTGCCGATGGCATGCCCTAGACCTCTGCCCTCCGCCTTGCATGGCATTTTGATGGCGGCAGCATTCTGGGCTGCGGCCGCGTCAGGCACCGCAGCAGAGCCGTTGGCGCAGGCACAGGTGGCAGAGCCGGTCCTGACAGCGAACGGCGAGGCTCTGGACTTCGAGCGGGAGATTGCTCCCTTGCTCGCTCGGCGCTGCCTTGGTTGTCATAACCCTGGCGAGCGCAAGGGCGGCCTAGATCTGACAACCGAGCAAGGCCTCAAGGCAGGAGGAGATAGCGGCCCTGTTTTGGCAGCACCGCCGCTTGAGGGGCTGATCTGGCAGCGTGTGTCGGCGGGGGAGATGCCGCCCGAGGAGGGCCTGCCGGCGGAAGAGCGGGAACTGTTGCGACGATGGCTCGCAGCGGGTGCGGGCTATCGATCGCCCATCGATCCGCTGCGATACACGAGCGACGTGCGGGCCGGCTACGACTGGTGGTCGCTCGTGCCGCCGCGCGAGCCGACGTTGCCGACCGTGCAGCGCACAAGCTGGGTGCTCAATCCCATCGATGCCTTTGTGCTTGCGCGGCTCGAGGCGGCCGGCCTGGAGCCTGCGCCGCCGGCCGATCGGCGGGTGCTTATCCGCCGAGCTTATTTCGACCTTTTGGGCCTCCCACCTTCTCCGGAGGAGGTCGCGTCTTTTGTGGCCGACCCAGCACCTGACGCTTACGAACGGCTGATCGACCGCCTGCTGGAATCTCCTCATTACGGCGAACGGTGGGCGCGGCACTGGCTGGATGTGGTTCGCTACGGAGAGAGCCAAGGCTTCGAGCGAGACAAGCTGCGTGCCAATGCCTGGCAGTACCGAGACTGGGTGATCTGGGCATTCAACCGCGACCTGCCCTATGACGAGTTCGCGCGGTTGCAAATTGCCGGAGACGTGGTGGCACCGCACGATCCGTTGGCTGTCATCGCCACGGGGATGCTCGTGGCCGGGCCTTGGGACGAGGTCGGGCAGATGCAGCAGAGCGCCGCGATGCGTGCCGTGGTGCGGCAGGACGAGATGGAAGATTACGTCAGCGTCATCGGCCAGGCGTTCCTGGGGCTTACCGTCCATTGTGCCCGCTGCCACGATCACAAGTTCGATCCGGTGACGCAGCAAGACTACTATGGCCTGTGTGCCAGCCTGGCGGGTGTACATCACGGAGAAAGGCCGGCCCAGACGGACGCAACCCGCTCCGCTGCCGCAGCCGAGCAGGCCCGACTGGAAGAGCAGGCGGCGCCGCTGCGCGCCGCGCTGGCAGCACTTGAAGACGAGGTGCGCAGCCAAGTGCTGGCAGAGCGCCCGCCCCCCTTTTTGCCCCAGCCGGTGGCTCGCTGGGAGTTTGAAGGAAACCTGGACGATTCTCTGGGCCGCCTGCATGGCACGGCATACGAGGGCGCACATGTCTCCGGCGGCCGGCTCGTGCTGGACGGCAGGGGCTACGTGATTTCGTCCCCTCTCGAATCCGACTTGTGCGAGAAAACGCTCGAAGCCTGGGTGCTGCTCTCGGACCTCGACCAGCAAGGCGGCGGCGTCATTGGGGTGCAGACACCGGACGGTGCGCTATTCGACGCGATCGTGTATGGCGAGCGTGAGCCGCGGCGCTGGGTGCCCGGCAGCAACGGATTCGTGCGCACGCGAGATGTGGGAGGGTTGGAGGAGACCGCCTCGCCCTCCGAGCTGGTGCATGTGGCCATCGTGTACAGTCCAGATGGTGCCATTGCCATGTACCGCCAAGGGCGGCCCTATGGCCGTCCCTACCAGGTGGCCCAGGTGGCCCAGTTTCAGGCGGGCAACGCACATGTGGTGTTTGGCCTGAGGCACAGCCCTCCAGGCGGCAACCGAATGCTGCGGGGAGAGATCGAACGCGCCGCATTGTATGACCGAGCGCTCACAGCCCAGCAGGTCGCTGCGATTGCTGGCCTGCCGCCCGACGTGACATTGGACGAAATCCGCGGCCGCCTCTCGCCCGAACAACGACGCAAGTGGATCGATCTCAAACGCCGTCTCTCTCTGATCGAGGCACAACAGCAGTTGCTGGTCGATGGGCCGGTCTACGCCGTCGTGCCCAAGGAGGTCCGGCCTACGCACGTTTTGCACAGAGGCGATACACGCCAGCCGCGCGCGGAGGTTTCTCCTGGCGGCATCCGCGCACTTGGCGGGGCCGACTTCCGACTCGATGCAACGGCTTCAGATGCCATACGCCGCAGCCGCCTGGCTGACTGGGTCGCCAGTGCCGAAAATCCGCTGTTCGCGCGCGTCATGGCGAACCGGGTATGGCACTACCACTTCGGCGTGGGGCTCGTCGATACGCCCAACGACTTCGGCTTCAACGGCGGCCGGCCCACCCATCCCGAGCTGCTCGATTGGCTGGCCCTGCAACTTGTGCGCGGCCGCTTCAGCCTTAAGCACCTGCATCGCCTAATCATGTGCTCCAACACTTACCGCCAGTCAAGCGCGTTCAACGCCCAGGGCGTGGCTGTGGATGCGCAGAACCGCCTCTTGTGGCGCAAGACGCCGCTGCGGCTGGAGGCGGAAGAGATACGCGACGCCATGCTGGCCGTGGCCGGAGAGCTGAATCCCCAATTTGGCGGGCCAGGCTACCGCGACTTCCGTACCTTCACCTTCAATACCCAGTTCTACGAGGCGATCGACCCAGAAGGCTTCGAATACCAGCGCCGCAGTATCTATCGCACCTGGGTTCGCTCCGGCACCAACCCACTGTTGGACGTGCTCGATTGCCCCGATCCGTCGACCATGACGCCCGTACGCGCCGTAACCACCACGCCGCTCCAAGCCCTCGCCCTGCTGAACGACGTGTTCGTGCTCCGTACCAGCCGCGCCTTTGCCGCCCGTGTGCAGGCCGAGGTGCCCGCAAACGCCCCCGCACAGGTCGAACGGGCCTATCTCCTGGCCTACGCTCGTGCCCCTTCACAAGAGGAGCAAGACCTTGCGACGCAGTTCGTTGAGCAGCACGGCCTGGCCGCATTGTGCCGCGTGCTCTTCAATAGCAACGAGTTCCTCTATGTCGACTGATGAACGCCTGATTCGCGGAGCCGCCGCCCCTGGCCGTGCCCCCTATCGATTGGCCGCCGCCAACGGTGGCTCCTGCCGCTACGCGGCCTCCCATCACCGGGCCGAGGATGCCCTCGTGGACCGCCGCGGTTTCCTCAACTGGGTCACGGCCGGCCTGGGAACCGCGGCGCTCTACAGTCTGCTTGCACGCGAACGCGCGGCGCATGCCCGCGTGCCGGGCGAGGCAGACGATCCTCCGCCGCACCACACGCCCAAGGCGGTCCGCGCTATTCACGTGTTCCTCTGCGGAGGGCTCAGCCACATCGACTCGTTCGACTACCGGCCGGAGCTTGCGCGCCGGCACGGCCAGGCGCTGCCCGCCGAAGGCGAACGGCCCGACGTGTTCTTCGGCCAGATCGGCCTGCTGCGTGGGGCAGATTTCGCCTTCCATCAGCGAGGCGCCAGCGGCCTGTGGGTCTCGGACCTCTTCCCCTACCTAGCCCAGCGGGCCGACGAGCTTACGGTGATTCGCTCGATGGTGGCCGAGACCTCGAACCATACGCCGGCCATGTTCCAGGCGAACACGGGCTTCCGCCTCAACGGCTTTCCCGTACTGGGATCGTGGCTCTCCTTTGGCCTGGGGGCAGAGAGTGACGATCTGCCCGCCTACGTGGTGCTGCCAGATGCCCGGGGCAAGCCGGCAGGCGGCTCGATCAACTGGAGCAACGGCTTCTTGCCTGCCCGCCACCAAGGCGTACCTTTGGCCAGCCGCGGCCCGGCGATCCGCAACCTTCAACCGGCCGAGCCGCTTTCGGGGGAACTCGAAAGGGACAGTCGTGCCCTGCTGGATGCATTGAATCGCCGTCACCTGCAAGAACGCGGAACCAGCGACGCGCTCGCGGCACGTATCAAGAGCTATGAGCTTGCGGCGCGCATGCAGCTTTCTGTACCCGAGGCCGCGAACCTCGATGCCGAGACAGCGTACACACATGCTCTGTACGGCATCGGTCAGCCAGAAACAGACGATTTTGGCAGAAGCTGCCTGCTCGCCCGCAGGCTGTTGGAGCGCGGCGTGCGGTTCGTACAGTTGTTCTCGGGTGGGGCTTTCGGCTCGCCGCGCATCAACTGGGACGGGCACGAAGACGTGAAGGAGAACCACACACGTGAAGCACGCCGCATCGACCAGCCGCTGGCGGGCCTGCTGGGAGACCTGCGCGAGCGGGGCCTGCTAGAAGACACGCTGGTGATCTTCAGCACCGAGTTTGGCCGCACGCCATTTACGCAATCGGCAGATGGTACGTTGGGTGCGGGCCGAGACCACAACCAGTACGGCTTTTCCGTCTGGCTGGCGGGCGCGGGCCTGCGCCACGGCATTGCCCATGGCAGCACCGACCCGTTGGGGTTGAAGGCCGTAGAGAACGTGGTCACCTGGCACGATTGGCATGCGACCATCTTGCACTTGCTGGGGATTGACCACGAGCGACTGACGTTTTACCACAACGGCATTCGCCGCCGGCTGACCAACGTGCATGGGCAGGTGATCAGAGAGATTCTCGCGTGAGCGGTCCTGGCACCCTGTAGCGGCGGCGTCCCCCGATGCCGGCCGGGTGACCCACCTTGCCCCATCTTGTAAGAGGCGGAAGCACGTGCTGGCCCGGCGGGGTTGCGACGCTGCCGGCACAGGCCGCTACTCCTCGTGCGTGCTGCGCTGCCGCAGTTCGGTGGAGCTGAGATCGATTCTGAACTCCGACTCCGGCACGCCGTCGCAGATCGCGGCAAGTACGGGCGGCAGCACAAGGTCAGCCATTGTTTCGAAGCGGCCCTCATGCAGCCGGCCGAATACAAGGAAGCGGCAGCCGCGCGCGGCCAGCAGCTCGAGCGCCGCGTCTCTGGCCGGCACGCTGCCGTAATAGCGTGGGTCGGCGATGCGTACGGCTGTATCGGCCCCTACGACGAACGTGGCCCCTGGAAAGATCGCTGATTTTTCCACGAATGTCGGTGCATGCGTGAACCAGAGGGCCTCGTCGTCGCGGAACTGCCGGCGCCTCAGAGCCATCTCGGTGTAGTCCAGGGGGGGCTTGTCGACATTGGCGATGGAGAGTTCGTACTCCACCGTTCGCCCCAGCCTGGCCTGTGCCAGAGCTGCCATCTGCAAGTGGCCGTCGTGGCGGGGGTGGAATGCGCCTGGAAAGAGCGTCCGCGGGACGTGCCCTTCCGCCTGTGAACCAGACGGAGGCAGACGAATCTCGCCGGCCAACGCCCCTTCTCCTACAGCAGCCAGCGCGCCGACGAGGAGCTGCTGCCACGCCGCAGGTGCCGTTGTGCTCTCCACCTCGACGTGCTCGTCAGAACGCAGCAAGCCTTCGATGCGCTCTTGCACGCCGCATGCCCCGGCAAGCAGGTTGAGTACGAACGCACAGGCCGCCCGCTCCTCGCCCGCACGGTCTCGCGCGCCCTTGCATAGCAGCAGAGAATGCGTGACCGTGCATGCTTGGGTTTGCGCCGCCGCATGCAGCCGGTGCGGCCCGCGCTTCGGACGATCGCTCACCAGGCTCGCTGTGCAGCCAAGCCCAACCAATCGCTCGGCCGCGGATCTCCCGGCAAGTGCCAGGGCCTCTTCAAAGGCTGCCATCGCCATGGCCCGCGCCGTGCTCGCCGAGCAAAAATGCTCCGGCCGCGCCCGCAACCAACGGCACATGGCCGCCTCGGAATATGGGACGTGCGCCGCCAGCAAGAGCCGCGATCCGCCAGGCACGCACAGCAGCGACCCGATGGCCGTGGCCCCACCACCCGTAATCCCCATTACACACTGCCGGCCCGAGGCATGAATCGCCCGAATCAACGCATCGGCATGTACCAAGCCGCTCTCGATCATCAAGGCACAATACCGCGCCTGCGCTGCCGGCAACAATTGCCCGCCCGACTCGCGCGGCCGCTGGAATGCCCCCAAGATTCATGCCGCATGCTAGAATACCTGTTTCTGAACCTGCGACCTGCGATGTATCGCCAGCCGGAGGTTGCCTGCGCGTGAGCCGCGACGAGCCATCGGTCGATCGACGTACGTTCATCAAGGCCGGCGCGGGTGCTGCCGGCCTCGGAGTTGTCGGCAGCGCTGCGCAGGACAGCCCGGCAGCCGAGGCGGCGCTGCACCTGCCGCTCAAGACGGCCGAAGCACGCGAGGTGGCCAGTGTCTGCCCCTACTGCGCGGTCGGTTGCGGCCAGCTTGTGAGCGTGCGAGACGGCCGGATCGTGAACATCGAGGGCAATCCCGCCAGCCCGATCAACGAGGGGACGCTCTGCCCCAAGGGGGCGGCAACCTATCAGCTTGTCGTCAATCCGCAGCGCATCACCACCGTGCGCTACCGAAGGCCCGGGGGTACGAGTTGGGAAGATCGCACGCTCGACTGGACCATGGATCGCATCGCCCGGCTCGTTCAACAAACGCGAGACGCCACGTTTTGCGAATGGTGGGAGACAATGGGGCCCGATGGCAGGCCCGTGCGCAAGCGCGTCAATCACACGTTGGCCATTGCATCGCTGGGCGGAGCCACGATCGATAACGAGTGGAACTACTTGCAGGCCAAGCTGCTGCGGGCCTTGGGCGTCGTGGCCATCGAAAACCAGGCCCGCACGTGACACAGCTCGACCGTGCCCGGTCTGGGCACCTCGTTCGGCCGCGGCGGCGCCACGACCTTTGCCCGCGACCTGGCCAATGCCGACTGCATTCTCATCATGGGCTCCAACATGGCCGAGTGCCACCCCGTGGCCTTCCGCTGGGTGGCCGCGGCGCAAGAGCGGGGTGCCGTGGTGATCCATGTCGATCCGCGGTTCACGCGCACCTCGGCCTTAGCGAATCTCTATGTCCCCCTGCGCGCAGGGAGCGATATTGCCTTCCTCGGCGGTCTGATCCGCCATGTGCTGCACGAAGGGCGCGAGTTCCGCGAGTATGTGCAGCATTACACGAATGCGTCCTTCATCGTGTCGGCCGACTATCGAGATAGCGAAGATCTCGATGGCGTCTTCTCCGGTTTCTTGCCGGAGGGACGCTACGACCATGCCACCTGGCAGTACGAGCGCGGACCTGACGGCCAGCCGCTTACAGACCCCACGCTCAGCTCGCCGCAGTGCGTATTCCAGATTGTCAAGCGGCACTTTGCGCGGTATACGCCCGAGATGGTCGAGCAGATCTGCGGCACGCCGCGCGAGCTGTTTTTGCAAGTGGCGCGCACGCTCTGCGACTGCTCGGGCCCGCATCGCACCACCGCCCTGTGCTACGCAGTGGGCTGGACCCAGCACACCACCGGCGTGCAGGTGATTCGCGCCGCCGCCATCTTGCAGCTTTTGCTGGGGAACATTGGGCGTCCTGGCGGGGGGATCTTGGCTCTGCGCGGGCACGCCACCATCCAAGGCTCTACGGACCTGGCCACGCTATATCACTTGCACCCTGGGTACTTGCCTGCGCCCAGCGCGCTCAAGCCGCACGACACACTGGCAGACTATCTGCAAGCCGAGACGCAGCCGGATACGTACTGGTCGAATCTGCCGAAGTTCTTCATCAGCCAGCTTCGCGCGTGGTTTGGGGAGGCCGCCAGCGAAGAGAACGAGTTCGGCTACCAGTTTCTGCCCAAGACAGTAGGAGACCACTCGCACCTGCCGTTGTTCGTCGATATGTATGAGGGGCGCATCAAGGGCTTTTTCGTAGTAGGGCAGAATCCGGCCGTGGGCGGACAGAACGCCAGGTTGCAGCGTCAGGCCCTGGCGCGGCTCGAGTGGCTCGTGGTCCGGGACCTGTTCGAGACAGAAACGGCTAGTTTCTGGAAAGACTCGCCCGAAGTGCAGCAGGGCCTGCTCAGGACAGAAGATATTCGCACCGAGGTCTTCCTGCTCCCGGCCGCCGCCGCCGCAGAAATGGACGGCAGCTTCACCAACACGCAGCGGCTCGTGCAGTGGCACGATAAGGCGGTCGATCCGCCTGGCGATGCACGCAGCGATCTCTGGTTCACTGTTCATCTCGGGCTGCGGCTCAAGCAGCTCTACGCTGCCAGCCAGCTCGATCGCGACCGGCCGATCCAGGCCCTCACCTGGGACTACATCCGGCCCGAGGAGAATGCCCGCTGGCGGATCAAGGACGAGCCGTCTGCCGAGGCCGTGCTCAAAGAGATCAACGGCTATTACTGGGCCGACGGCCGGCCGCTGGCCACGTTCGCCGAGCTTGCCGCAGACGGCAGCACCGCCTGCGGCGGTTGGGTATACACGGGGGTGTTCGCCCCGGACGAAGAGAACCCGCTCGGCCGCAATCGCGCCAGAGAACGCATGGCAGACGGATGGCTTTCGCCAGGCTGGGGCTTCGCATGGCCCTCCAACCGCCGAATCCTGTACAACCGTGCTTCCGCCGACCCGCACGGCCGTCCCTGGGCCAAAGAAGCCAGGCTGGCAGCGCTGCACACCGCCGGCCAGTACGCCGGATACGTCTATTGGGACGAGGCAGCCAGCCGCTGGACCGGCATCGATCAGCCAGACTTTCCCTTGCACAAGCCGCCGCAGGCCGCTGCCCGTCCTCGCCAGCAAGGAGTCGAAATGCACGATGGCACCGCGCCGTTCGTGCTGCGTCCCTGGGGTAAGGCATGCCTGTTCGTGCCAAGCGGCCTGGCAGATGGGCCGCTGCCCGTGCACTACGAGCCGTACGAGTCTCCGCTGCCAAACTTGCTGTATCCAAACCAGCCCACAAACCCTGTTGCCAAGGTGTGGCGGCTGGCGATCAACCGCTATGCACAGCCAAGCTCCAAAGAATACCCCCACGTGGTCTCCACCTATCGTCTAACCGAGCACCATCTGTCCGGCAGCATGAGCCGCTGGCTGCCTTGGTTGGCGGAATTGCAGCCGGAACTCTTCTGCGAGCTAAGCCCGGAACACGCGGCCGAGTTGGGGATTGCCAACACAGACTGGGTCGAGATCAGCACGCCACGGGGGGCGATCCGCGCCAAGGCCCTGGTAACGCCGCGCATCAGACCCTTCTACGTGGCAGGGCGGGTGATCCACCACGTGGGCTTGCCCTGGCATTGGGGCTACAAGGGCCTTACCACGGGCGACGTGGTGAACGACCTTTCTGCGCTCGTGGGCGATCCCAACGTCACAATTCACGAGGCCAAGGTCTTCGTCTGCCAGGTACGTGCGGTAAGAAAGACGTGAAGAGCGGGGCAGCGGTGTTCGGCCTGCCTGAGCAAGCGGGGACGCTTGCTCTACGTGGCACAAGCGTCTCGCCGTAGCACAAGCGTCCCCGCTTGTGCGGAACTGCCGGACCCGTTCGCCCTGCCTGAGCAAGCGAGGACGCTTGCTCTACGTAGCACAAGCGTCCCGCCGTAGCACAAGCGTCCCCGCTTGTGCAGATGTGCCGAAAGCGTTTGGCCTGCCTGAGCAAGCGAGGACGCTTGCTCTACGTGGCACAAGCGTCTCGCCGTAGCACAAGCGTCCCCGCTTGTGCAGATGTGCCGAAAG
>FWWM01003650.1_pt1 | contig 37769 bp, 36 predicted proteins | sample 2228351 | NCBI WGS metagenome assembly FWWM01 (sample SAMEA103939774, study PRJEB20133) | metagenome
TCATGTTGAAGATTGACTTGTCGTTCACAAGATGACGACGCATAACACTTCAGTCAAGCGCCGATCGCCTGCGGCGTCGGCTTACCTCAAACGTTAGAGAACAAGTCATCATGCGGGAGATGGCGCGCACCGTAATCTTTGCAGCTATTGGACTTGGCATCGCCTCGCCAGTCTGGGCGCACGGGATAGTTGGTGTCGCAGGCCCAATCGTTTTTTCCGCCGTATTCTTTGGCCTAGTTGGCGGTGCGGTAGTAGCGATTCTCCGAAAGGAACAAAACGACGGTATTGGTCCGTCATTTGGGGCGCTTACCCTAGCGTATGTGATCTATTCGTTTGCTGAGTCAGGCACCTTGATCTTTTCGGATTTAGGGGCGTTACTGTTCGGCCTCTTGCTTGTGGTAGTGGGAGGCGCAATTCCTTTGGGCTTCGCTTATCTGGCTATGTTTGCACTGGTCTCATTTCTTCTTCGTCAAGGGCATCTGCGCGGAGGTAAGGTTAAGTGAATTTGTTCTCTAACATTTCAATCGAGAGTGGATCGCCTACGGCTCCCACTCATCTCAAACGTTAGAGCTTATGCGCCGGGCAGCTTTTGTTGTTATTGCATTCCTGCTGCTTCATCGCATGGCTGCAGCTGAGGCTGCTCCCAACTTCAAGTACGACAGGCAATTGGCGATTGAGCTGGCGCAAGCCTATATTCGTTGGGAGTTGCGACTCCCAAGTCAGTCCGAGGTAGGTGAAGTTAATTTTAGGAAGCCCTATATTCACTCGGCTACCGACCGAGCGGGGCTCAATTTCGTGTTCGTGGCGTTCCCGTCGTTAACAACGAGTTGGGGGGCTTACGCGACGTTCCAAGTGTGCAAATCTACGCCACTGCTAATGCCTAACGACGTCAGCACAGTGAACACTTTCACGGCCTACTGGGAGGATACGAAGCGAATCAATTCATCTGTATCCGTAGCCTTACCGGACGTTTGCCCTAAAGATGAAGAATAGAAGCTCTAACCCTTCAGTCAAGCGCCGATTGCCTACGGCATCGGCTTACTTCAAACGTTAGGCTGCCATGACTCAAACGTGTGCGACGGTTATCGGGATTGTTCTCCAGCTGTTCGGGGCGGGCTACCTTATCGTGCAAGCTTGGCGCACGACGCAGAAACTCGGGAAGTTTGGTGCGCAGGCTACGTACGACAATTTTTCTTCAATGATCGAGACTCTCGCGCACGAAGTAGGGGCGCAGTTCAAACACCAGCTATTTGGCTTCGCTTTCCTTTTGGTCGGGTCAGCCTTCCAGTTGTATGCAGCGGTGGCAGCCTAACAATTCAGTCAAGCGCCGATCGCCTACGGCGTCGGCTTACTTCAAACGTTAGACCGCACGATGCGTCCTCGTTTGATTTGGCTGGCGCTGCTCGTAATGACGAGCGTTGGATGCGCAGATCGAGACCTCCGAGGCAGCTACGAGAGGTCAAGTGATGGAAAGACCTACCTGGCCATCCTGGACAACAACGGCGGCGGGTGTGGCCCGATCTTCCTGGATGGAGAGGAATGGCGACACCCCATTGGGCAGGCCGCGCAAATCGAGCCCGGGCAGCATACGATCAGCTGCGGTGGGGACATTGGATTCACCGTTCCCGCTGGGGTGATCTACCGCTTTGATTATTGGGGGCCCTAACGTGCGGTCTAACAGGTCGGTCGACTCGGACACGTTGCGGCAAGGGGCCGGTCACCTTTACGTTGAGCGGCTGCTTTCACGGCATACGACCGTCCGCAACGGGTCGAATGCTGACATCATTCGACACACGTTACCGTTGCGACAATCAGCCGAGATCAGTCGGCGCAACGTTGAAAGATGTCACTTCCCTGACCAGCCCTGCGAGTGCCATGCCTACTTCATGCTCCACCTTGAGCGCCAATACCGGGTCTGCCCGCGTAAGCCCTTTGTTGACTGCACCCACCTGCTTGCCCGCCGCCACCGCCTCCTCCACGAAGCGGTAACCCGAATACACCATGAGCGACGAACCGGCCACCAGCACCGCGTCGGCCTGCGCCAGCGCCTCACGCACCGCCGCCACACGATCGCGCGGCACGCTTTCGCCGAAGAACACCACGTCCGGTTTCAACATGCCGCCGCAGTGCGGGCAATCGGGCACCTCAAACGCAGCGAAGTCCAGCCCGTCGAGATCGGCATCGCCATCGGGCAGGCTGCGCGCATTGAGCGCCAGCCAGTCCGGGTTGCGGGCCGTCAGTTCCTCCTGCAGGGCGCGGCGCGGGGAGCGGGCGCCGCAGCCCAGGCAGCAGACGGTGTCGATGCGGCCATGCAGGTCCACCACGGCCGCGCTGCCGGCGGCCTGGTGCAGGCCGTCGACGTTCTGCGTCACGAGCAGCCCGATGCGGCCTGCGCGTTCCAGCTGCGCGAGCGCATGGTGTGCGGCGGTGGGGCGCGCGTGGGCCATGGTGCGCCAGCCCAGCATGCTGCGCGCCCAGTAACGCCGGCGGGCGACCGCGTCGCCCGTGAAGACCTGGTAGCGCATGGGTTCGCGCTGCTTCCAGGCGCCGTTCTCGTCGCGGTAGTCGGGGATGCCGGCGGCGGTGCTGCAACCGGCGCCGGTGATGACGAGCAGGCGCGGGTGTCGATGTACGAAGTCGATCAGGGGCTGCAGGCTGTCCATGGGCGGATTGTGCGGACTTTCATTTCGCAGCGCAGGTACAGGGGCTTGCCGGGGAGTGCTCCAGGCCACCACAATGCTGATACAAACTTTTGACCGCTCACGACATGGCTACTCAAAAGTCAAAACCTCCGACCTCGGCCAAGGCACCCCGGAAAGCAGCAGCCGTACCTGCGGTTCCCAGGCCGGAAAACCTGGCGGCGCTGGTGTTTCTGGTCCGAGGTGAAAAGGTTTTGCTCGACACCGATCTGGCCAGCCTTTACGGCGTGGAGGCCCGGGCCTTGAACCAGGCTGTGGCCCGTAACCGCGACCGGTTTCCGGAAGATTTCATGTTCCAGCTCTCGGCCGAGGAGTGGGCCGCTTTGCGGTCACAGACGGTGATGAGTTCGGAAGAAAACGGCGCACCGGCTTTGAGATCACAAACTGTGATCTCAAACGGACGGGGTGGAAGGCGATATGCACCCTACGCTTTTACCGAGCAAGGCGTGGCCATGCTCTCCAGCGTGCTGCGCTCGCAGCGCGCGGTGCAGGTCAACATCGCCATCATGCGCACTTTTGTGCAGCTGCGTCGCCTGATGGATTCGAACCGCGACCTGGCACGCCGCATCGACGCGCTGGAGGCCCGCTACGACGAACAGTTCTCCGCTGTCTTCGACGCCATCAAACAGCTTATCGCTGACGACGGCAAGCGCAAGGCCAGACGCCCGATCGGTTTTCTCTGATCGGCATTGGAATACCCGAAAGAAAAACGGCGCCTGTAGGCGCCGTTTCCCTTTGGGGGCCGCGCTGACGATCAGCCGCGCGCAGCCTTCACTTTCAGGCGCCATGCGTGCAGCAGCGGCTCGGTGTAGCCGTTGGGCTGCTCCAGGCCCTTGAAGACGAGGTCGGTGGCCGCCTTGTAGGCCATGGAGGTCTCGAAGTTGCCGGCCATCTTCTGATAGAAGGGGTCACCCGCGTTCTGCTGGTCCACCACGGCGGCCATGCGCTCGAAGGCGGCGCGCACCTGCTGCTCGGTCACGATGCCGTGCAGCAGCCAGTTGGCGATGTGCTGGCTGCTGATGCGCAGCGTGGCGCGGTCTTCCATCAGGCCCACGTTGTGGATGTCGGGCACCTTGGAGCAGCCCACGCCCTGGTCGATCCAGCGCACCACGTAGCCGAGGATGCCCTGGCAGTTGTTCTCGATTTCCTGCTGGATCTCCTCGGCGCTCCAGCTGGGCTTCTCGGCCACGGGGATGGTCAGCAGGCCGGTGAGCAGTTTCTCTTCGGTGGCCTTGAAATTCTTCGCGGTGGCCTGCTGCTCCAGCTCTTCCTGGATGGCGGCCACGTCCACCTGGTGGTAGTGCAGGGCGTGCAGGGTGGCTGCGGTGGGCGAGGGCACCCACGCGGTGTTGGCGCCGGCCTGCGGGTGCACGATCTTCTGCTGCAGCATGGCGGCCATGAGGTCGGGCATGGCCCACATGCCCTTGCCGATCTGGGCGCGGCCCTTGAGGCCGCAGGCCAGGCCTTCGAGCACGTTGCTCTTCTCGTAGGCGGCGATCCACTCGGTGCCCTTCATGGCGGCCTTGCGGATCATGGGGCCGGCGTACATGGCGGTGTGCATCTCGTCGCCGGTGCGGTCCAGGAAGCCGGTGTTGATGAAGGCCACGCGGCTCCTGGCCGCGGCAATGCAGGCCTTGAGGTTGACGCTGGTGCGGCGCTCCTCGTCCATGATGCCCAGCTTGACGGTGTTCTCCGGCAGGCCCAGCAGCTGCTCGACGCGGGCGTAGAGCTCGGAGGCAAAGGCCACTTCGGCCGGGCCGTGCATCTTGGGCTTGACGATGTAGATGGAGCCGGTGCGCGAGTTGCGGATGCCGTTGGCGGTGAGGCCCTTGAGATCGTGCACGGCGATGGCCGAGGTGATGACGGCGTCCATGATGCCTTCGTGGATCTCGCTGCCGTCGCCGTAGAGGATGGCCGGGTTGGTCATCAGGTGGCCGACGTTGCGGATGAAGAGCAGCGAACGGCCGTGCAGCTTGATCTCTTCGCCGTTGGCGCCCTTGTAGATGCGATCGGCGTTGAGGCGGCGCGTGAAGGTCTTGCCGCCCTTGTTCACCTCTTCGGTCAGCGTGCCCTTGAGGATGCCCAGCCAGTTGTCATAGGCCAGCACCTTGTCGTCGGCGTCCACCACGGTCACCGAGTCCTCGAGGTCGAGGATGGTGGACAGGGCGGCCTCGATGAGCAGGTCGCTCACGCCGGCGGCATCGCTGGCGCCGATGGGGGTGCTGCGGTCGATCTGGATCTCGATGTGGATGCCGTGGTTGCGCAGCAGCACGGCCGACGGGGCGGCGGCGTTGCCCTGGTAGCCGATGAACTTGTAGCCTTCGGCCAGGCACTGCTTGCTGCCGTCCTGCAGGGTGACCTTGAGCTTGCCGCCTTCGACGGCGTAGCCCTTGGAGCCCACGTGCGAGCCCTTCTTCAGCGGGGCCACGCGGTCGAGCAGGTGGCGGGCGTATTCGATGACCTTGGCGCCGCGCACGGGGTTGTAGCTCTTGCCGTCCGGGCCGGCCTTGGTGGCGCCGTTGTCCTCGGGCAGGGCGTCGGTGCCGTAGAGCGCGTCATAGAGCGAGCCCCAGCGCGCGTTGGCGGCGTTGAGGGAGTAGCGGGCGTTGAGGATGGGCACCACCAGCTGCGGGCCGGCCTGCACGGCGAGCTCGGCGTCCACGTTGGCGGTGTCGCACTCCACGTGCTCGGGCACGGGGGCCAGGTAGCCGGTCTTTTCCAGGAAGGCGCGGTAGGCGGCCATGTCCTTGATGGGGCCGGGGTGGGCCTTGTGCCAGGCGTCCATCTCGGCCTGCAGGCGGTCGCGTTCGGCCAGCAGGGCGGCGTTCTTGGGGCCCAGCTCGTGGGCGATGGCGTCGAAGCCTTTCCAGAACGTGGCGCTGTCTATGCCCGTGCCGGGCAGCACCTTGTCTTCGACAAAACGGTACAGGTTGGTGGCGACTTGCAGCCGGTGGGCCTGGGTGCGTTGTGTCATGGTCTTACTCCTCCAAGTTTCAAGAATCATTCGGCCGGGAAGAATCCCAGCACGTCATTGAGCGAACGGCCGATGCGGCTGGGCTGCGTGCCCAGTTCCTCGAACGGCAGGTCCTGGCGGTTGACCCACAGGGTCTGATAGCCGTACCAGGTGGCGGCCAGGGCGTCCCAGCTGTTGCTGCTGACGAAGACGATCTGCGCGGCGCGCAGGCCGGTCGCCTGCTCGCCCAGGGCATACGCCTCGGGGTGGGTCTTGTACTTGCGCACGGGGTCCACGCTGATCACGTGGTCCAGCAGGCCTTCGAGGCCCGCGCTGCGCACGGCGATGCCCAGCATCTCGGGGTCGCCGTTGGAGAGGATGCCGGTGGTGATGCCGCGCGCCTTGAGGGCCTGCAGCACGTCGCGGTTTTCGGGGAAGGCGCTCAGGTGCCGGTACTGGTTCATGAGCTTGAGCTCGACCTCGGGCGTGAGCGCGAGCTTCAGGCGCTTGCAGGCATAGCGCAGGCCGGCCAGCGTGAGCTGCCAGAAGGGCTGGTAGTGCGCGCCGTGGTCGCTGGTGGTGACCAGGCGGGTGTATTCGATCTGCTTCTCGCGCCAGAGCTGGCCCAGGGCCTGGCCCTGGCCCGGAAAGAGCTGTTCCGCGACCAGGCCGACGCTGTAGACGTCGAACAGCGTGCCGTAGGCGTCGAACAGGACGGCTTGCGGCGGCTGTGGGGATGGGCGGCGGGCTTTTTCCATGCCCTCACTTTATTTGATACCTGCGCTTCTATTAATAATCAAAAAATAGGTAAATTGAAAACAAAAAGTATCTAATCGAGTGAGGGGCTCGACGGGCGTCATGGCGCCTGGAAAAATGGCTGACGCGCTCTTTGGTCGCCAAATGGATTCAAATGTAGTCATCACCAGCTATTTTCTGCCGTCGATGCCGAGAAACCGTCGCACGGCAGGCCCGGAGGCCGACGGCAGGTCAGAAAACCACTCCGCATGGCGGAAAGACGGGCCGGTATGCGCAAAAACTGGCCTTGGGCGCCGGCCGGGCACGCGGCTCAGGCTATCCCGGCCGTGGCCTGCATGGTGAGCCAGCCCTCATGGTCCTGACTCCAGAGCTCGACGGTCTGGCCCTGCACCCTGCCGCAGACGGCGAAGGGATGGAGGTCGAAGGTGGGGCGCACGGCCTTGAAGGCGAAGCGCTGCACCGTCGCACCGGGCAGCTCGCGGCGCAGCAGGTCCAGCAGCAGGGTGGCGATGAGCGGGCCGTGCACGACGAGGCCGGGATAGCCCTCCGCCTCCGTGACGTAGCGGCGGTCGTAGTGGATGCGGTGGCCGTTGAAGGTGAGGGCCGAGTAGCGGAACAGCAGCACGGGGTCGGGCACGATCGCGCGCATGAACTGCGCGTCAGCCGGCGCCGGGGTGGGCTCGGGCGGCACGGCGCCCGGCCGGGGTGCATCGCGGTAGACGATGTCGTGTTCCTCGGCCAGGGCCAGGCCCTGCGCGTTGCTGAATTCATGGCGCACGCAGACGAAGACCAGCGAGCCGGTACGGCCCTCCTTGATCGTCACATCCTTGATCGTGGAAACCCGTGTGACGGTCTCGCCCACGCGCAGCGGCTGCAGGAAGTCCAGCCGCCCGCCGGCCCACATGCGCCGCGGCAGTGGCACCGGCGGCAGGAAGCCGCCGCGCTTCGCGTGCCCGTCTTCGCCAAGCTCGCTGGCGCGTGTCTGCGGCGTGAAGTAGAGCCAGTGCCACAGCGGGGGCAGGGGCGTGCCGGGCGCGGGCGGCGGGTCGTCGCGGTCCAGCGTGGCCGCGAGCGCGGCCACGGGGCTGGCCGTCAGGGTGTCGGTGCGGGTTTCGCTGCGGCCGATCCAGTCGCGCAGGGTGGCGAGGGCCGGGGGTGGCGTGGAGGCGTTCATGGGGGCGATGATGCGCCATCCGCGCGCGGCCCGCAGCCCCGCGCGTTCAGCCCAGCGGGGCGTACTGGCTCTGTCCGGGCTCGTAGGCCAGCACGCGGTCGCGCCCGCCATGCTTGGCGGCATACAGGGCCTTGTCGGCGCGCTGGGCCAGCAGGTCGGCCGTCTCGCCCGGTGCGAGCTGCGCCACGCCGACGGAGATCGTGATCCGGAAAGCCTCGCCGTGCTCGCCCTCGAAGGCCAGGGCGCGCACGGCCAGGCGCAGGCGCTCGGCGGCGTCGAGCGCCTGCGCCAGCGGCGTGTCGGGCAGCAGCGCGATGAATTCCTCGCCGCCCCAGCGGCCGAACAGGTCGCTGCCGCGCAGGGTCTGCTGCGCCACGGCCGCCAGGCGGCGCAGCACCTCGTCGCCCACGGCGTGGCCGTGCCGGTCGTTGACGTGCTTGAAGTGGTCGATGTCCAGCAGCAGCACCGAGAAGTCGTTCGCATGGCGCTCCCAGGCCTTGACCAGGCGCTGCAGCTCGCCCTCGATGTGGCCACGGCGGAAGGCGCCGGTCAGGCCGTCGCGGATGGCCAGTTCGGCCAGGCGCCGGTTGCTCTGCTCGAGCTCGCGCGACTTGATGCGCAGCGCCTCGTGCATCAGCAGTTCCTGGCGGATGGTCTGGTTGAGCTGGTCCAGCAGCAGGCGCTGGGTCACGCGGGCACGCACCCACTCGCGCGTGCGCCGCTGCTCGCCGCGGCTGCGCACCAGCAGCATGACGGCATAGGTCACGAAGGCGGCATCCACGACGGCGAGTTCGTCCACGAAGCCCGGGTAGTCGCGGTGCAGCAGCAGCAGCGTGCCACCGGCGATGACGGCCAGCACGCTGGCGTAGAGCCGCAGCGACATGCCCAGCGCGCTGAGCAGGAAGGCCGCGAGCGCGACGATGAAGACCAGCCGCATGATGAACAGGCCGTCGACCTGGCCCGTGCCCAGCAGGCCGATGCTGCTGACCCAGACCGCCGCCAGGGCCACCGAGGCCAGCCATTCGAGCGCAAACCAGCGCCGCTGGCGCCCGGCCTGGGCCTGCGGCTGCTGCAGGTAGAGATGGGCCAGCCGCACCCGGGCGACCAGCACGAGCAGCGCCGCCGCGCCCCAGGCCAGCAGCTGGGCGCGGGGCTGCGCGTTCCAGTGCGCCCAGACGATGAGCAGCACCGGCAGGATGCCCACCAGCGCCGACTCGCGGGTACGCTTGAAGAGCTCGCGCATCATGCGCACCTGCACCGCTTCCTCGGACAGGGAGGGCAGCTCGGCCGGGGTGATCGAGGGGACGAAGGAGGTAGCCACGGAGCAGGTGATGCGCAGGGTCGCTCATTGTCTCAAGGTTTGCGACGCACCGGGGCGAGGCCGGGCGGGGGCGCGGGATAATCCCGGCATGGACAAGCTCAAGCAGATGGAATCCTTCGTCTCGGTGGCCACGCGCGGCAGCCTGACGGCGGCGGCCATCGCCGAGGGCGTGGCCCCGGCCATCATGGGCCGGCGGCTCGATGCGCTGGAGGAGCGGCTGGGCGTGAAGCTGCTGGTGCGCACCACGCGGCGCATTTCGCTCACGCACGAGGGCAGCGCCTTCCTCGAGGATTGCCAGCGCCTGCTGGCCGACATCGCCAATGCCGAGGCCAGCGTGTCGGCCGGCGGCGTCAAGGCCAGCGGCCACCTGCGCATCACGGCGCCGGCGGGCTTCGGCCGGCGCCACGTGGCGCCGCTGGTGCCGCGCTTTCGCGAGCTGCACGCCGACGTGACCATCTCGCTCAACCTCAGTGACCGCGTGGTGGACATCGCCGGCGAAGGCTACGACTGCGCGGTGCGCGTGGGCGACATGCCGGATTCCTCGCTGGTGAGCGTGCGCATGGCCGACAACCGCCGCCTGTGCGTGGCCACGCCCGAGTTCCTGCAGCGCAACGGCCGGCCCGAGCACCCGCAGGACCTGATGCGCTTCGACTGCCTGGTGCTCTCCAGCGACGCCTCGCAGACGCGCGGCTGGGCGTTCCGGGTGCCGCGCAGCACCCAGGGGCGGGCGGCCGAGAGCGCCCCGGCGGGCACGGCCTCGGGCCGGGACGATGGTTACGAGGTGATCCACCTGCGTCCCAGCGGCCCCATGGACTGTTCCGACGGCGGGGTGCTGCACAACTGGTGCCTGGCGGGTTACGGCATCGCCTGGCGCAGCATCTGGGAGGTGGAGGCCGAGATCGAGGCCGGCCGCCTGGTGGCGGTGCTCGAGGACTACGCCGCCCCGCCCAACGGCATCTATGCCGTGTTCCCCCAGCGCAAGCACCTGCCGCTGCGCGTGCGCCTGTGGGTGGACTTCCTCAAGCATCACTACAGCCGCCCGGATTTCTGGTCGCGCGGCTGAGGCCCCGGGCAGGGTAAGTACCCATGCCGGCGTCATGGGCAAGCGCTACGCTGCGTCGTGAATACCTTACGGCGCAGGGTATTCGGACCCGCCGCGGGGGGTCCGGCCCGCCAGGGCCTGGCGCCATATCCAAACCGGAGTGCCCATTTCATGAAACACACGCAAGCAAGTCTTCCCGCGCGGCGCCTGGTCCTGCAGGCCGGTGCCGCCGGACTGGCGGCCCTGTCGGCCGGCTGCGCCTCGACGCTCACGGCCGCCAAGCCGCGGGTGGTGGTGGTCGGCGGCGGCTGGGGCGGCATCGGCGCGGCGCGCGCGCTGGCCGAGAGCGGCAAGGTCGCGGTGACGCTGCTCGAGCCCAACGACGGCTTCATGTCCTGCCCGCTGAGCGTGCTCTACATCGCCGGCCACCAGCCCGCGAGCGACTTCCAGCGCAGCTACAGAACGCTCGACGACCTGGGGGTGCAGCGCGTGCGCGAGCGCGCCACGGGCATCGACCGCGCCGCGCGCGTGGTCGAGACGCCGACGCGGCGCCTGGGCTACGACTTCCTCGTGCTCTCGCCGGGCGTGGACTACATGGAGGAGGCGCTGCCGGGCTATGCCGAGGGGCGCGCGCAGCTGCCGGTGGGCTTCCGTGCCTTCGAGCAGGCGGCGGTGAAGCAGCAGGTCGATGCCTTCCTGGGCCAGGGCGGCAACCTCGTGATCGCGGCGCCCAAGCCGCCCTACCGCTGCCCGCCAGCGCCCTACGAGCGGGCCTTCCTGATCGCCGAGCAGATGAAGCAGCGTGGCACCAAGGGCAAGATCATCTTCGTGGACGCCAACCCGAGCCCCATGCCGCCGCCGATCGCCAAGCCCATCCTGCATGCGATGAAGTCGCTGTATGCACAGCAGATCGAGTACCTGCCCGGCACCGAGATGACGCGCATCGACGCGCAGCGCAAGGTGCTCACGACCAGCCAGGGCGACATCGGCTACACCGCGGCCAACATCGTGCTGCCCATGCGCGCACCGGAACTGGTCCGCAAGGCCGGGCTGGGCGAGCGCTGGGCCAATGTGAAGCTGCCCACGTTCCAGAGCGCCGCGGACGAGCGCGTCTATGTGGTGGGGGATGCCCAGGGCACACCACTGCCCAAGAGCGGGCACGTGGCCTTCGGGGCCGGGCAGCAGGTGGCCGGTGACATCCTGGCCACGCTGGCGGGCAAGGCCGTGCGGCCGGCTGCGGGCGACGTGGTCGGGCTGCCCAACGGCATCTGCTGGGCCAAGGTCACGAAGGACGAGGCCATCATGATCAATGTCTCGGCCAGCGTGGAGGTCGGCCAGCCGCCCAAGATGAAGTTCGACGTCGATCCCCAGTACAACGCGGCCTCGGGCAAGGGCGCGCGCGAATGGGGCGAGTCCATGTGGCGCGCCATGCTCGGCTGAGCCGGGCCTGGACGTGAAAAAGGGGCGCCCGCGGACGCCCCTTTTTCCTGAGCGGACAAAGCCGGGGGCTTACTTGCCCTTGAGGCACTCGCTCATGAACTTCCTGCGCTCGTCGCCGGTCTTGCCCTCGGCCTGGACGTTGCACTGGCGCATGCGCTCCTGCTGGGCCGTGCCCTTGGGCCCGGCGGCGGCCGGCTTGCCCTTGAGGCAATCGCTCATGAACTGCTTGCGCTCGTCGCCGGTCTTGCCCTCGGCCTGGGCATTGCACTGGCGCATGCGTTCCTGCTGGGCCGTGCCCTTGGGCGCCGCGGCGGCCGGCTTGCCCTTGAGGCATTCACTCATGAACTGCTTGCGCTCGTCGCCGGTCTTGCCCGCGGCCCGGGCGTTGCAGTCGGCCATGCGCTGCTGCTGGGCCGTCGGGGCCTTCTTCTCGTCGTCAGCCTGGGCCGTGCCCAGGCTCAGGGCCAAGCCCAGGCCGATGGCCAGCAGGGTGCTCAGGTGTTTCATGGAGGTCTCCTCTTGGTTGATGTGTGGACACGGACCCCCGCGCCGGGGCGGGGCCCGGGCGGGATTCCAGCACATAACGGTGCGACTGGCAAACCCGCGGACGCTGCGCTGGTGACAAACCGTTACCGCGCAAGACGGGCAGTGCCAGCCCCATCAGTAGAATCGACCACCATGTTGACCGTCAAAAACGAACTGCTCCAGACCCTGGGCATCGTGCTGGAGCAGTTGCTGCCCGGCGCCGGTGCCCGGGCCGCCTTCGAGTCGCCCAAAGTGGCCTCCCACGGCGACCTGGCCACCACGGCGGCCATGCAGCTGGCCAAGCCGCTGGGCCAGCCGCCACGCCAGGTGGCCGAAAGCCTGCGCAGCGCGCTGCTGGCCACGCCGGCCTTCGCGACCTGGGTCGATGCGGTCGAGATCGCCGGCCCCGGCTTCATCAACATCCGCCTCAAGCCCGCGGCCAAGCAGCAGGTGGTGCGCGAGGTGCTCGCGCGCGGCGAACGCTACGGCTGGCGCACCCCCAGCGGGCAGCGCATGATGGTCGAGTTCGTCTCGGCCAACCCGACGGGGCCGCTGCACGTGGGCCATGGCCGCCAGGGCGCCCTGGGTGATGCCATCTGCAACCTCTACCAGACCCAGGGCTGGGAGGTCTACCGCGAGTTCTATTACAACGACGCCGGCGTGCAGATCCAGACGCTGGCCAACAGCGTGCAGCTGCGCGCCAGGGGATTCAAGCCGGGTGACGCCGAGTGGCCCGAAGCCGCCTACAACGGCGACTACATCGCCGACATCGCGGCCGACTTCATGGCGAAGAAGACCGTCCGGTCCGACGACCGCGAGTACACCGCCAGCGGCGACGTGAACGACCTCGACGGCATGCGCCTGTTCGCCGTGGCCTACCTGCGCCACGAGCAGGACCTGGACCTCAAGGCCTTCGCGGTCCAGTTCGACAACTACTACCTCGAGTCCAGCCTGTACACCAGCGGCAAGGTCGACGCCGCGGTGCAGAAGCTGCGCGAAGCCGGCAAGACCTACGAGCACGATGGCGCGCTGTGGCTCAAGACCACCGAGTACGGCGACGACAAGGACCGCGTCATGCGCAAGGGCGATGGCAGCTACACCTACTTCGTGCCGGACGTGGCCTATCACATCACCAAGTGGGAGCGCGGCTTCGAGAAGGTGGTGAACATCCAGGGTACGGACCACCACGGCACGATTGCGCGGGTACGCGCCGGCCTGCAGGCCGCGGGCGTGGGCATCCCCCAGGGCTACCCCGACTACGTGCTGCACACCATGGTGCGGGTGGTGCGTGGCGGCCAGGAAGTGAAGATCTCCAAGCGCGCGGGCAGCTACGTGACGCTGCGCGACCTGATCGAGTGGACCAGCAAGGACGCAGTGCGCTTCTTCCTGCTCAGCCGCAAGCCCGACACCGAATACACCTTCGATGTCGATCTCGCGGTGCAGAAGAACAACGACAACCCGGTCTACTACGTGCAGTACGCGCATGCGCGCATCTGCTCGGTGCTGGCGGCCTGGCGCGAGAAGGACGGCGGCAACCCCGCCACGCTCAAGGAGGCCGACCTGGCCGTGCTCGACACCCCCGCAGCGCAGGCGCTGATGCTCCAGCTGGCGAAGTACCCCGAGATGCTGGCGGCCGCGGCGGCGGATTTCGCGCCGCACGACGTGACCTTCTACCTGCGCGAGCTGGCCGCGAGCTACCACAGCTACTACGACGCCGAGCGCATCCTGGTCGAGGACGAGGCGCTCAAGCGTGCCCGCCTGGCCCTGGTCGCCGCGACGGCCCAGGTGCTGCACAATGGGCTGGCCGTGCTCGGCGTGAGCGCGCCCGAGAAGATGTGAGCCCCGCGTGCCGCGACCGCCCCTCCCTACACAGCCATTCCCGGATCAAGTCATGAAACAGCAACGCGGTGGAACCCTCCTGGGCCTGATCATCGGTGTCGTCGTCGGCCTGGCCGTGGCGCTGCTGGTCGCCCTGTACGTGACCAAGACGCCCGTGCCCTTCCTCAACAAGGGCGCAGTGCGCACGCCCGACCAGGACGCGGCCGAGGACAAGAGGAACAAGGACTGGAACCCCAACGCCCCGCTGCAGGGCAAGGGCACGCCGCGCCCGGCCACTGCCGATGCGCCCAAGCCCGACAGCAAGCCGGTGACGGTGGCCCCGCCCGCCAAGCCGCCGGCCAAGCCGCCCGTCTCGGCCGATCCGCTGGGTGACCTGGCGCGCGCCAAGGCGGCCGCGTCCGAGCCCTTCTCCTACTTCGTGCAGGTCGGCGCATTCCGCACGCCGGAAGACGCCGAGAGCCAGCGTGCGCGCCTGTCGCTCGCCGGCGTCGAGGCCAAGGTCACCGAGCGCGAGCAGGCCGGTCGCCAGGTCTATCGCGTGCGCGTGGGCCCCTTCGACAAGAAGGAAGAGGCCGAGAAGACCAAGGGCCAGCTCGAGGCGGCCGGCTACGAGACCGCGCTGGTGCGCGTGCAGCCCTGAAGCGCGCCCGCCGGCGCGCGCGATTGAACTTTTTGCCGGGATGGTCTGTCCCACCGGAGCTTCAAAGGAGTAGCTACTGATGAAACGTCGCGATTTTTCCCTCGCCTGCGGCGCCCTGCTGGCCGGCCAGGCCTGGGCCCAGACCACGACCCCGTCCCAGATCCAGGGCCGCGCGCCGGTCCCCGGCAAGGACTACCAGACGCTGGGCAAGCCCGCGCCGGTGGACACGCCGTCCGGCAAGATCGAGCTGGTCGAGTTCTTCTGGTACAACTGCCCGCACTGCAACAGCTTCGAGCCCATGTTCGAAGCCTGGAGCAAGCGCGCGCCCAGGGACGTGGTGGTGCGCCGCGTGCCGGTGGCCTTCCGCTCCGACTTCGCGGCCCAGCAGCGCCTGTACTACACGCTCGAGGCCATGGGCCTGGTCGAGCCGCTGCACGCCAAGGTGTTCTATGCCATCCACGTCGAGCGCAAGCGCCTGGACCAGCCGGCCGCCATCGCCGACTGGATCGCGGCCCAGGGCGTGGACAAGGCCAAGTTCACCGAGCAGTTCAACTCCTTCAGCGTTGCCTCCAAGGCCAACCGCGCCACCCAGCTCATGAACGCCTACCAGGTCGAGGGCGTGCCGGCCCTGGGCATTGCCGGGCGCTTCTACACCGACGGCTCCATGGCCGGCAGCATGGAGCGCGCGCTGCAGGTGGCCGATTACCTGATGGGCGAGGTGCGCAAGGGGCGCTGAACGGCGCAGCCTGCCTCCGTGTCCCGCGTGGGCCCGCCGTGCGCGGGCCTTTCTTTTTCCTTGCCGGCCGCGGCAAAAAACGTGCCCGCAGGGGTGTGCAGCGGCCTTGCGGCCGCTACAATGCCCGTGCATACCATCCAGCAAGATTCGTGCCTTTAATGAGAAATACGCTCCCCCGGCTTGTGCTGTGCATGTTCTGTGCGTTGGCGGCCGGCATGGCCGGCGCCGAGCAGGCTGATCGCAAGCAGCCCATGAACATCGAGGCCGATGCGCTGCGTTACGACGACCTGCGCCAGACCAGCGTGTTCAGCGGCAAGGTGGTGGTGACGCGCGGCTCCATCATCATCCGTGGCGCGCGCATGGAAGTGCGCCAGGACCCGCAGGGCTTCCAGTTCGGCGTGGTGACGGCCGAGCCCGGCGCGCGTGCCTATTTCCGGCAGAAGCGCGACGGCACCGAGGAATACATGGAAGGCGAGAGCGAGACCATCGAGTACGACGGCCGCGCCGACGTGTTCCGCCTCATCGGTGACGCCGAGCTGCGGCGCCTGCGCGGCGCGCGCGTCGATGACCGCATCACCGGCAACCTCATCGTCTACAACAGCGTGACCGACGTCTTCACCGTCGACGGCGGCGGCAAGCCCGCCGTCACCGGCGCCGTGACGCCCGGGGGCGGGCGCGTGCGCGCCACCCTCACGCCGGGCAGTGCGCCGGTGGCGCCCGGCCCGGCCACCCCGCTGCGCCCCGACGACAGCCTGGACGGAGGGCGCCGATGAGCGAGGCGCCGCAGACGCAGGCTGCGCCGGCAGACACCGTCGAGGATACCCAGCCCGGCACCGAGAGCCGGCTCGACGCACGGCACCTCAAGAAGTTCTACGGCAGCCGCGAGGTCGTCAAGGACGTCACCCTCGCGGTGCGCAAGGGCGAGGTGGTGGGGCTGCTCGGCCCCAACGGCGCTGGCAAGACGACCTCCTTCTACATGATCGTGGGGCTGGTGCGCGCCAGCGCCGGCGAGATCACCATCGACGGCCAGCCCGTCACGCACATGCCCATCCACCAGCGCGCGCGCCTGGGCCTGAGCTACCTGCCGCAGGAGGCCTCGATCTTCCGCAAGCTCAACGTCGAGGACAACGTGCGCTCGGTGCTCGAACTGCAGCGCGACGAGAACGGCCGCCCGCTGGGCGCACCCGAGATCCAGCGCCGGCTCGACGGCCTGCTGCAGGACCTGCGCGTGGAGCACCTGCGCGCCTCGCCCGCACTGGCCCTGTCGGGGGGGGAGCGTCGCCGCGTGGAGATCGCGCGCGCGCTGGCCACGCAGCCGCGCTTCATCCTGCTCGACGAGCCGTTTGCCGGCATCGACCCGATCGCGGTGATCGAGATCCAGCGCATCATCAACTTCCTCAAGGCGCGCGGCATCGGCGTGCTCATCACCGACCACAACGTGCGCGAGACGCTGGGCATCTGCGACCACGCCTACATCATCAGCGAAGGCCGGGTGCTGGCCCAGGGCACGCCGGCCGAGATCGTCAACAACGCCGACGTGCGCCGGGTCTACCTGGGCGAGCACTTCAAGATGTGACCATGGCCCCGACGCTCGACAACGGCGTGTCCTCGCTGCCCCCCGGGGGGCTGAGGGCTGCGGCTCCGGGCCTGCCTGCGCAGGCTCGGACAGACCGAAGAGACGCGCACGTCTCGTGCCCTCACGTTTCGCGCCTTGGGGCGGCCCGGCGGCGCTCAAGCAGGGCGACTGTGCCTGATCGAACAAGCGGTACATGAAACAGGGACTGTCGCTGCGGGTCTCCCAGCACCTGGCGCTCACGCCCCAGTTGCAGCAGTCCATCCGCCTGCTGCAGCTGTCGACGCTGGAGCTGCAGCAGGAGGTCGAGCAGCTGCTCGACGAGAACCCCTTCCTCGAGCGCGCCGACGACACGCTGGAGCGTGACGCCCATGGCCTCGAGCGGGCCGACACGCCAGCGGCCGCGGACGAGGGCGATTACGGCGGGGCCACCACGGCTGCAGACACCTCGGCCTCCGACGAGGGGTCCGCCGACCTCGAGGGCAGCATCGACTGGGAGGGCGACGGCGGCGTGGACATGTCGCCCGACGACAGCGAATGGGGTGGCGACGCACCGGCACGCAACGGCGCACGCGACGATGACGAGGCCGACGCCACCGAACTTGCACGCAGCCAGGAGTCGCTGCAGGACTTTCTCCGGCGGCAGGCCGCAGGCCTGCGCCTGGGGCCCGAGGACCGCGCGGCGCTGCTGTTCCTGATCGAATCGCTCAACGACGACGGCTACCTGGAAGACCCGCTCGACGAGCTGGCGCGGGGGCTGGCCGGGGACGACGCCGAGCAGGTCGAGGAGCTGGTGCACCGCTTCACCATGGCGCTGGGCCTGCTGCAGAGCCTGGAGCCCGTGGGCGTGGGCGCGCGCACGCTGGCCGAATGCCTGGCGCTGCAGCTCAAGGCGCTGCAGGCCGGCCCGGGCGCGGATGCGCCGTCGCCCGAAGTGCTGGCGCTCGCGCGCTGCATGGTGGTGCAGCCGCTGGAGCTGCTGGCGCGGCGCGACGTCAAGCGCCTGGGGCAGCTGTGCGGCGGCAGCGAGGCGCTCACGCGCGAGGCGCTGGCGCTGATCGCACGGCTGGAGCCCAAGCCGGGGCGGCGCTTCATCAACGTCGAGCGCAACCTGGTGGTGCCCGACGTGCTGGTCGTGCGCAGCGGCAGCGGCGCGGCCACGCGCTTTCGCGTGCAGCTCAATCCCGACGTCATGCCGCGGCTGCGCGTGCACGACATCTACGCCAATGCCCTCAAGGGCCACCGCGCCGGCGGGCGCGACGCCGCCAACCACGCCGCGCTGCAGCAGCGGCTGCAGGAGGCGCGCTGGTTCATCAAGAACATCCAGCAGCGCTTCGACACCATCCTGCGCGTCTCCAGCGCCATCGTCGAGCGGCAGAAGAACTTCTTCATGCACGGCGAGCTGGCCATGCGCCCGCTGGTGCTGCGCGAGATCGCCGACGAGCTGGGCCTGCACGAATCCACCATCAGCCGCGTGACCACGGCCAAGTACATGGCCACGCCCTTCGGAACCTACGAGCTCAAGTACTTCTTCGGCTCGGGCCTGGGCACGGAGTCGGGCGGCAATGCCTCGAGCACCGCGGTGCGTGCGCTGATCAAGCAGTTCGTGGGTGCCGAGGACGCGAAGAAGCCGCTGTCGGACAGCCAGCTTTCCGAGATGCTCAAGGAACAGGGCATCGAGTGTGCGCGCCGCACCGTGGCCAAATACCGCGAGGCGCTCAAGATCGCGCCGGCGAACCTGAGGAAGGCGTTGTGAACGCCTGCACCTGCGCGCCGCGCCCATATTTTCCTGGAACGACATGAATGCATTGACGCTTTTTCTGCCCTGCGCCGCCGGCGTGGAGGACTACCTGGCGGCCGAGGTGCAACGCATCACGGGCTGTGCCGTCGCCGACCTGCACAAGCGCCGCGGCGGCGTGGCGCTGCAGGGTGCCTGGCGCGACGCGCTGCTGCTCAACCTGCACAGCCGCCTGGCGCAGCGCGTGCTGGTGCAGCTGGCGCATGCGCCCTACCGTGGCGAGCAGGATCTGTATGACGTGGCCATGGGCGTGGCCTGGGAGATCTGGTTCACGCCGAAGCAGAGCATCAAGGTCGAGATCACGGCCCAGCACAGCCCGCTCAAGAGCCTGAACTTCGCGGCGCTGAAGGTCAAGGATGCGGTCTGCGACCGCTTCCGTGACAAGCAGGGCGTGCGGCCCGACGTGGACACCCAGTGGCCCGACGTGCGCATCTACGCCCACCTGACGGTGGACATGTTCACGCTGTACATCGACACCTCGGGCGAGCCGCTGTTCAAGCGTGGCTGGCGCGAGGACAAGGGCGACGCGCCGCTCAAGGAGACGCTGGCCGCGGCCATGCTGGCCGCCAGCGGCTGGGCCGACGATCCGGCCCACCTGCTGCCGCTGTACGACCCCTGCTGCGGCAGCGGCACCATCGCCATCGAGGCCGCGCAGATCGCCTGCGGCATGGCGCCCGGGGCGCAGCGCCGCTTCGGCTTCGAGAAGCTGCTGCCCTTCCAGCCCCATGTCTGGCAGGCGCTCAAGAGCGAGGCGGCGGCGCGCGTGAAGAAGCCCGCGCAACCCGTGGTCTTCGGCAGCGACGTCTCGCACCGCATGGTGGACTTCGCGCAGCGCAACGCCGAGCGTGCCGGCGTGGCCGACGTGATCGAGTTCCGCGGCGGCGATGCGCTGCAGCGCATGCCGCCCACCGGGGTGCCCGGCGTGATGCTGGTCAACCCGCCCTATGGCGAGCGCATCGAGGCCGGCGGCTTTGCGGGCACGGCGCGCTTCGGGGCGCGCGAGCTGCCCGAGACCGGGAGCGAAGGCGACTTCTTCAGCAAGCTCGCGGCGCACTGGAAGAAGAACTTCAGCGGCTGGACGGCCTGGATGCTCACCCCCGACCTCAAGCTGCCGGGCAAGATGCGGCTGAAGGAGTCGCGCCGCGTGCCGATGTGGAACGGCCCGCTCGAATGCCGGCTGTTCAAGTTCGAGATGGTCAGGGGCTCGGCGCGCGAGAAGCCGGCCGATGCCGCGGGCGGGTGATGATCGTTCTCGACACCAACATCGTGCTGGACCTGCTGGTCTTCGACGACCCGGCCACGCAGCCGCTGCGCGACGCCTTGCAGTCGCAGGCGCTGCAGTGGATCGCCACCGCGCCCATGCGCGAGGAACTCGCGCGCGTGCTGGCGTACCCGCAGATCGTGCCGCGCCTGGACTACTACCGGCGCGACGCGGCCGAGGTGCTGGCCGCCTTCGACCGCCAGGCGCGGCTGGTCGAGGTTGCGCCCGCGGCCGCCATGCGCTGCAAGGACCCGGATGACCAGAAGTTCATCGACCTCGCGGTGACACACCGCGCGCGCCTGCTGAGCAAGGACCACGCCGTGCTCAGGCTGAGGAAGCGCCTGTCGGCGCAGGGAGTGAACGCGGCGAAGGCGCTCGACGCCCTGGCCTGAAACTGGAAAGACACATCATGACCACGAACACCCCCACCCCCGACGATCTGCTGGCGCCCGAGGACTTCGACGAACTCGACGCCATCCTCGACGAGCTGCGCACGCGCGACGAGGAAGTCCCGCAATGGGAATTCTGCGAGGGCTTCCTTGCCGCGCTGGTCTGCTGCCGCCGGCCCATTCCGCCGGACGAGTACCTGCCCGTGCTGCTGGGCGGCGGCGAGGACGCGCTGGCCCCGTTTGCCGATGCCGCGCAGCGCGAGCGTTTCCTGGCCCTGTGGCAGCGCCGTTGGCAGGAGCTGGTGGGCGCGCTGGACACCGAGGTCGAGAGCCTGGAGGACGAGGCCGCCTACCACCCGGAGGTGATGGACGTGCGCGGCGCCATGGCTGCGCTGCCGCCGGCCGAGCGCGCCGCGGTGGCGGACGAGGAGCTGCCCTCCTTTGCCCAGGTCTGGGCGCTGGGCTTCATGTACGCGGTGGAAAACTGGCCCGAGGAATGGGCCGCGCCGCGCGACAAGGAAGCGGCCCGCTGGCTCGACAGCGCGCTCGAGTCCATCGTGGCCCTGACCGAGGACGACACGGGCGAGCCGGAGCTCTCGCCCTTCAGCGACGACGGCCCGCCGACCGTCAGCGTGGACCGGCTCAACGCCTTCGGCGATGCGATCTGGGCGGTCTACGACCTGCGCGAACTCTGGCGCAGCATCGGCCCGCGCGTGGAGACGGTGCGCCGGGCCGCCACGCCGGGGCGCAACGACCTCTGCCATTGCGGCAGCGGCAAGAAATACAAGAAGTGCCACGGCGCGACCTGAGCCGCGAAGGGCTGGCGATGCACCGGGTGCTCACCGTGACGGGATGGCTGCTGGCGCTGTGCGCCGCCGTTCTCGTGCTGCTGGGCATCGCGAGCTGGCCGCCGGGCGGCCTGATGTTCGCCCTGCCCTACCTATTCTTTTTCCTTGCCGCGCTGGCGGGACTGCCGGCCGCGCTGCTGGTCTGGCTCGGCCGGCGTCTCAGCGGAAAAAGACCCGCAGCGCCGCCGCCGTCTCGGCCGGCAGCTCCTCGGGGATGAAGTGGCCGGCCGGCAGCAGCTGGCCGGTGACCTTGCCGCGGCATTGCGCCTGCCAGAGTTCCAGCGGCTGGAACAGGCGGTGCACCACGCCACGCGCACCCCACAGCACCAGCGTGTCGCAGGCGATCTGGTCGCCGCGCGCGCGGCTGGCGCGGTCGTGCTCGAGGTCGATGCCGGCGCTGGCGCGGTAGTCCTCGCAGGCGCCGTGGATCGCCTGCGGCGTGCAGAAGCAGCGCTCGTATTCGGCCAGGGCCTGCGGTTCGATGTAGCCCAGTCCCTGCGAACCCCAGCCGCCGAGCTTGGCGTGCAGGTAGGTCTTCGCGTCGGCACCGATCATGTTCTCGGGCAGCGGCCAGGGCTGGATCAGGTGGAACCAGTGGTAGTAGGCGCGCGCGAAGTCCATGTCCGTGGCGGCGTACATGTCCAGCGTGGGGGCGATGTCGATCACGCAGAGCTTGCGCACCTTCTCCGCGTGGTCCAGCGTCAGCCGGTGCGCCACCCGGCCGCCACGGTCGTGGCCGCAGAGGAAGAACTCGGGGCAGCCGAGCTGGTCCATCACGTCGACCATGTCCTGCGCCATCGTGCGCTTGCTGTAGTTGCCGTGGTCGGGCAGGCCGGCGGGCTTGGCCGAGTCGCCGTAGCCGCGCAGGTCGGGCAGGACGAGCCAGTAGTCCTCCCGGAGTTGCTGCGCCACCCGATGCCACAGCGCATGGGTCTGCGGGAAGCCGTGCAACAGCAGCAGCGCCGGCTGGCTGCCGCGCGGCGCCGCGGGGACGCGGGCGTGGATCTGCACGCCATTGACCTCGAAGCGGCGCGATACGAAACCGTCGAACCAGGAAGTCATGTGCTCAGCTCCACGAGGCGTTGCAATGCATGGCGTACCGTGGCCGCGCGCACGGCCGCCCGGTCCCCGGGGAAGTTCATCTTCTCGGCGAGCACCTGGCCGGGCAGGGCAAAGCCGAACCAGACCAGGCCCACGGGCTTGTCGGGCGTGCCGCCCGTGGGGCCGGCCACGCCGGTGACGGCCACCGCCACCTGGGCGTGTGAGCGCGCAAGGGCGCCCGCGGACATGGCCCGCGCCACCGCTTCGCTGACGGCGCCGTGCTGCGCGATCAGCACTGCATCCACCCCGAGCAGTTCGCTCTTGGCGGCATTGGAATAGCTGACGAAGCCGCGCTCGAACCAGTTGCTCGAGCCACTGAGGTCGGTGCAGGCCCCGGCGAGCAGCCCGCCTGTGCAGCTCTCGGCCGTGGCCAGCATCCAGTGTCGCTGCAGCAGCTGCGCTGCAAGCTGCTCCACCAGGGGCAGCGTGTCCGCGCTCACAGCGTTCTCCAGAAGGCGATGACCAGCAGCGTGCAGAAGGCGGCCACCAGGTCGTCGAACAGGATGCCCCAGCCGGCCTTGGCCCAGCCGTGGCGCGTGCGGCTCGGGTCCATGTGGTGGTAGAGGCGGTCGGCCCAGCCCACCGGGCCGGGCTTGGCGGCGTCGAAGTAGCGGAACAGTGCAAAGGCCAGCAGCTGCTCGCTCCAGTGCGCCGGCATGAGCAGCCACAGCACCAGCCAGAAGGCGATGATCTCGTCCCAGACGATGCAGCCGGGGTCGGCCGCCTGCAGGTTGCGCGCCGTCACGCTGCAGGCCCACCAGCCCAGCGGCAGTGCGGCCAGCAGCAGCAGGCCCCAGCGGGCCTCGTTCATCCAGGGCTGCAGGGCGAGGAAGGCGGCCCAGGCCCACAGCGTGCCCACGGTGCCCGCCGCCCAGGGGCTCAGGCCCGAGCCGAAGCCCAGCGCGAGCGCATGGGCCGGGTGCGCCAGCAGGAAGCGGCCGGTGGGCCGGGTCATGGGCGCGGGCAGGGGGGGCTGGGTGTTCATGGGCGGTCAGCGGAAATGGTCGAAGGAAGCATAGCGGTTGGGCCGCAGTCGGCCCTGCGCATCGCGCAGGCGCAGCCCGGGCTCGGCCTCGATGCTGCCGATGCAGCTGACCGGCACGCCGGCCTGGCGGCCGGCCGCCAGCACGGCGGCGCGTTGCGCGGCCGGGGCGGTGAAGAGCAGCTCGTAGTCGTCGCCGCCGCCCAGGACCAGGGCCAGCCGTGCGTCTTCGTCCAGCGCCAGCTCCTGCGCGCCCAGCAGCCGGGCCGCGGCACCGGTGTCGATGCATGCGCCGCAGCGCGAGGCGTCGAGGATGTGGCCGAGGTCGCCGGCCAGGCCGTCGCTGAGGTCCAGCGCGGCGCTGGCCAGGCCACGCAGCGCCAGGCCCAGGGCCACGCGCGGTGTGGGCCGCTCCAGCCGGGCGCGCGCAGCGGCCAGCACGGCCGCCGGCAGGGTGCGCCGGCCCTGCAGGGCCTCGAGGGCCAGGCGCGCATCGCCCAGCGTGCCGCTGACCCAGAGTTCGTCGCCGGGCTGTGCGCCGCTGCGCAGCAGGGCCTGGCTGCGGCCGGCGACGACGGGCACCTCGCCGAAGACGGTGATGCAGATGTTGAGCGGCCCGCGCGTGGTGTCGCCGCCGATGAGCGGGCAGCCGTGCGCGTCGGCCAGGGCGAACAGGCCACGCGCAAACGCTGCCAGCCAGGCGTCGTCGGCCTGCGGCAGCGCCAGCGCCAGCGTGCAGCCCAGCGGGCGCGCGCCGCAGGCAGCCAGGTCGCTGAGGTTGACGGCCAGGGCCTTGTGGCCCAGTGCCTCGGGGTCCACGTCGGCAAAGAAATGCCGGCCCTCGACCAGCATGTCGCAGGAGATGGCCAGTTGCGTGCCGGGTGTGGGCTGCAGCAGCGCGCAGTCGTCGCCCACGCCCAGCTGCACGGCGCCGCCGGGCGGAGCAGGGCGCTGGAAATGGCGCGCGATCAGGTCGAACTCACCCACGGTCGGGCTCCTGTAAGGCGGGGGCGGCCTCGCGCGGCGGCCAGAGGAAGCTCAGCGGCGCGCGCCAGGCGCGCGCGCGGATGGCGGCGTAGATGCGCGCCCGTTCCAGCCCGCCGATGTTGTTGGCGCGCAGCGCGAGCTGGAAGGCCAGGTAGAAGCTGACGGCCACGTTGAGCGCGCCGGTGGCGGCGATGGCGGCCACGCACCACCAGAACACGGGCAGCGCCAGCACGTCCAGTCCCAGCGTGGCGCCGGCGGCGGCCACCTGGCCGGTGGACAGGGTGACGTGCCGGACCTCCAGCCCGAGGCCGAAGAAGGCGGCAAAGGCCGGCACCAGGCCCAGCATGAGGCCAAGCGAGACATTGGCCGCCAGCCCCGAGATGTTGCGCTGCAGGAAGTCGGCCCAGCGCGCGGCGCGCGCGGCCCCCAGGCGGGCCGTGATGCGCGGGTTGTAGCGCAGCGCCGAGCCCATGCGGTGCAGCACGAACCAGTTTTCCGCCCAGCCCGCGACGAGGCTGGAGGCAAACAGCAGCACGCCGGTGAAGGCGGCAAACAGCACGGTGGGGCCCAGCAGGGTCAGCGAGTCCAGCACGTGGGCGGCCTCCGTGGCGTCGATGGGCGCCCGGCCAAAGGCCAGCAGCCAGGCGCCGGACAGCAGCAGCACGCCGGGCACGACCAGGGCCAGGTTGCCGAAGATGGCGGCCACCTGCGAACGCACCAGGTGCGTGACCTCGTCGACGAAACGGTCCATGGCGCCGGGCGCGTCGAGCTCCTTGAGCCGTGCGGCGATGGCCGGGGCCGTCATGGCCGGCTGCTTGGTGGCCACGGTCCAGTGCAGCAGCTGGATCAGCACGAAGCTCAGCGCATAGTTCAGGCCGGCGGCGAAGCCGCTCCAGAAGGCCGACAGGCCCAGGCCGAGCAGCAGGAACTTGAGCAGCGTGGTGAGCGACATCACGGCGCCGCCGCCGGCGGCCTTGCGCAGCATGGCACGGTATTCGGCATGGTTGCGCGTGATGTAGTTCTCGCCGGTCTCGGCGCTGCGCTCGGTGACCTTGGCGGCCAGCAGCGAGGAGTTGCTGGCCAGCAGTGCGCCCAGGCTGCGGTTCTGCTGGCCGACCTGCGCCAGGTGGGCCAGCAGCCGCACGGCGCTGGGCGCCGGCGTGGGCGAGAGCAGGGCGTCGAGCAGCTGGCGCACGCGCAGCACGCGCTCGCGCAGCTGGCGCAGGCGGAACACCAGGTCGACCGAGATGCCATGCTCGTCGAGGTGGTCGTAGACGCTGTTGGCGGCCTGCCGGCAGGCGTCCAGCGCCTGCTTGAAGCGCTGCACCGCGGCCATGCGGGCCGCGGGGTCGGCGTCCTGCTGGTGCAGCAGTGCCTGCAGGTTCGCGAAGTCGGCACCCAGGGTGTGGAAGGGGCGCGCGGCATGCGCCCCGGGGCTCATGCGCAGGCGCAGCTCGGGGCTGAAGCCGATGGCGCTGATCTGGCTCAGGCAGTAGGTGATGGATTCCTCCAGCATGTGCTGCCAGGCACTTCGGGCCTCGCCGGCATCGCCTTCGAGCAGCGCGGCCAGGCGTGCGACCGTGTCCTCGTCGAGCAGACCCAGCCATTCGATGTCGAAGGCGCCGGGCAGCAGCAGCGAGAACAGCTCGGAGGCGTCGTGCGTCTGCGGCGTCGCCGGCAGCCACTTGCGCAGCAGCCGGCTGAAGAATTCGCTGACGAGGGCAGGGCGCTGCGCGAAGCCGTGGTCGGCCAGCAGCGTGGTGCCGTCGAGCCCGGCCAGCAGGGCCTGCCACCAGGCCTGCACACGCGCGCGCTGCGAGGGCTGCGCCTCGAGCACGTCGAGCAGCAGCTGCACCCGCTGCAGAGCGACGGCGGCGCTGTGGTGGTCGCCGCGCACCCAGTCGAGCAGGGCGGCCAGCCAGAGGTGGCGTTCGACGGCCGGGGCGGCCGGGTCCAGGGCGTCGAGCAGGCCGGGCAGGTCGCGCGTCACGGGCATGACGCTCAGTGCAGGGTGCGCGAGCCGCCGCTGGCGCTCAGCGCATCGAGCACGAACATAGGGATGTCGACGTCGAAACGCTCGCCGTCCTCGGCGACGAAGAAGTAGCTGCCGTGCATGGTGCCGGTGGGCGTGCGCAGGCGCGTGCCGCTCGTGTATTCGAAGGATTCCCCGGGCTGCAGCAGCGGCTGCTGTCCCACCACGCCCAGGCCGCGCACTTTTTCGGTGTGGCCGTTGGCATCGTTGACGTTCCAGCTGCGCGCGATCAGCTGGGCGGGCACCTCGCCGGTGTTGCTGATGGTGATGGTGTAGGCGAAGACGTACTGGCCCTGCTCCGGCGCCGACTGCTCGGGCAGGTGGCGGGGCTGGACTTCGACAAGAATCTGGTACTTCGGCATATATGGATATAGTGGCGGGCAGGGTCTTCCGGAAACCGTCTCTCGGGACAGGGCTCCGGGCGCCATCCCCGGCATCCTAACTGCGAAAATACCCGCCATGTCCAAAACCTACCGCATTGCCCCTTCGATCCTCTCGGCCGATTTCGCCCGCCTGGGCGAGGAGGTGCGCAACGTTGTCGCCGCCGGCGCCGACTGGATCCACTTCGACGTGATGGACAACCATTACGTGCCCAACCTGACCTTCGGGCCCATGGTCTGCCAGGCGCTCAAGCCGCATGCCAAGACACCCGACGGCAAGGCGGTGCCGATCGACGTGCACCTGATGATCTCGCCGGTGGACGCGCTGGCCGGGGCCTTCATCGACGCCGGGGCCGACCTGGTGAGCTTTCACCCGGACGCCAGCACCCACGTGCACCGCAGCATCCAGGCCATCAAGGCCCGGGGCTGCCAGGCCGGGCTGGTGTTCAACCCGGCCGAGCCGCTGGACGTGCTGGACTGGGTGATCGACGACATCGACCTGATCCTGATCATGAGCGTCAATCCGGGCTTCGGCGGCCAGGGCTTTATCGACTCGGCGCTGCGCAAGGTCGAGGCGGCGCGCCGCCGCATCGAGGCCTGCGGCAAGGACATCCGCCTCGAGGTCGACGGCGGCATCAAGGCCGACAACATCCGCCGCGTGGCCGATGCCGGTGCCGACACCTTCGTGGCTGGCAGCGCCATCTTCGGCAAGCCCGACTACAAGGCCGTGATCGACGCCATGCGCCGGGCGCTGGCCTGAGCGCAGGCCCTGAAGCGGGCGGGTCGCGACGGGGCCCGCCGTGCTCAGGGGAAAGCCGCATGACCCGCAGCGGGTACATGGGCTAGCATGGCCCCCACGCATGGGAACCACAGGGACACCGATCAGGCCTGAGCCGCCGGCGACGGCACGCAGCCGCTGGGAGCGCCTGTTCGGCAGCAGGGAACGCGGTGCCCGGGGCCTGCGGGCGCACACCCGGGTCCGGCTGGCGCTCTACACCGTGCTGCTGGCCGTCGGCGGCGTGTCCTTCTGGCAGACCCGGCAGTTCGAGGAGTCCGAGTCCATCCGGCTGGCTGATGCCGAAGTGATTCACATCGCGGGCACCCAGAGTACCCAGACCCAGCGCATGAGCCTGCTGCTGACCCGGCTGCAGGCCGGGCAGGGCAGCGCCGAGGAAAGCCTCAATGCGCTGCACGAAACCGTCTCCCAGATGCAGAACCAGGCCGCCCTGCTCGACGAACTGCTGGCGCGCCAGGGGGTGTGGCTCGAGAGGCAGCGCCCCGCCCTGCGGAAGGTGCTCTTCGAGTGGCAGGACCGGCGCGAGCGGGTCTGGTACCGGGCGCAGACGCTGTTGTGGCTGGACCCGCAGACCGACGCCGCGCGGCTGCGCACGGCCACCCAGTTCCTGCTGACCGAGCTCGACGCCTTTGCGCTGACCGCACAGGTCCTGCTCGACGAGCTGCAGCTCTCGGCCCAGGAACGTGCGCACGCGACGCTGGAGCAGATCGACCTGTCGGCCAACCTCATGTACGCCCTGCTGCTCCTGCTCGTGCTGGGCGTGGCCGAACCCATGGTGCTGTTCATGCGGCGCCAGGGGGAGGACCTGCAGCGCCAGTCGGCCGAGGTGCGGCGCCTGGCCCTGGTGGCGCAGCGCACGACCAACTGGGTGGCCATCGTCGACGAGCGCCGGCGCGTGCTCTGGTGCAACGAGGCCTTCCTGCGCGGCCGCGGGAGAACGCTGGACGAGGTCCTGGGGCAGACGCCGATGCTGTTGCGACCCAACGCCGGCAATGACGCCGCAGAGATCCGGCGGCTGCTGACCGAGCTCGACCAAGGGCTGGGCGTGCGGGCCGAGATCATGTACGAGGCGCCCCAGGGACGCGAGATCTGGCTCGATGTCGATTACCAGCCGTTTCATGATGCCCGGGGCAGGCTGGCGGGCTATACCCTGGTGGCCACCGACATCACCGAGCGCGTCGCCCAGCGCCTGCGCCTGCGTGCCCTCTTCGAGGCCCTGCCCGCGGGCGTGGTGCAGCAGGCCGTCAATGGCGTGGTGACCGACTGCAACCGGCAGGCCGAGGATCTGCTCGGGGTGCCGCGCCAGGAGCTGGTCGGTCGCGCGGGCGTGACCCGGGGGAGCACCGTGGTGCACGAGGACCTCAGCCCCTATCTGCCCGAGGATCGACCCACCCAGCGCACCTTGCGCAACGGCCAGGGTCTGCGGGGGGAGCTGGTCGGCCTGATGCGGCCGGGCGGAGGGCTGCACTGGCACATGATCAACACCGAACCGCTGCGTGACGCCACCGGCCACCTGACCGGTGTCATCTCGTGCATGGTGGACGTCACGCAGCAGCGCGAACAGCAGCAGCTGCTGACGCTGGCCATCGAAAGCGCCTCGCTCGGCGTCTGGCAGTGGGACATCCCCAGTGGCCGCATGGACGTCAACGAGCGCCTGCTCCACCTGTTCGGCTACCCGCCCGGGGAACTGGCGCTGACATCAGAGGCCTTCGTCGGGCTGATCCATCCCGAAGACCGCGAAGGCTGGGACTGGGCCGTGCGAACCAACCTGCGGGACTCTCGCAAGCCGCTGCACTGGGAGGTGCGGGTGCGCCACGGAAGCGGGCGCTGGCTCTGGACCATGTACAGCGGCACCGTGGTGGCGCGCGATGCCGAGGGCCGGGCGCTGCGCATGGCAGGCATCTGCTACGACATCAATGCGCAGAAGGAGCTCGAGGAGCAGCTGCGGCAGACGGCACGGACCGACAACCTCACGCGCCTGCCCAACCGCACCGAGCTGCTCCATCGCATCCACCAGTCGATCCAGCGCACCCGCCAGCAGCCGGGCTACTGCTTTGCGGTGCTGTTCATGGATTTCGACCGCTTCAAGCAGGTCAACGACACCCTGGGGCATTCCGTGGGCGACGAGCTGCTGCGCCAGATCGCCAAGCGGCTGGAGGACAGCCTGCGTCCGGGCGATGCGTTCGTGCAGACCAGCGACTTCAGCCAGATGGCAGCGCGCATCGGCGGCGACGAGTTCGTGGTACTGCTCGACGACATCCGCGGCGACCTCGATGCGCAGGTGGTGGCCGCGCGCCTGCTCGAGGTACTGGCGGTGCCCTACGAGATCGGGCCGCACCGCGTGATCTCCACCGCCAGCATCGGGATCGTCACGTCCACGCACATGGCCGAAGATCCGGACAGCGTGCTGCGCGACGCCGATATCGCCATGTACGAGGCCAAGCGCCAGGGGCGCGGGCGCTACGAGATGTTCGAGCCCTCAATGCGCAAGCGGGTGCACGACGACGTCGAGCTCGAAAACGACCTGCGTCAGGCGCTGGAAAACGGCGAGCTGCATGTGGCCTACCAGCCCATGATCGAGCTGGCCAGCGGCCGGCTGGTCGGCGTGGAGGCCCTGGCGCGCTGGCAGCATCCGAAGCGCGGGGCCGTTTCGCCGCTGACCTTCATTCCGGTGGCCGAGGCCAGCGGGCTGATCGGTCGCCTGGGCGAGCTGGTGCTCAAGACCGCCTGCCATGAACTCGTGCGGCTGCAGCGGCTGCTGGGCGAGCGCGCGCCCGAGACGGTCTCGGTCAACCTCTCGCGTGCGCAGCTGCGCACGCCCGGCCTGCCCGGCAAGCTCTCGGAGCTGATGTACGGCAGCGGCCTCGGGCCCGGCCAGCTGATTCTGGAGGTGACCGAGAGCCTGGCGGCCCAGGACGAGGGCGTGCAGGCCATCCTGCGCCAGATCCGCCAGCTTGGCGTGGCACTCTCGCTCGACGACTTCGGCACCGGCTATTCCTCGCTGTCGTGCCTGCACGAACTGCCGGTCAACCAGGTCAAGATCGACCGCTCCTTCGTCAGCCAGGCGCTGGAGAGCGACTACCACCGCGTGATGATCGAGGCCACCATCCGCATGGCGCAGACCCTGGGGCTGCAGACCGTGGCCGAGGGCATCGAGACCGAGGCCCAGGCCCGGCTGATGAAGGCGCTGGGCTGCAGCAAGGGCCAGGGCTACCTGTACAGCCCGCCGCTGTCGGCCCAGGACCTGGAGCAGTGGGCCGTGATGGCGGCGCCGCCGAGTTGAAGGCGAAGGCCTGGGCCTTCAGCCGGGCTGCCCCAGCAGTGCCGTCTTGAGCTGCCAGTCGGCTGGCGAGCGGCCCAGCCAGATGCCCAGCATGGCGTTGAAGAACTCGGGCTCCCTGAACGGCTCGCCCTGGACCTTGCCGTTGACCGCAATGACCATGCCCTGGCCCGGCACCCAGTCCAGCGTGAAGCTTTCTCCCTCCCTGAGCTTCTTGTGCTCCGAGAAGATCTGGCTCATGCGCAGGATCCCCGGGATCAGCTTGACGAAGGCGGCGCGGTCCATGTTGTCCTCCATGCCGCGCGAGAACAGCTTGCCCAGCTCACCGGAGTCGATGTCGCGCAGCATCGTGATGGCCATGCGCTTGGGGCCCGGTGCCGCCAGAACCTGCTCCTGGCTGTTCGCCTTGCGGCTCAGGTAGAGGCCCGCGGCGTAGACCTTGAAGACGGCCTTGTAGCGCACGCCGGCGCCGTTGAGTTCGAGCCGGTTGCCGTGCAGTTCGAGCCGTGGCTCGAATTTCACGCCTCCTACCTCGGTGGCCGCGGCCGGCAGGACGCTGCCGAGCAGCAGGGTGGCAAGAAACAGGCGGACGGCTGCGGACATGGTGGAACCCCTCCAGAAATTAGAACGATCGTTCGTTCTATTATCCCCGTGCGGACCGATCGCCCGATTACGGGTTTTCATGGGGTGGACGGGCTTTGCTACACTGGCCTGCATGTTCATCCATCGTGTCAGCATCACAGGTTGCAGCGACCGGGGAGCCTGGCCCTGGCGCTCGCCGCAGCGCATTGCGCGCCACTAGGCGCGCCACATGCCGCGCCGCCCGCCTGCCTGCCTGCCGGGCGGCATGGAACGAATGAACCGGGCCCCCGTGCCCGCCCCGGATCCGTCCGGGGATCCGGAGTTTTCCTGTGATGACCGAAGCTGAATTCAACGAACTGGCCCGCCAGGGCTACAACCGCATCCCCCTGACCGCCCGGGCCTTCGCCGACCTGGAGACGCCGCTGTCCCTCTACCTCAAGCTGGCCCATGTGGAGGACGGCGGGCGACACTCCTTCCTGCTGGAGTCCGTGGTCGGCGGCGAACGTTTCGGCCGCTACAGCTTCATCGGCCTGCCGGCGCGCACCCTGCTGCGTGCCAGCGGATTCGGCGAGTCCGCAGTGACCGAGGTGGTGACCGACGGCACGGTGGTCGAAACCTCGCGGGACAACCCGCTGGACTTCATCACCGCCTACCAGCAGCGTTTCAAGGTGGCCCTGCAGCCGGGGCTGCCGCGCTTCTGCGGCGGGCTGGCGGGGTATTTCGGCTACGACACCGTGCGCCACATCGAGAAGAAGCTGGTGCACAGCTGCCCGCCCGATCCGCTGGGGTGCCCCGACATCCTGCTGCTGCAGTGCGAGGAGCTGGCCGTCATCGACAACCTCTCGGGCATGCTGCACCTGATCGTCTATGCGGACCCGGCGCAGCCCGGCGCCTATGGCGCGGCCCAGGCGCGGCTGGCCGAACTGCGCGCGCGCCTGAAGGCGCCGGTACAGGTGCCGGAGGTCCGGTCGACGCCGCACGCGCCCGAACAGCGCGCCTATGCCAAGGCCGACTTCCTGGCCGCGGTCGAGCGCGCCAAGGACCTGATCCAGGCCGGCGACTTCATGCAGATCGTGATGGGTCAGCGCATCAGCAAGCCCTACACGCAAAGCCCGCTGAGCCTGTACCGTGCGCTGCGCACGCTCAACCCCAGCCCCTACATGTACTACTACCACCTAGGCGATGTGCATGTGGTCGGCTCCTCGCCCGAGATTCTGGTGCGGCAGGAGAGGACGCCGGCGGGATCGACCAAGGTGACCATCCGCCCGCTGGCGGGCACCCGCCCGCGTGGCGCCACGCCCGAGGCCGACAAGGCCGCCGAGCTGGAGCTCGTCAATGATCCCAAGGAGCGGGCCGAGCACGTGATGCTGATCGATCTGGCGCGCAACGACATCGGCCGTATCGCCAGGACCGGCAGCGTCAAGGTCACGGAGGCCTTTGCCGTGGAACGCTACAGCCACGTGATGCACATCGTGAGCAACGTGGAGGGTGAACTGCTCGACGGCATGGGCAACATGGACGTGCTGCGCGCCACCTTCCCGGCCGGCACGCTCAGCGGCGCCCCCAAGGTGCACGCGATGGAACTGATCGACCGGCTCGAGCCGGTCAAGCGTGGCATCTACGGTGGCGCCTGCGGCTACCTGAGCTATGCGGGCGACATGGACGTGGCCATTGCCATCCGCACCGGCGTCATCAAGGACGGCATGCTGCACGTGCAGGCCGCGGCCGGCGTGGTGGCCGATTCCGTGCCCGAGCTGGAGTGGAAGGAGACCGAGCACAAGGCGCGCGCGGTGCTGCGCGCCAGCGAGCTGGTCGAGGAGGGGCTGCAATGAAGCCCGTCCGACTGCTGATGGTCGACAACTACGACTCGTTCACCTACAACCTCGTTCAGTACTTCGGCGAGCTCGGTGCCGAGGTCGCCGTGCATCGCAACGACGAGATCACCGTGGCCGAGATCGAGGCGAAGCTGCAGGCCGGCGAGCTCGACCGTCTGGTCATCTCGCCCGGCCCCTGCTCGCCGGCCGAGGCCGGCATCTCGGTGGCGGCCATCCGCCACTTTGCCGGCAAGCTGCCCATCCTCGGGGTCTGCCTGGGCCACCAGAGCATCGGTGCAGCCTTCGGCGGCAGGATCATCCGGGCGCAGCAGCTCATGCACGGCAAGACCAGCGTCATCACGACCACGCAGGAAGGCGTGTTCAGCGGATTGCCCAGGCAGTTCACCGTGAACCGCTACCATTCGCTGGCCATCGAGCGCTCGACCTGCCCGCCCGAGCTCAAGGTCACCGCCTGGACGGAGGATGGCGAAATCATGGGCGTACGACATGCCACGCTGCCGATCGAGGGCGTGCAGTTCCACCCCGAGTCCATCCTCACCGAGCATGGCCACGCCATGCTGAAGAACTTCCTGCAGCAAGCCTAAGGAATCACGATGCCCCAATCCCACCAGATCACGGCGCAGGAGGCGCTGCAGCGCGTCATCGAGCACCGCGAGATCTTTCACGACGAGATGCTGCACATCATGCGCCTCATCATGGGCGGCGAGATGTCGCCGGTGCTCATGGCCGCGCTCATCACCGGCCTGCGCGTGAAGAAGGAGACCATCGGCGAGATCACCGCCGCCGCGCAGGTGATGCGCGAGTTTTCCACCAAGGTTCAGGTGGCCGACAAGACCCACCTGGTCGACATAGTCGGCACCGGAGGCGATGGCGCCCACACCTTCAACATCTCCACCTGCGCCATGTTCGTGGCCGCGGCTGCCGGCGCCAAGGTCAGCAAGCACGGTGGCCGCAGCGTCAGCAGCAAGAGCGGCAGCGCCGACGTGATGGAGTCACTGGGCATCAACATCCATCTCAAGCCCGAGGCCATTGCCCGGTGCATCGCCGAGACCGGCGTCGGTTTCATGTTCGCGCCCAACCACCACCCGGCCATGAAGAACGTGGCGCCGGTGCGCCGCGAACTCGGCATCAAGACCATCTTCAACATCCTGGGGCCGCTGACCAACCCGGCCGGCGCGCCCAACATCCTGATGGGCGTGTTCCATGCGGACCTGGTGGGCATCCAGGTGCGCGCGCTGCAGCGCCTGGGCACCGAGCATGCTGTGGTGGTCTACGGCAAGGACGGCATGGACGAGATCAGCCTGGGCGCCGGCACCCTGGTGGGCGAGCTCAAGGACGGCCGGATCAGCGAGTACGAGATCCATCCTGAAGATTTCGGCCTGACCATGGCCAGCACGCGCGCCATCAAGGTGGACACGCCCGAGGCCTCGCGCGCCATGCTGCTGGGCGTGCTGGACAACCAGCCCGGTGCGGCGCGCGACATCGTCACCCTCAACGCCGGCGTGGCACTGTATGCCGCCAACGTGGCGGACAGCATGGCGGCCGGCGTGGCGCAGGCGCGCGAGGCCATCGCCTCCGGCGCGGCCAAGGCCAAGCTAGAGCAGCTGGTGACCGTGGCGCATCGCCTCGGCCAGGGAGGCTGACCGTGTGGCAGGACCCCGGCACCTGGATTGCGCTGGGCGTATCCCTCCTGTTCGTGATCGCGGGCTTCGTAATGCACCGCATCTTCGTCAAGATCCTGAAGAACGGCTCCGAGCCGAACGCCAAAGATGAGTGACATCCTGAACCAGATCGTGGCCGTCAAGCGCGAGGAAGTCGCCGCGGCCATCAAGAAAAAGTCCCTGGCGGCCATGCGTGCCGATGCCGAATCGCGCGTGCTCACGCGCGACTTCGTCGGCGCCTTGCGCCGCAAGATGGCGGCCGGCCAGGCCGCAGTGATCGCCGAGATCAAGAAGGCCAGTCCGAGCAAGGGCGTGCTGCGCGAGGACTTCATCCCGGCCGACATCGCCCAGAGCTACGCCGAGGGTGACGGCAAGGTCAGCGCGGCCTGCCTGTCGGTGCTGACCGACCGCCAGTTCTTCCAGGGCCAGCCCGACTACCTGAAGCAGGCGAGGGCTTCCTGCCAGTTGCCGGTGCTGCGCAAGGATTTCATGGTCGATCCCTACCAGATCTATGAGTCGCGCGCGATGGGGGCGGACTGCATCCTGCTGATTGCCGCCTGCCTGGACGACGTGCAGATGCGCGATCTGGAAGCCATCGCACTGGGCTTGGACATGGCGGTGCTCGTGGAGGTGCATGACGGCGCAGAGCTGGAGCGGGCGCTCAAGCTGAAGACGCCACTGGTGGGGATCAACAACCGTAACCTGCGCACCTTCGAGGTCTCGCTCGACACCACGCTGGCCCTGCGCGAGCGGGTGCCGGCGGATCGTCTGCTGGTGACCGAGTCCGGCATACTGGGGCGGGCCGATGTGCAGCGCATGCGCGATGCCGGGGTCCACGCTTTCCTGGTGGGCGAGGCGTTCATGCGGGCGCCCGAGCCGGGGCTTGCGCTGGCCGAGTTGTTTGCCTGATGGGCGTTTCCCAGGCCAATCTCTTCGAGCCTGCCGCACATCCAGATCGCCCTGCGCGCCTGCGGGCCTGGGCGCCGGCCGAATGGGCGGTCGCGCCGGACTGGCGGCCGTTATGGGACGGTTTTGTCGCCGGCGAGTCGGGACGGCAGTTGGGCCGCTACCTGCAGGGGCGGCTGGCAGCCGGCGCCACCATTTACCCGCCGCAACCTCTGCGCGCCCTTGAACTCACGCCTTTGGCGGCGGTGCGGGTGGTGATCCTGGGGCAGGATCCCTACCATGGCCCGGGTCAGGCCGAGGGACTGGCGTTTTCCGTCGCCCCTGGGGTGCGGCCGCCGCCGTCCCTGCGCAACATCCAGCAAGAACTGGCGCGCGATCCCGAACTGTCGTCCCGCACCCCGCCGGCCGACGGCTCTCTGGTGCACTGGGCTCGCCAGGGCGTGCTGCTGCTCAACACCTGCCTGACCGTCGAGGAGGGGCTGCCGGCCAGTCATTCGATGCAGGGTTGGGAAGTGCTTACTGAGTTGATCATCCAGGCTGTAAAGGCCCGTGATGAGCCGGTGGTGTTCATGCTGTGGGGGGCGCATGCGCAGCGGGCGGCGCTGGCAGCCGGCGTCGGCCCTGGAGCCGGCGGTGACCGGCTGGTACTCGAGGCCAACCATCCCTCGCCCCTCTCGGCCCGCCGGCCGCCACAGCCTTTTATGGGGTGCGGGCATTTCAGCCGGGCCAATGCTTTCCTGCGGCAGCACGGGATCGATCCGGTACGCTGGTGAGCAGGTTGGCGTCGAGTCCTGTCGCAAGTCGTAAAAATCATGGCATAATATGAGGCTCACCTTCGGAGAGGTGGCCGAGTGGTTAATGGCAGCAGACTGTAAATCTGCCCTCTAACGAGTACGCTGGTTCGAATCCAGCCCTCTCCACCAGGTGCTGGTTCGTAGAGCGAGCGTTTTGGGCAGAGCGCCTTGAGGTCGGGCAGCCGACCGCGATGCGGGAGTAGTTCAATGGTAGAACCCCAGCCTTCCAAGCTGATGACGCGGGTTCGATTCCCGTCTCCCGCTCCATGTGCCGGTGCCTGAGGCCAGGTCAAGAATATCGCCCATGTGGCTCAGTGGTAGAGCACTCCCTTGGTAAGGGAGAGGTCGCGGGTCCGATTCCCGCCATGGGCACCACTTTCAGGTGCACGACTGGTGTCGTGTCTTGGTGTGCAGTCGTAGTTGCTTTTCGCATCCTTTCTGGAGATTTGAAAAATGGCAAAAGAGAAATTTGAGCGGACCAAGCCGCACGTGAACGTTGGCACCATTGGTCACGTGGACCACGGCAAGACCACGCTGACGGCGGCCATCACCACCGTGCTGGCGGCCAAGTTCGGCGGCTCGGCCAAGGCCTACGACCAGATCGATGCGGCGCCTGAAGAGAAGGCTCGCGGCATCACCATCAACACTGCCCACGTGGAATACGAGACGGCCAACCGCCACTACGCCCACGTCGACTGCCCCGGCCACGCCGACTACGTCAAGAACATGATCACCGGTGCGGCCCAGATGGACGGCGCCATCCTGGTGTGCTCCGCCGCTGACGGCCCGATGCCCCAGACCCGCGAGCACATCCTGCTGGCCCGTCAGGTCGGCGTGCCCTACATCATCGTCTTCCTGAACAAGTGCGACATGGTCGACGACGCCGAGCTGCTCGAGCTCGTCGAGATGGAAGTGCGCGAGCTGCTCTCCAAGTACGACTTCCCTGGCGACGACACCCCCATCATCCGCGGCTCGGCCAAGCTGGCCCTCGAGGGTGACAAGGGCGAGCTCGGCGAAGGCGCCATCATGAAGCTGGCCGATGCCCTGGACAGCTACATCCCCACGCCCGAGCGCGCCATCGACGGCGCCTTCCTGATGCCTGTGGAAGACGTGTTCTCCATCTCCGGCCGCGGCACCGTGGTGACCGGCCGCGTCGAGCGCGGCATCATCAAGGTCGGCGAGGAAATCGAGATCGTGGGTATCAAGCCCACCCTCAAGACCACCTGCACCGGCGTGGAGATGTTCCGCAAGCTGCTCGACCAGGGCCAGGCTGGCGACAACGTCGGCATCCTGCTGCGCGGCACCAAGCGTGAAGAAGTCGAGCGCGGCCAGGTGCTGTGCAAGCCCGGCTCCATCAAGCCGCACACCCACTTCACCGGTGAGGTGTACGTGCTGAGCAAGGACGAGGGCGGCCGCCACACCCCCTTCTTCAACAACTA
>FWWM01003655.1_pt1 | contig 37724 bp, 34 predicted proteins | sample 2228351 | NCBI WGS metagenome assembly FWWM01 (sample SAMEA103939774, study PRJEB20133) | metagenome
GTAATAAGGGTCAAACAATTTTTTGCGGTAATAAGTGACAGAAGCGGTTAAAGAACCAAAGGTCGCCGCTAGTTTGTTGGTACCCAGCACCAGATGAGGCGGTAAACCGGCTGTCAGCAAAGCCGGTACCGTCAGCAGGCCACCACCGCCGGCAATAGCGTCAATAAAACCGGCAAGAAAAGCCACACTGCACAGCAGCAGCATGACTGTGGGATCAAGTACAAATTCCATGGTTACCCGTCAATCTGTTGGCGAAAAGGCGGCAAGGCTTTGAGCATGGCACTGCCGTATGATTTGGTGACCAGACGCCGGTCCAGGATCACAATCCGGCCCTGGTCCTGCTCCTGGCGCAGCAGTCTACCACAGGATTGCACCAGTTTTTTCGCCGCAGCAGGTACTGTCAGTTGTAAAAACGGATTGCCACCTCTTTTGGTCACAGCTTCAGCCATCGCCTCTTCAAAGGGGCTGGTGGGGACGGCAAAAGGAAGTTTGGTGATAATCAGATTAGTCAGCAGTTTCCCTGGTAAATCAAGTCCTTCGGAAAAGCTCTGAGTGCCAAATAAAATGCTGCCACCGCCACCTTCAATTTTCATTTTGTGTAAATCCAGCAGTGACTGACGGCTGGCTTCCCCCTGCACCAATAAGGTCCAGTGTTGTTTGCGAAGGGCTGCCGCCACTTGCTCCATTTGCCAGTAAGAGGCAAACAGCACCAGATTACCCTGACTGTTATCAAGGTATGTTGGCAACACTTCTATTAATTCGTCGGTGAATAAATCGGAGGTGGGCTCAGTCCGTAGTTTGGGAATATGGATCACCCCCCGTTCGGCATAAGCAAAAGGCGAATTGACCTGTAAAGTCTGCAAACCCGGATGCTCAGTCAGCCCCAGTTCTCTTTTGACATAATCAAAGGAATTAAGCGAAGTGAGGGTGGCTGAACATAGCAGCACCGCATGGGCTTTGCTAAATAACAAATCATCCAGCTGAAAACTGACTGACAGTGGGCAGGCATGCGCTCTGAGCTGCTGCTCATGGCGGCTTAACCAGCGCGCCTGATTGACATATGGATGTTGTGGCACAGACCACAGCTGCCACAGCTGATGCTGCGCTGTATATTTTTGCTCGAGGCTTTGTAGTTCATGTTGCAGCGGTAACAATTGTTTACTTTTTAGCTTGCCGTCTTTCTGGGCGTCCAGCAGATGCTGAAACAGTTTTTCAATACAAGACAGCAATTTTCCGCTTTGTTCGGCCAGGGTGTCGGCCTGACGCTGAAACAGTTCAGGCAAGACTGCATCGGTAAAACGATAATGGGGTTCTTTACCAAACCAGTCATGTTGCTGTTTTTTAAGCTGTTGCTGCAGTGGTTTGATGGTAGCGATAAAATCCTGCGACAAATCCAGCAACTTCAGGGTTTCTTTAATAGCACTGTGTTGTGGCAGCTGACTTTGCAACTGTTGATACAGCTGCTCACTCTGTTGTTGCCAGGCCGCGCTGTCAAAGTTGAGCAGCGCATCGCCCGAGAAAAAATCACGGCCGCTGTCGGCCAGATGATGGGCTTCATCAATCACATAAATGCAGTCTTCGGGTTTGGGCAAAATGCTGTTGCCCGAGGCTAAATCAGCCAGCAGTAAAGCGTGATTCACCACCAGCACCTGTGAGCTGTCAATTTCGGCTCTGGCCAGATGAAAAGGGCAGTGATGATGAGCCCTGTGTTGTTTGTGGCAATAATAACTGTCGGCCTGAATGCTGTACCAGAGTTTGTCCGGCACGGCAAAAGGCAGGCTGTCTTTATCACCGAGCCAACGCCTTTCCTGCCAGGCTGTGGCCAGTTTGGCCAAATCTGCCGGACTGGCTTTATCCAGCCAGGCTGGCAGCAGTTCAGGTTGCTGAATTTGCTGATTCAGCCTTTCGATGCAGGCATAACGCTGCCGGCCTTTGATCAGGGTAAATTCAAAAGGTAAAGCCGCATGCTGTTGAAAAAAGGGCAGGTCTTTATTCACCAGCTGCTCTTGCAGCGCCACGGTTGCAGTGGCGATGATCAGCGTTTTTTTCTTCTCCAGCGCCAAAGGCAAAGCCGCCATCAGATAAGCCAGCGATTTACCTGTGCCGGTGCCTGCTTCAATCAGGCCAATGCGGTCATAACTGTGGTAACTGCCGGCCACTATATTGGCCATTTCTGCCACCAGCTTGTTTTGTGAAGGCCTGGGTTGATAACCGGGCAATGCGGCTTTGATCTGTTGGTGAATGGCTTTGATCTGGCTTTTGCTGGCGCTGCTGAGCATAAATACTCTGTATAAATTTACAGTTGGGGCATTGTACAAAGGCAAAACTGGTCAGGCAAATAAGATTTTTGACACCTCTGCAACAGATCAGAGCAGTGAGACTCTGCATGATACCGAGCTTTGTACTCATTTGTGTACGAATCCTTGGTATTGGTTATTTTCGATAGCTAACTGCATGTTTAAAATCAGATATTTTTCATTTTTTCATAAAAAGTATACTGAATGCATCAGAAGAACCGCCAGAAAATGACGGCGACGGGATTGGTTTTTTTACATTGTTGCTGAAAAAATCGGCAGGTTGGCGTATCGCTCACATAAAAAGTTCAATTCATCTGCACTTTTTTTGTAGGAATTTATGTAAAAGCGATTGACCCTCGCAAAAAAATCACCTTATTATCGGGCAGTCCAACTCCGGCAGCTTGCGCGGAGTCGTCAGCAGCAGGCTGCGAACGTGACTTACTACACAACAAAATCACGATAACGTGATCCAGGGAGATAGATAATGTTTAGAAATACCAAAATATCTAATGCAGTGCGCTTAGCTGTAATGTTCGGTGCAGTTGGCACCACAGCAGCTTTTTCTGCAACTACGATGGCAGCTGAAGAAGAAGAAGCCAAAAAAGTTGAACGTATCGAAGTGACTGGTTCTCGGATCAAGCGCACTGACGTCGAAAACGCAAGTCCAATTCTGGTTATGGACCGTGAAGCTATCGACGTATCTGGTCAAATCAGTATCGGTGATATTCTGCAAAAGATCCCTGCTGCTGGTGCTGCGTTAAACACCGCTTTTAACAACGGTGGTAACGGCTCTACCAACATGGACCTGCGTAACTTAGGTTCACAACGCCTGTTGGTTTTAGTAAATGGCAGACGTTGGGTTTCATCTTTAGGCGCAACTGTTGACTTAAACACTATTCCAACTTCAGCAATTGAACGTGTTGAAGTATTAAAAGACGGCGCCTCTGCATTATATGGTTCTGACGCCATTGCCGGTGTAGTAAACATCATCACACGCAAAGATTTCGAAGGCGTTGAATTATCTTCTTATGTTGGCGAAAACATGAGTGAAGGTGACGGCCGTCAGTACACAGCTGAAATGACCTTAGGTACCAGCACTGACAAGGGCGGCCTGTTGTTCAATGCTACTCACACTACACAACAGCCAATTTGGGCCGGTGACCGCGAAGTGTCTTCTGTTGGTTACAGCTCAACCAGCATTAACACCCGTTTAGGTGTTAGTGCTAACACTTTAAGCGCTGCTAACCAGGCTGCAATGATCGCCAATGGTTACAAAACCACTACTGCCACATCTGGTCGTTATGATTTAATGGCAAAAGAAGGCACAGGCGCTGCTACTGGTCTGGATAAGTTCCGTCAGCGTGCTGCTGGTAACGGTGACAACTATAACTACGCACCTGATAACTACTTAGTGACTCCACAGAACCGTAACGCGTTTTATGTTCAGGGTTACTACAACCTGACTGACGACCTGCGTTTGGTTTCTGACTTTGTCATGACAAACCGTAAGTCTGCGCAAGAATTAGCGCCAATGCCGGTAACTCTGGGTGCAGCATTCGGTGCAGCAGCTAGCCGTGTAGATATTCACGCTAACAACATTTACAACCCGTTCAAAGAGACTCTGTACGGTGACGCATCACGCGCGAAAGCTGCTGGTTATGCTACCTACAACCCGTACTCGCTGCAACGCCGTATGGTGGAAGCTGGTCCACGCCGTTATAACCAAAATGACAACACCTACCGTGGTATGGTTGGTTTAGAAGGTGCCTTTGGTGATTCATCATGGACTTGGGATGCTCACTACATCTACGGTCAGAACTCACAAGATGAAAAAACAACAGGTTTATTAAACCTGACCCGTATCAACTCTGCCTTAGGTGCAAACTGTACTGCGTCTACTAACTGTGTGCCATTAAACTTATTTGGTGGTCCAGGTACAATCACGCAGCAGATGCTTGATTACATCACTTTTGACAGCATTGCATCATCTGGTAGTGACTTAAAAGATTACGCTTTCAACACTTCAGGCGAACTGTTTGAACTGCCATCAGGCTTTATGGGCTTAGCTGTTGGTTTTGAACGTCGTGAAGAGAACGGTTATGACAACCCGGATCCGCTGACTGTGACTGGTGAATCATCAGGTAACCAACGTGATGCAACAGCTGGTGGTTTCCGTCTGGACGAAGCTTATGCTGAGGTGTCAATTCCGGTTCTTGAGAACCTGTTAATCAGCCCGGCAGTACGTTTCTCTGACCACAGCTCTTACGGTAGCAACAGCACTGCTAAAGTTGGTGTTGAATTCCGCCCAATCGAAGATTTATTAGTTCGTTCTACCTGGGCTGAAGGTTACCGTGCTCCGTCACTGTCTAACTTATTCGCTGGTAACTCAGATTCTTACACTGGTTTAACTGACCCTTGTAACACTCTGACTGCAGCTGGCGCACCAATCACTTTAGATTTATCTAAGGTTCCTGGTTGTGCTGGTGTTCCTGCAGGTTACCGTCAGTCAAACCCTCAGATCCGTGTGACGCAACAATCATCACCAGATCTGAAGCCAGAAACTTCAACATCACAAACAGTTGGTTTTGTATACAACCCAAGCTGGTTGGAAGGCGCAGAGCTGACAGTAGACTGGTATGACATTGAAGTTGAAGATTCAATTTCACGTATCGGCGCAGGTATTATCCTTGCTGGTTGTGCGACCGGTGGCCCAGCTTCAGAATTCTGTGGCCTGGTTGACCGTGATTCAAACGGTAACGTTATCGACTTACGCAACGGTCTGCAGAACCAAGGTACATTACACGTACAAGGTGTTGATACCTATATGGCATACCGCCTGCCAGAAACTTCGTTCGGTACTTTCAAAACTTACCTGGACTTCTCATACGTCACTGACAGCGAAATCAGCGACGAAGAGTACGTAGGCGTGCAATGGGGTGACGCTGGTTATCCTCGCTTAAAAGGTAGCTTCGGCGTTGACTGGATGTTAGGTGACTGGGATGCTCACTACACAGCCCGTTATGTTCATGCGATGAAAGGTTTCTATACCCACGTGTATGGCGACACTGCAGCTGATGGCGTAACTGAGCGTCTGCCAACTTATGTTATCCATGATATTTCAATGGGTTATAACTTAAGTGACTACAACACTAAGTTAACATTTGGTGTTGAGAACTTATTTGCCAAAGAACCTACTCCGGAAGGTATCGATAACAACTACGCTGCTTCAACTAACAACTTCTCTGTAACTGAATACGATGTAAACATGGATCGCTTTGTTTACTTCCGAGCTACTATGAAGTTCTAATCTGAACTGCTAACAAAAAAGCCCCCTTACGGGGGCTTTTTATTTGTTTTTATCAATAAAATTGTCTCCGTTAAACTGACGTTTTTAAGTTGAATGATGATGAATAAACCATTTGAACCTTCAGTTTTTCCGATGTTTGCGACCCCTTTTGCAGTGATTGATTTTCCTAATCCGGAAGAATTAAATATCAAGCTGGAACAATATTTTGATGTGTTGGTTTCGCAGGGCGTTAAACACAAAAATCCACGGCCGCAGAACTACGTTCAGGACAATCTGTTCGAAAGTAATTTTGATTTATTTCATTATCCTGACCCGGCAGTACAACAGCTCAGACTCTTTGTCTTACAGACAGTGGCATGGGTTATTGCACGACTCAATGGTTATGATCATGAGCAAATGCAAAAAATTCAGCTGTTTAGTGACGCCTGGTTTCATATCACCGAATTTGGCGGATATTTTTATACCCACAATCACCCTATGGCTTCCTGGTCTGCGGTGTACTGTGTGAACCCTGGTGAAGATGTGGAAGGTAAACCTGATAGCGGAGTTTTAAGATTTCATGATCCAAGGCCGCACTGTAATACCTATCTGGACAGCGGCAATGCAAATCTTTCCGGCATTTATAATACTTATAGCCATAACTTCAAATTAAAAGGCGGACAATTGATTGTGTTTCCGTCCTACCTGCAGCATGAAGTTGCACCTTTTTTCGGCACAGATCGGAGAATTACTGTTGCAGTGAACTGTTGGACTCAACGTTACGGTTCTTAAAAAGCGATTCTGCCATTACAGCAATAGTTTGACTGAGCCAGTGACAGTGTTTTGTAATTGATTTTTCATCAAAGGGCTGCTGGCTTTGTTATCCAACAGCGCTATGTGCAACCTTGAACATTAAAAATGGTCGCTGACCTCAAGATTGCACGCGCTGTTTTATGTCGCACCAGCCAACTGAGCGGCGCCCCACACAGCTGCAACTGTGCCGCTTGTTAGCAAATCCCCCTGATTGTACTGAAAATGTTGCCGCCTGTACTCAATGTCAAAGTCTGGATTCGCGGTTGATTTACAAATCAGCTTTATGACAGTTGTCACTAACCCGGCTGTGGCAACCGGCAGAGAGCAGGGCTGTCTTGTTGATTGTTATGCGCTTGATGGAGGAGATTTTGTGTATAAGCAGGGGTTAATGTTGAATGTTTCTACCCTGCTATATGCAGCCCAAACAGCTGATAGCCAGGCAGCGGGGACAGGATGCAGTTAAATAGTCCCGTGAATGCCAGACTGAATGCAGCATGCATAAGCGGCTAATTGGCAACCAAACCACAGTGACAAGATCAAATCATTTGTGGTTCTGAGAATTTTTTTGCCGGAACAATCTCAGGCCTGCTTTTTAGCGGCCGAATATAGTTTGTCACAGTGTGCACAGCGCTGGCGTGCCGGATCCTGTTGTAACAAATGTCGTTCAATTCTGCTGTCGCAGTCACAACATAAACCATAAAGCCCCATATCCATTTGGCTCAGCGCCGCCTGAATTGCTTCCAGTCGCCGGGTTTTTGCTTCCAGTTCCGGCGTGAGCCACTGATTCAGTAATTCAGGCCAGTGGCTAAGCGGGTGACTATCAAGTTTCAGTAGCAGGTTGCTGTATCCGGCTTGTTGCAGATACTGATAAATAGCAGCACGTTGTTGCTGAATTTCTTCCAGTAACTGGGCTCTGAGCATTGGAGTCAAAGACTGTGGCATAACAAACCTCAATGAGATTGGGGGCAATAATGGTCTGATTGTGCAGCGTGCAGCAAAATGCTGCTCTGATGCAGATCAAAACTTGCTGAAAAAGCGCCACTATTGTACTAATTCTGTAGAGCCCTGATGACGTCGCCAAAGAATTATTCCGGCCACTGAAATTTTCCGACACACTGCAGGGTCTTTATCAGGGTAATTGCCGGACAGCTTGTCTGGCATTGATATTGGGTTTTATCATCAGGGTTTATCGACAGATCATAAGGAATATCAACATGAGCATGCTTCATAAAAAAGTTGTTTCTGCGGTAGGTGTTCTGGTTTTGGGCTCTATCAGCAGCACAGCCAGCGCCGGTACCTTTCAGGCGACTGAATTGGCAGCAGGTTATCAGTTGTCGGCCGCTGAAGCGTCCTGCGGTGCTGACAAAGTAATAACCGACGGTAAAAGCAAAGAAGCCAAATGTGGCGCCGACAAAGTGGACAAAGCCAAAGAAGGCAAATGTGGTGAAGGAAAGTGCGGCGAAGGCAAATGCGGTGCTGAAAAAATGGCCGACAAAGCTGCTGACAAGGCCGCTGATAAAGCCACCGACAAAACCAAAGAAGGTAAATGTGGTGAAGGCAAGTGTGGCGAAGGGAAATGTGGTGGTATGAACTAACATGACACAGTTGTCTGGTGTTGGCCTGGGCTTGCGGCGCGAAATGCTGGCGTCTGTTAGCCAGGAAAAATCTGCAGTGATTGATTTTTTTGAAGTAGCACCAGAGAACTGGTTACCTTTTGGCGGGGCGCTGGGTAAGCAGTTTCGCGCCTTGACCGAAAGATATCCTTTTGCCTGTCATGGTTTAAGTTTATCGCTTGGCAGTCCGGATCCGCTGGATCTGGATTTTGTCAAAGCGGTAAAACAGTTTTTGCAGCAACACCAAATCAAGCGCTACAGCGAACATTTAAGTTATTGTTCTGCTGGTGGTCATCTGTATGACTTAATGCCTATTCCTTTTACCTTAGCCGCCGCCCGATATACAGCTGAGCGTATTTTGCAGGTGCAGGATATTTTGGATCAGCAGCTGGTAGTGGAGAACGTGTCTTATTATGCGGCACCTGGTCAGGAAATGTCTGAGCTGGATTTTACACTCGAAGTCTTGCATCAAGCCGATTGTGGTTTGTTACTGGACGTCAATAATGTCTATGTGAACAGCGTCAATCATGGGTATAACGCCCACGAATTTATTGCGGCTTTGCCTTCCGAACGTATTGTTTATGGTCATATTGCCGGCCATTACACTGAGCATGAATCTTTATTAATAGACACTCACGGCACTGCGGTTTGTGATCCTGTATGGCAGTTGCTGCAACATGCGTATGACTGTCATGGGGTCTTTGCCACTGTGCTGGAACGTGATTTTAATCTGCCACCAATGCCGGAGTTAGAAGCGGAGCTTTGGCAAATTAAAGCCTGCCAGCAAAGGGCAGGGCGATGACAAAAAGCAGCCTTGATTTTCAGGTAGTGCAACAGCAGTTTGCCGCCGCCATCCGTGATCCGGCCAATCCTGCGCCTGACGATATAAGCGTTGAACGTATGGCGGTATACCAGCAGCTGTTTTTTAATAATGTGCAGAATTTTGTCAACAGTGCTTTTCCGGTCTTAAAGTCGCTTTATCCGGCGTCTTTGTGGCGGCAAAAGTTAAGACAGTTTTTTGCGCAGAGCGCACTTTCAAGCCCTTATTTTCTGGATATTGCCGCCGGCTTTTTTCAATGGTTCAGCAGCAAGGGGCTGAGCGCTGAGGATCCGGCATTTGCCATTGAGCTCGCCCATTATGAATGGCTGGAGCTTTATCTGGCGACCAGCACCATGGAAGATACAGCACCTTCTTTAACAACGGTCACGCCAGATCTGCCACTGCAGTTATCTGCATTGGCATTGGTGCTGTGTTATCAGTATCCGGTGATGCAAATCAGCCCGGATTTTCAGCCAACCAAGGCCGACGGACCTTATTATTTATTGATGTACCGGAACGACACCGATGAAATTAAGTTTGTCAGTCTGAATGAACTGAGCGCCACTGCGTTGCAAATTCTGGCCACTGAACCCAGGTTGTCACTCAATGCGGTACTGACAAAACTGCAGCAGTTATTGCCTGCAGCAGAACCTGCGGCATTGCAGGTTGGCACCGCTGAATTATTCAGCAAATTTGCACGAAAAGGCGTGATCCGAGCTTTCCAAGCGGACTAAAATTCATTACCATATCGGCCTTTCTTTTAGCCCTTTAGCAGTGGGAAAACACAATGGCAGACGAGAATTTTAAAGAGTCTTTTGGTGTGGCTCAATTTTTAGGTTTTATCGCGGTGTTTGTGGGCCTGCTGTGTCTGGTACCCATTTTACGCTGGCTGCAAATTCTCGGTTAAGTGAACCCTGAGTCAGCAAAACCGCCGTTTGGCGGTTTTTTTGTCAGTACAACTTTTGACCTGATAACGATTGAATAATGAGAGTGATGGTTTAATGAATAACCCTACAGAATTTACCCGGATGCTGGAACAAGTGATTAAATCAGTGCCTGATTATCCAAAACCTGGCATTTTATTCCGTGATGTCACCAGTCTGATGCAGGATCCGCAGGCTTTTGCCGCAGTGATTGATAACTTCAAACAACATTACGCCAACCAGGGGTTTACCAAGATCATCGGCACAGAGTCCCGTGGTTTTATTTTTGGTGCACCGCTGGCTTATGCGCTGGGTGTTGCTTTTGTGCCGGTGCGCAAGCCAGGTAAATTGCCCCGTGAGCGTATTGCCCAGAGTTATCAGCTGGAATACGGCGAAGACACACTGGAAATTCATACCGACGCCATAGTACCTGGTGATAAAGTATTGTTAGTTGACGATTTATTGGCAACTGGTGGTACTATTGATGCCACAACCCAGTTGGTACGCCGTTTAGGTGGTGAAGTGGCGGATGCGGCTTTTGTCGTGAATCTGCCCGACCTTGGCGGTGATAAACGTCTGGCGGCATTACAATTAAAGGTATACGCCCTGATTGATTTTGCCGGTCATTAAGTGATGTGGTGGCGCTTATTGCGCCGCCCGGCATTCAGGCATAAAAGGAAGGCAGATGAGTTATCAGGTGTTAGCGCGCAAATGGCGGCCACAAAATTTTGCCCAGCTGGTCGGGCAGGATCATGTTAAAGCTGCCTTGATCAACGCGCTCACCCAGAATCGTCTGCACCACGCTTATCTGTTTACCGGCACCCGGGGTGTCGGTAAAACCACCATAGCCCGTATTTTTGCCAAAAGCTTAAACTGCGAAAAAGGGGTCACTGCTACTCCTTGTGGTGTCTGTAGTGCCTGTGTCGAAATTGATAAAGGCTATTTTGTTGATTTACTGGAAATTGACGCCGCATCTCGCACTAAAGTGGAAGACACCCGCGATTTACTCGACAATGTGCAATATGCGCCCAGCCGTGGCCGTTATAAGGTTTATCTGATCGACGAAGTGCATATGCTGTCTAAACACAGTTTTAATGCACTGCTTAAAACGCTGGAAGAACCGCCACCTCATGTAAAGTTTTTACTGGCGACCACAGATCCACAAAAACTGCCGATTACAGTGTTATCACGTTGTTTGCAGTTCAGTTTAAAAGCCTTAAGCCAAAGCCAGATCAAACAACATTTAGCCTATATCCTGGGGCAAGAACATATTCAGGCCGAAGACGAAGCACTGGCCTTGCTGGCACGCGCTGCCAAAGGCAGTTTGCGCGACTCACTGAGTTTAACTGATCAGGCGATAGCCCAGACCAATGGCCAGATTGCGCTCGGGCCGGTGCGGGAAATGCTGGGCCTACTGGAACAATCCTGGGCCGAGCTGTTGCTGCAGGATGTATTAAACCGCGACCTTGCCGCGATGCAACAACATTTGCTGCAATTAATAGCCCAGCACAGCCAATACCAATCAGTGCTGGATGATATGCTGGCGCTGCTGCATCTGGCGGCTTTGTGTCAGTTCCAGCTCAATGCTGCCGAACTGGCGCTGACCGAATCGGCTTTTGTCCGTGCCGTGGCCAAAACCCATTCAGCGGAAATGATCCAGCTGTATTACCAGTTGCTGTTAAGTGGCAAAAAAGATTTAGCTTATGCGCCGGATCAGCGTATTGGCCTCGAAATGGCGTTGCTGCGTGCTATTGCTTTTGTGCCGGCCAGTGGCAACGAGCCGGTACAGGACTCAGCCCACAGTGCCAGAGCGGCAGCGCTAAGTGCTGCCGGTATTCCGGCGCAGACAGCGCAGGTGCAAACACAACAGCAAGCTCCGTCAGGCCAGGCGGCTGATCATACAACCGCTCAGCAACAAAGCCAGAATACAGAGGCCGAAATAGCTCAGGATGATGCCGCTACGCAGACAGCTGCCGTTGCAGCAGAAAATATTTCTGCACAGCATCTTGGTGCAGAGCATCCGGTAGCATCAGCGGTAACTCAAGCCACAGCAGCACCAGCGGTCGATCCTGTGACTGCCAGCATTCTGGCAAGGCGTGGACTTTCAGCAGCTTTACCAGGAGCCGATGACGGAAAAAAGTCTGAGCGCCAGCCGGCGCCGGTTGTTCAGCAGTTCGCAGCTCGCCCGGTCACAACACCTGCTGCAGCAGCGCAAGTTCAGCCGCAAAGGCCAACAGCACAGCCACAACCTGCCGCCGCTGCAACCCCAACCTCAACCCCAGAAATTCAGCCTGTCACGACAACATCATGGGGGGGCGCTGCAGTCTCTGAACCAGCCCTCACGCCAGTGCCTGGCGCTGCTATCAGCGATACCGGCACTCTTCCCGCTACTGCTATTCAGGTCGTGCCCGCTGAGCCTTTTGCCACTGAACCTTTAGCCACTGAACCTTTCGCCACTGAACCTTTCGCCACTGAACCTTTAGCTACTGAGCATACTTTGGCGAGCACCAATCCGGTAGCTGTGGTCGATGAGGACAGTGAAGAAGCCCAAGCGCTGAGTCACCATGCGCCTGCTGCTGCCATGGTAAATACCGATGATTCGGAAGATGAACCCGATCCTGTGGCTGACAGCGCCGGTGGCGACTGGGCCTGGCAACAATATCAGTCCGCCGAAGAAACAGCGGCTGCAGCACAAAGCAGCCAAAACACAGCAGCACCTATTCGCCATGCTCTGCTGGAGAGTTTGCAACCTGTAGCAGAGGACACCGATTTTGCCAGCGAAGCCATAGCTCAGCCGGAATTATCGCCCGAAGCCCTGGGGCAGGTGATGGAGTTTGATGGTGTGATAGGCGCCCATAATTTTGCCGTTCGCACTGCCAGTCAGGTTGACAGCTGGGCGGCACGTATAGATCAGCTCGCCATCGGCGGCCTGATGCGGTTATTCCTGCTGCACTCAAGTCCAAAACTACAGGACAATCAGTTAGTGTTAACTGTCAGCAATAGTCAGCGACATCTGGACAACGAAAAAAACCGTCAGACGCTGGCCAGAGTATTATCGGCTTCTTATGGCACCGAACTTTTGGTCAGTGTGGAGTTTGCTGAACAAGTGCCGGATTGTCCGCAGGCCATTCAACAACGCATCGATGACGCCCGCAGGCTCTATGTACAGCAATTGCTGGCGCAAGACCCTTTGGTGCAGGCGATGCAACAACAGTTTGGCGCTGAATTATTGGCAGAGACGCTGAGCGTCAGCTAACCCTGTCAAGCAGATGTGCTGGCAAAGCCAGCGCTTGGCAGGCGCTCTCTTGTATTTTCAGCGTATTCTGATTATCGTGTCGCCACTATAAATAACGCAGGGTGCAGCCCTGCAGTCCACTGCAGTGCCGGTTCGGCGGCTGCGAACAGACAAACAGCCGCACGCGGTCTGAAAACAAAAGAGAGCACAATTATGTTTAAAGGTGGCATGGGTAATATCATGAAACAGGCGCAGGCTATGCAGGAAAAAATGCAGCGCGCCCAGGAAGAAATCGCCCGGATGGAAGTGACAGGTGAAGCAGGTGCCGGCATGGTTAAAGTGACGATGCTTGGCAATCACAACGTGCGCCGAGTCAGCATCGACGACAGTCTGATGCAGGATGACAAAGAAATGCTGGAAGATCTGATTGCCGCAGCCATTAACGATGCAGTGCGCCGGGTTGAAGAAAGCAGCAAAGAAAAAATGGCTGGTGTGGCCGGTGGTATGCAATTACCGCCAGGATTTAAGATGCCGTTTTAATCTGGTTGCTGGTTAAGTTAAGGACGTTCCGGTATGGCAAAACATACAGCCATGGTGCAGCAACTGATTGATGCACTTCGGGTTTTACCTTCAGTTGGGCCTAAATCGGCCCAGCGTATGGCGTATCAGTTACTGGAACGTAACCGCGAAGGTGGGGTGATGCTGGCCAAAGTGCTGGCCAATGCCATGGAAAAAGTCGGTCATTGTCAGCAATGCCGTACTTTTGCCGAAGAGCCACTGTGTCCTATTTGTCAGGACAACAGCCGCAGCCAGAGTGCTTTGCTTTGTGTGGTTGCCAGTGCGGCAGATTTATACGCCATTGAACAAACAGGCCTTTTTTCCGGCCGTTATTTTGTGCTGGGCGGTCAGTTATCGCCGCTTGATGGCATAGGCCCGGCTGAGCTGGGGCTGGACTTACTGGCAAGCCAATTGGCGCAAGGTGCGATCCAGGAAGTGATCCTGGCCACCAACCCAACCATCGAAGGGGATGCCACCGCTTTTTATATTGCTGAGCTTTGTAAAAAACACCAAATTCAGGTATCCCGTCTGGCCCAGGGCATGCCTGTGGGTGGTGAGCTGGAATATGTTGACGGCAGCACCCTGTCTTATGCCTTAAGTGGTCGCAAACCTTTTTAAGCTTCTGAACATCAAAGCCGTCGCGCTCTGCTGAGGGAAAACCCTGCAAAACGCAGGGCTTCCCCTTGAAAGTTTTTTTCACCTCCCCCATATAGCTGTCAGCCCAAAACTTCACCGGCCTGGCGTAACACTGCGCAATAAAAAACTGCATTCGATGCAAAACGGCTGGTGGTTTTTCATTTGAAGTCCGGATTGTGTGGCGCCTTTGGCTATCACACTGTTAAACAGGAGCGGTACATGACTGAAACAACACAAAAACAAACGCATGGCTTTCAGGCTGAAGTGAAACAACTGCTGCAGTTAATGATCCATTCGTTGTATTCCAATAAAGAAATTTTCCTGCGTGAACTGGTATCCAACGCCTCAGATGCTGCCGACAAGCTGCGCTTTTTAGCCTTATCTGACAGCAGCCTGTATGACAATGACGGTGAGTTAAGAGTCCGGATCAGTCTGGATGATAACGCCAAAACCATCACCATCAGTGATAACGGTATCGGGATGACACGCGATGAAGTGATCAGCCACTTAGGCACCATCGCCAAATCCGGCACCAAAGAGTTTTTCTCACAATTATCCGGTGAAGCCAGCAAAGATTCGCAGCTGATTGGTCAGTTTGGTGTGGGCTTTTATTCAGCCTTTATCGTGGCTGACAAAGTGACAGTACGTACCCGCAAAGCCGGCATGCCAGCTGACAGCGCTGTGGAATGGGAATCTGCCGGTGAAGGCGAATACAGCATCAGTCCTATTGTCAAAGACAGCCGTGGTACCGACATTATTCTGCACCTGCGCGAAGCGGAAACCGAGTTTTTAAGCCCGTGGAAAGTGGAAAGTATTGTCACTAAATACTCAGATCATATCTCTATCCCGGTGCAAATGTGGCAGGAAGGCACCCCAGAGCGTGACGGTGAAGACGGCGAGAAAATTCCGGCCACCGAAGGGTACTGGAAGGCAGTGAACAAAGCCACAGCCCTTTGGATGCGCGACAAATCCGAAGTGTCTGATAACGAATATCAGGAATTTTATAAGCATATTTCACACGACTGGACAGAGCCGCTGAGCTGGAGCCACAACAAAGTGGAAGGCAACAGCAACTACACCAGTTTGTTGTATGTGCCGAAAAAAGCGCCTTTTGATTTATGGAACCGTGAAGCCCGGCATGGCCTGAAACTTTATGTGCAGCGTGTATTTATCATGGATGACGCAGAGCAGTTTATGCCAAGTTACCTGCGTTTTATCAAAGGTGTACTGGATTCCAGCGACTTACCGCTGAACGTGTCTCGTGAAATCTTACAAGACACCAAAGTGACCCAGAGCCTGCGTAAAGGTTGCACCAGCCGCGTGCTGAAAATGCTGGAAAAAATGGCCAAAGCGGAAGATCAAACTGAATACCAGACCTTCTGGAATGAGTTTGGTCAGGTGATGAAAGAAGGCCCGGCCGAAGACTTTGCCAATAAAGAAACTATTGCCAAATTATTACGTTTTGCTTCAACGCACGAAGACAGCAGCGAGCAAAAAGTTGGGCTGGAAGCTTATGTCAGCCGGATGAAAGAAGGCCAGGATGAGATTTATTTCCTGGTGGCCGACAGTTATGAAGCGGCCAAACACAGTCCGCATCTGGAAGTACTGCGTAAAAAAGGCATTGAAGTGTTGCTGTTGTCGGATCGGATTGACGAATGGCTGATGCAGCATCTGACCGAATTTGACGGCAAAAAGTTACGTTCAGTGGCCAAAGGCGGGCTGGATCTATCGAAACTGGATGATGAAGAAACGAAAAAAGCCCAGGCCGAAACTGAGCAGCAATTTGCCGCTGTGGTGGCACGTTTTAAAACCGCTCTGGGCGAGCAGGTAAAAGATGTCAAAGTCAGTCACCGTTTGACCGACAGCCCTGCTTGTGTGGTGACCGATGAGTTTGATATGAGCACTCAGATGATCAAACTGATGGAATCAGTGGGTCAGAAAGTGCCTGATGTTAAGCCCATTTTTGAACTGAACCCAGAGCATCAGCTGGTCAAACATATTGCCGATGAGCAGGATGAAAGCCGCTTTAAGCAGTGGGCTGAAGTGCTGTTTGAACAAGCCTTATTGGCAGAACGTGGTAGCCTGAAAAACCCGGCTAGTTTTGTCGGCCGGTTAAATGCCTTGTTGTTAGATCTGGCAAAATAACCTTTGTTGTGATGCAGCGAAAAAGGATGAGCCCCTGTGCTCATCCTTTTTTTTTGCTCAAGCGGACATTTTCTTTAGGTATAACTAAATGGGGAGGGGCAGAATTTAATAGTGATTGCATTAAATTCATGATTTCATTAATTATATTTAGCTGATTTATATAAAAACTATTGGTTGTGTTTTAACCGCTATCACAAGTTATTATTTTCCGTTGATTTTTTGTCTGCCAGCTATGCCCCGAATTACCTGCACTTTGGTCTAATAACATCAGGGAAAGCAGAGCCAAAACATGAAAAAACAGCTTGTTATGATGAAAAATGCTGTTAAAACTGTGATTGCACAGGTTAAGACCAAAGTTGGCTTGACTTATCTGATGAGCAGCCTTTGGGCGACAAATTTCTTGTCTGATGACGGACATTGTGTAAAGATCCAAAGCTTGTGACTATTGGATCAAACCGCAGCTATTCGAGGTTTTTTGTATGCGTATTATTTTGTTGGGTGCCCCAGGTGCCGGTAAGGGAACTCAGGCACAGTTTCTGATGAATAAGTTTGGCATTCCACAAATTTCGACCGGCGATATGCTGCGTGCTGCCATTAAAGAAGGCACACCTCTGGGTTTAGCGGCAAAACAAGTGATGGACGCTGGCCAGCTGGTGTCTGATGATCTGATTATTGGTCTGGTAAAAGAGCGTATTGCCAAAGCCGATTGTGCCAATGGTTTCCTGTTAGACGGTTTCCCTCGTACTATTCCGCAAGCCGACGCGATGAAAGACAATGGTGTTGCTGTGGATCACGTGATTGAGTTTGACGTGCCGGACGATGTGATTGTGGAGCGGATGAGTGGCCGCCGTGTACATCCTGCTTCTGGCCGTGTGTACCACATCAGCTACAACCCGCCAAAAACAGCGGGTAAAGATGACGTTACAGGTGAAGATTTAGTGATCCGTGAAGATGATAAAGAAGAAACAGTGCGCAAGCGCCTGGCTATTTATCATGAACAAACTGAACCGCTGGTGGGTTATTACCGTAACCAGGCCGAACAGGGGCTGACCAAATACCATCATTTAGACGGTACAGCACAGGTAGAAGCAGTCAGTAATCAATTAGCTGCTTTGCTGGCTTAAGCCGGCACTGTGTAAAAAAACCCACCTTCAGGTGGGTTTTTTTATCCCTGAAATAACGGAAAGCGCAATGCAATTTTTGTCAGCACTGTCAGTTTGCATAGTGTTAAACTTCGCAACAGTTTGATTTATAGGGATTGCCATTGTATGACATCCAGGCACCTCAGTTTACCTTTGTCTCAATATGCGGTGGTGTTGGTTAATCTGGGTACACCGGATGAGCCAACGGTACCGGCCATTCAGCGTTATTTAAAACAGTTTTTGTCCGACCAAAGGGTGGTCGATTATCCGGCCTGGCTGTGGCAAATCATTTTACGTGGCATTATTTTACCTTTTCGTGGCCGCCGTGTGGCCAAACTGTATCAGTCGATCTGGTGGCCTGAAGGCTCGCCACTTCGGGTGATCACCGAACGTCAGACAGCAGCGCTTTCGTCCCGTTTAATGATGGCGGGCATGCCGGTGCAGGTCAGATATGCCATGACCTACGGTAACCCTTCGATCAGTTCTGTGCTGGACGAGCTGCGTGCACAAGGGGTTGAGCGTTTTGTGGTGTTGCCGCTTTATCCACAATATTCGGCTACCACCACTGCAGCTATCTCCGATCAGCTGGCGCACTATCAGCTGCAACAGCGGGATCTGCCGCAGATCCGGCTGGTGAAAAACTATCATCACGAATTGACTTATCGTCAGGCACTGGCGGGCTCAGTACGGGCCCATTGGCAACAACATGGCCAGGCTGATGCATTGTTATTGTCATTTCATGGTATTCCGGAGCGTTTTGTCAGGCTTGGTGATCCATACGAGCGGCATTGCCGAGAAACCGCAGCCAATCTGGCGGCCGATTTAGGCCTGACTGCTGAGCAGGTGCTGGTGAGTTTTCAATCCAGGGTTGGCAAAGAAAAGTGGCTGCAACCTTATACCGATCAGTTGCTTGAGCAATTGCCGGGCAAAGGCATTAAAAAGTTACAGGTGTTATGTCCGGCATTTTCGGCGGATTGTCTGGAGACTCTGGAAGAAATTGCGGTAGAAAACTGCGAAGTTTTTCTGCATGCTGGAGGCGAAAGTTATCAGTACATCAAGGCGTTAAATGACTCGCCTTGCCATATTCAGCTGTTTGCGCAGCTGGCATTACAACAATTACAGGGTTGGTAGTATGACTTTATTGATCACTCCTTATTATGCCGCGGCACTGGCCGTATTTTATGTGGGTCTGGCGGCGCTGGTGATCCGCCAACGTTTGAAAAACCGTGTTGGTTTAGGCGACGGTCAAAAACCGGCGCTGGTCACAGCCATCCGGGTACATGGCAACTTTGCCGAGTATGTGCCGCTGCTGTTGGTGCTGCTATTGCTGCTGGAAATTCAGCAGGCTCCACTGTGGCAGTTGCATCTGATTGGTGGCCTGACGCTGGCTGGTCGCGTTTTGCATGCCATTGGATTGAATAAAACCCAGGGCACTTCGGCGCCACGCTTTCTTGGCATGGTGTCTACTTTTGTCGCTTTATTGGCATCCGCCGCATTTTTAGTGATCTAATGATGGCCGTGTCACAGGTGTTTCCGGCAGAGCAGCAGCCAAAGCTGAAGGTCACAGGTCAGGGAGCGCCTATACTGCTGCTGCACAGTTCACTCAGTAGCCATAAACAGTGGTTACCGCTCGCTGCATTATTGTCTGAGCAATTTAGTCTGTGGTTACCCGACTTACAGGGTTATGGCAGCAACAAAGCCGTGGCTGCTGGCGTGACGCCTGAATGGTCTTTGGCTGCTGAAGCGGACGCTATTATGGCGTTGTTAAGTCCTGAGCAAAAAAATGCTGAGCTTATCCTGATAGGACACTCTTATGGCGGGGCAGTGGCGCTTCATCTGGCGCGTACGCAAAAGCTGAACGTCAAAGCCATGGTGTTATTTGAGCCTGTGGCTTTTCACCTGCTGGCGGCCGAAAGTTCAGCAGAAGCTTTGGCCTTAACGGCGGAAGTTAAAGCGCTCTCGCAGCAGATCCCGACACTCGCGGCTTGGGATGCGGCCCGGCTTTTTGTCGATTATTGGCAACAAAAAGATTATTTCCGTTTTTTGCCGGTCAGAATGCAGCAGCAAATGGCTGCCCAGGTATGGAAAGTGCCGCAGGATTTTGCCGCATTGATAGGTGAAGACGCCACTCAGGCCGATTACGCCAGGCTGCAGATGCCGGTGTTGTTAATGCGTGGTGCTGATAGCCGAAGGGCTGCCTTATTGGTGGCTGAGCTGCTGGCACAGAGTTTAACTCAGGTGCAAACCACAACGCTGCCAACAGGCCATATGGGACCGCTGACAGCGCCGGAGTTAGTGAATCAGCAAATTATGGATTTTTTAGCCGGGTTATAACAACACAAAACCCGGCCGTTATTTCTGTTTGTTAGCTACCGCTTGCTACTGTCAGCACCGCAGGCTCTGAATTAGCAGCGGTTTGTTGGTTCAGTAAAGTGGTGGGTTGTGCCTGACCAATAGCAATTTTGCGTGGTTTTAACGCTTCCGGAATTTCCCGCACCAGTTCAATATGCAACAAACCATTGTGCACATTGGCGCCTGTCACGCGGATATAATCCGACAGCTGGAATTTACGTTCAAAGTTGCGCTCGGCAATGCCCTGATGCACAAAACGGCGACCTTCGGTTTTGTCGGCTTTTTGCCCTTTCACCAGCAGGGTGTTGTGTTCGGTTTCCAGTGATAATTCGTGTTGTTCAAAACCCGCCACCGCCATGGTGATGCGGTACTGATCTTCACCGGTAATTTCAATATTGTAGGGTGGATAAGCCGGCTGTTTTTCATTGCGGGCTGCTGCATCCATTAACGATGCCAGGTGATCAAAACCAATAAATGAACGATAAAAAGGAGAAAAATCTAAAGTTGTCATATCCAATTCCTCTTCTGAAGCAAATTAGTTAAATAACTGTTTTACAAGGTGGTATTCGCGTGAATTCCACAGAACAGGACCCTGCTTAGGCATCCTGCTTCATAAAATAGGGGCGTTGTTTTTGCTTTCAAGAGGGCGGGGCAAAATTTCTAACACAGGCCAAAGTTGCTCAAAGTTGGCTTAGCGCTGGCTTCAGCCTGTGCATTAGAGTTCATCAGCTTTTGGTGATTTCTTTGAGTTTATTCAGTGCGGCCTGATAATCCGGTTCTTGTGACAGCAGCGGTACCAGCTGTTGATACACCAGAGTACCTTTGGCATCGATAATCAGCACGGCCCGGGTCAGAATGCCCATGTCCTTGATTCTTAAACCATAGTTACTGCCAAAATCACCCCAGACAGCGTCTGACAACACCCGCAGCTTATCCACTTGTTCTTTTTGGCAAAAACGTTTTTGTGCAAAGGGTAAATCGGTGGAAATAGTGAGTAGCACCACATCTTTAGGCAAGCTCACGACTTGTTCGTTAAATTTTTTCGTCTGAATGGAGCAGACACCGGTGTCGATACTTGGCACTACGCTGAGCAACACAGTTTTCCCGGCAAAATCGCTGAGTTTAACCGCTTTAAATGCTTGATCGGCCACTTTAAAGTCGGGCGCCTGCTGCATCAGTTGCGCTGGCGAGCCTTGCAGCTCCAATGGTCGGTCGCCGGCTTTGACTTCAGAGAGCCTGACCGGCAAATTGGCTGTTAAGTCGGCAGCCAGTGCTGTATTCAGCATCAGGGCAAAACAGACACTGTATTTGAAGGCCGCAGATAAATTTTTCATCTTTTGTTCCTGTTATCCTTGAAAATAATGTAAATACAATTGCTTATGTCGATGATTTTGAGGAAAAAAGCCGTTGTTTTGATTCGCACAATCAAAGGTTCAGCGCTACACTGGATTTAACAATACGTGAATCAGGTGTCTAATGGTAGCAGCGGTATTAATCTGTGATGATTCAAATCTGGCACGCAAACAAATGGCCCGCAGTTTGCCAGCGCAGTGGCAGGATAAAATTTATTTTGCCGGTCATGGTCAGGAAGCTCTGGAAGTTTTAAAGCGTCAGCCTATCGATTTATTATTCCTTGATTTAAATATGCCGATCCTCGACGGCTACGAAGTGCTGCAGGCAATTGGTGAGCAAAAAATACCGGTCAAAGTTGTTGTGGTATCCGGTGATGTACAGCCCGAAGCCCGCGAGCGGGTGATGGCTTTTGGTGCTCTGGATTTTATCCGTAAACCTGTTGCAGCCGATAAGCTCACCGAAGTTCTGGCGCAGTTTGAAGCTCAGCATACAGTGTCAGACAGTAAAAAAGTGCAGGAAAGAGCCATTGAGCTCAATCAAGCCAGCAAAAGTTTTGTGCTTGACCCTGTACTGCGGGATGTATTTCAGGAGCTGACCAACGTGGCTATGGGCCAGGCCGGTGATCTGCTGGCAAGGCTTCTTAAAGTATTTGTTAAGTTACCCATCCCTAATGTCAATGTCATTGAAGTCAGTGAACTGCATATGGCTATCGCTTCGGTGGAACAAAAAGAAACCACTTCGGCAGTGTGTCAGGGTTTTATCGGGGGCGGGGTGTCGGGTGAAGCTTTGCTTATCCTGAATGATTCCAGTTTTGTTGATATTGCCAAACTGATGAATTACGAAGGCAAACTCAATACCAAAGCCGAACTCGAATTATTAATGGATATTGGCAATATTTTGATAGGAGCTGTACTTAAGGGGCTGGCTGAGCAGATTGATATGTCGTTCAGTCAGGGACATCCGGTGGTTCTGGGTCAACATGCGCCGGTCAGTGAGATGATTAAAGCCAATGCCAAACGCTGGAAAAGAACGCTGGCGATTGAAATCAGCTATGGCATCGAAAACTACAATATTAATTGTGATTTGCTGCTGCTTTTTACCGAAGACAGCATTAAAACGCTGAATTACAAAGTCGAATTTTTGTTAGAAGAGTAGTTATGTCACAAATAAACTCTGATGTTGCCGAAGTTCACTGGTTATTAGATATGTTCCAGACCGTTGATGTGGGTCTGGTGGTGCTGACTGCCGATTATAAAATTCAGGTCTGGAATGGTTTTATGGAAAACCACAGTGGTTTAACACCACGCCAGGTGCGTGACAGGTATTTGTTTGATTTGTTTTCTGAAATTGATGAAGGCTGGTTAAAACGTAAATGTGATCCGGTGATTTTGCTGAAAAACCGCGCTTTTACTATCTGGGAGCAGCGCCCTTACATTTTTAAGTTCCGCAACTACAGGCCCATCACAGGCTCTGCTGACTATATGTACCAGAACAGCACCATATTCCCAATCACCGATGTGCGTGGTTTAGTGACCCACCTTTGTATGATTATTTACGATGTCACAGACGTGGCAGTCAGCAGGCTTGAGCTGGAGTCGATGAACGGCCAGTTGAAACAGCTGTCAAAAACTGATTTTCTGACGGAGCTTAATAACAGAGGCCATTGGGAAGATGCGCTGATGCATGAGTTTAAGCGGCTCAAACGCAGTGGCCATCGCAGCAGTTTACTGATGTGTGACATCGACCACTTTAAAAGAGTCAACGACACCTTTGGTCATGCCGCTGGCGATGCGGTGATCAAGGCGGTCGCGCAGGCGGTGAAAAAAAATCTGCGGGAAACCGATGTGGCAGGGCGGTATGGCGGCGAAGAATTTGCGGTGTTGCTGGTAGACACCACTGAAGATCAGGCGATGTATTTTGCCGAACGTCTGAGAAAAACAGTAGAAAATCTGGCTATTGAATATAACCAGCAAATTCTAAAAGTGACAGTCAGTGTTGGTATTGCTGAATATCACAGTGATATGTTGGAACACCGACAATGGTTGGAAGCTGCCGATAAAGCGTTGTATACCTCCAAAGCTAATGGCCGCAATCAGGTGACTTTGTGTAGCGCTCAGCTCAAAGCGTCTTCTTAAGCAACAATAGCCAAATACAGCAGACTATAAAAAACACCGCAATAGCGGTGTTTTTTATGGATTTGGGCAAAATCCCGGTGGCTTGCGCCTTAAAACATTCTCAGCCTTGCCGTGAACAACAGCAAGGCAGAGCTTACACCGGCACCATCATCAGTTGAGTTACTGAGTTATCGTCATTGAGTTGCTCAAGTCGGACGGTAAAACCCCAGAGCCGGTGCAGATGTTTCAGCACTGACGGATAACTTTCGGCAAGCGGTACCCTGTTATTGGGGATAAAACGTAAGGTTAGTGAGCGGTCACCACTGACATCGACATTCCACACCTGAATATTGGGTTCGATATTACTCAAATTATATTGAGCCGACAGCATTTGCCGGATCTTCTGATATCCCTCGTTGTTATGAATAGCGGCAACTTCCAGTGAGTTGTCTTTGTCATCATCGACAATGGCAAAAAGGTGAAAATCACGGATTACTTTTGGAGATAAATACTGGCTGATAAAACTTTCATCTTTAAAGTTTTGCATTGCAAAGTGTAAGGTTTGCACCCAGTCAGAGCCGGCAATATCCGGAAACCATTGTTTATCCTCGGCTGTTGGCTGCTCACAAATACGGCGGATATCAGTAAACATGGCAAAACCAAGTGCGTAAGGGTTGATGCCGGAATAATATTTTGAGTTATAGGCGGGCTGAAACACCACATTGGTATGGTTATGCAGTACTTCCAGCATAAATTTGTCGGTAACCAGGCCTTCACCATACAGATGCTGCAAAATGGTGTAATGCCAGAAAGTTGCCCAGCCTTCGTTCATCACCTGTGTTTGTTTTTGTGGATAAAAATACTGCGAAATTTTGCGCACTATCCGCACTATCTCGCGCTGCCAGGGTTTTAATAAAGGTGCGTTCTTTTCAATAAAATACAGGATGTTTTCCTGTGGTTCGGCCGGAAAGTGACGCTCTTGTGTGACAGCATGTTGCTCTTTATTTGGAATGGTTTTCCATAGCTGATTCACCTGAGACTGCAGGTAACTTTCCCTGTCTTTTTGTCGGCGCTGCTCTTCATCCATCGAGATTTTTTGTGGTCTTTTATAACGATCAACACCGTAATTCATCAGGGCATGGCAGGAGTCGAGAATATCTTCAACTTCGCTGACACCATATTTTTCTTCACAGTCACTGATATATTTTTTGGCAAAAACCAGATAGTCGATAATAGAAGAGGCGTCTGTCCAGGTTTTAAATAAATAGTTGTTTTTAAAAAAAGAGTTATGTCCATAACAGGCATGAGCCATCACCAGTGCCTGCATGGTAATGGTGTTTTCTTCCATCAGGTAAGCAATACAGGGATTGGAGTTGATGACAATTTCATAGGCCAGCCCCATATGGCCTCTTTTGTAGTTTTGTTCGGTCTGTATAAACTTTTTGCCATAAGACCAGTGGTGATAACCAATAGGCATGCCCACACTGGAATAAGCGTCCATCATTTGTTCGGCGGTGATAATTTCAATCTGATTCGGGTAATAATCGAGCTGAAAAAATTTAGCAACCCGCTCAATTTCAGTCTGATATTGCTGCAGCAGTTCAAAAGTCCAGTCCGGACCATCAGACAGCGGTTGCACTGTTGCAGCTGTGGTTTTTCGTTTAGCGGTCATAGCGCACTCCTTAGCAGCACGGGGCCGCAGGCATTCTGATTAGCTGGCACCATGTCAGGCTGATTGCCTGTTCACACTTTTGCGAAACAGTTCGCGGAACACCGGATAAATATCACTGACCTGACGGATAGGCTGAATGGCAAAATTGTCAAAGCTGCGCAGCAGTTTTTCATATTCCAGCCACAGGCTTTGATGCGGTCTTTGTGTAATTTCGATATAAGCGTAATAGCGCACCCAGGGCAGCAATTCTTCGGTCAGAATAGTGGCACATTGGGGGCTGTCGTCGGCCCAGTTGTCGCCGTCCGACGCCTGAGCTGCGTAGATATTCCACTGAGTGGGGTCATATCTTTCTTTGACAATTTCAGCCATCAGTTTTAGCGCGCTGGACACTATGGTGCCGCCCGTTTCCTGTGAATAAAAAAACTCCTGTTCATCCACTTCTTTGGCTTGAGTGTGGTGGCGGATATAGACCACATCAACATTTTTGTAGCTTCGGCTTAAGAACATATAAAGCAGAATATAAAAACGTTTGGCCATGTCTTTGGTGGCTTGATCCATTGAACCTGATACGTCCATCAGGCAAAACATCACAGCTCTGCTGGTTGGTTCCGGCCTTTTGGCAAAATTGCGAAAACGCAAATCAAAACTGTCGATAAAAGGCACGGCGGCGATGCGTTTTTTCAGCTCTTCCACTTCAGCTCTGAGTTGCTGCAACTTGTGTTCGTCCGGCACAGCTTCTTGTTGCAGCTCTGCAATTTGTTGCTCCAGTGCCTTCAGATCTTTCTTTTTGCCGGCACTCATGGCAACACGACGGGCCAGCGAACCTTGCAACGACCTGACAATATCAATATTGCTGGGTACCCCTTCCGAGCGGTAACCAGCACGTACATTCTTAAATTGCACCAACTTATCTAACTGATTTTTCTTCAGATTTGGCAGTTCTAAATCTTCAAACAATAAATCCAGGTATTCGTCTTTTGAAATGGAAAATACAAATTCGTCTTCACCTTCACCATCCTGACTGGCGTCCCCCTGACCTGAACCGCCGCCCTGACCACCCAAAGGTCTTTTGATCCTGTCGCCCGGGCTGAACTGATCATTGCCCGGATGGATCATCTCTCTGTGACCCCCTTTGCCCTGGTGAAAAAACGGCTCGGTAATGTCTCGGCCAGGAATAGACACAGATTCACCGCTATCGATATCGGTGACACTGCGTTTACTGATGGCATCGGAAACAGCCTGTTTAATCTGCTGTTTATAACGGCGGATGAACCGTTGCCGGTTCACCGCACTTTTGTTTTTTCCGTTCAGGCGTCGATCGATAAAATGCGCCATAAAACCTCCGGCTAACCCCTGGCATCACTGAGACTTGCGAACGCGCAGATACCATTCTGACAGCAGTCGCACCTGTTTGCGGGTGTAGCCTTTTTCCATCATCCGATCGACAAAATCATCATGTTTTTTCTGATCATCAGTCGAGGTTTTGGCATTAAATGAAATCACCGGCAACAGCTCTTCGGTGCTGGAGAACATTTTTTTCTCGATCACAGTGCGCAGTTTTTCATAGCTGGTCCAGGTTGGATTTTTGCCATTGTTTTTGGCTTTGGCACGCAGCACAAAATTAACAATTTCATTGCGAAAATCTTTTGGATTGCTGATGCCTGCCGGTTTTTCAATTTTCTCCAGCTCAGCATTTAAGGCGGAGCGGTCAAATAACTGGCCTGTTTCCGGATCGCGGTATTCCTGATCCTGGATCCAGAAGTCAGCATAAATCACATAACGGTCAAAAATGTTCTGGCCATATTCAGAATAGGACTCCAGATAAGCGGTCTGAATTTCTTTGCCAATAAATTCAACATATTTAGGGATCAGATAACCTTTGAGATGTTCAAGGTAACGTTCCGCCACATCGGCCGGAAATTGTTCCCGTTCAATTTGTTGCTCCAGCACATAAAATAAATGTACCGGATTGGCGGCCACTTCAGTGCTGTCAAAGTTAAAGACCCTGGACAGAATCTTAAAGGCAAAGCGGGTAGAAAGCCCGGTCATGCCTTCGTCAACGCCGGCGTAGTCACGGTATTCCTGATAGGATTTTGCTTTTGGATCTGTGTCTTTTAAACTTTCGCCGTCATAAACCCGCATTTTGGAATACAGGCTGGAGTTTTCCGGCATTTTTAATCGGGATAACACGGCAAACTGCGCCAGCGAAGTCAGGGTGCCCGGGGCACAAGGTGCTACTTTTAACTCGCTGTGCTCAAGCAGTTTTTCGTAAATTTTGACTTCTTCCGACACCCGCAGGCAATAAGGCACTTTAACGATATACACCCTGTCTAAAAAAGCCTCATTGTTTTTATTGTTGCGAAAGGTTTGCCATTCAGATTCGTTACTGTGCGCCAGAATAATGCCTTCAAAGGGCAGGGCGGCTAAACCTTCAGTGCCGTTGTAATTGCCTTCCTGAGTGGCGGTGAGCAGTGGATGCAGCACTTTAATAGGTGCTTTAAACATCTCAACAAATTCCATAATGCCCTGGTTGGCACGGCACAAAGCGCCGGAGTAACTGTAGGCATCCGGGTCATTCTGTGCAAAATGCTCCAGCTGACGGATATCCACTTTACCGACCAAAGAGGCGATATCCTGATTGTTTTCATCGCCGGGTTCAGTTTTGGCGATGGCAATTTGATCCAGAATGGACGGGTATTTTTTCACCACGCGGAACTGGCTGATGTCCCCGTTAAACTCATGCAGTCTTTTACTGGCCCAGGGCGACATAATGGTTTTTAAATAACGTTTTGGAATGCCGTATTCCTGCTCCAGAATATTGCCATCTTCCTGACCGTCAAACAGGCAAAGTGGGTGGTCATACACAGGCGAGCCTTTGAGGTAATAAACCGGCACCTGTTGCATCAGCGATTTGAGTTTTTCCGCCAGTGATGATTTACCACCGCCCACAGGACCTAGCAGATACAAAATTTGTTTGCGCTCTTCCAGCCCCTGAGCCGAGTGTTTCAGATAAGAAACTATTTGTTCTATCGCATCTTCCATGCCGTAAAATTCAGAAAAAGCCGGGTAACGGGCAATGACCCTGTTGGAAAATAACCGGCTTAATTTCGGATCTTGTGCTGTGTCAATAAATTCTGGCTGACCTATGGCCATCAACAATCGCTCAGCAGCACTGGCGTAACAGCTTTTATCGTTTTTGCACAAAGCGAGGAATTCAGAAATGCTGTATTCCTCTTCTTTGGCCGCTTCGTACCTAGACTTATAGTGCTCAAAAATGCCCATATGCACCTCCGCAACCTTGTCAAAGAAACTTGAGACTGAAACTGATGCTGTAATTCAAGGTTAGACAGTAAAACTACGCTTTGCTTGGCTAATTCACAGAATTTTATGCAATTTTCGATAAAGCGTTATTTCAGTTTGGTCTGATTGGCAACAAGCGTAGCTGAAGAAAAGCAGAGGTGAAGGCAATAAAAAACCCGGTTTAAACCGGGTTTTTTATGATTGGCAACCTGAAGTTACGCCAGAGTAAAAAATTACTTGGCGAAGTTTTCGGCGGCAAATTTCCAGTTCACCAGCGCCCAGAAGGCGTTCAGGTAAGTTGGACGGGCGTTACGGAAATCGATGTAATAAGCATGTTCCCATAAATCCACAGTCAGAACAGGCGTCAGGCTGGCGTCTGTTAATGGTGTACCGGCGTTGCTGGTATTGACGATATCCAGAGTGCCGTCTGCTTTTTTCACTAACCAGGTCCAGCTAGAACCAAAGTTGTTCACTGCTTTATCGTTAAAAGCAGTTTGGAAAGCAGCAAATGAACCCCATTTGGCGTTGATGGCGTCAGCTAAAGCACCTGTTGGTTCGCCACCGGCATTTGGAGCCAGGCAGTGCCAGTAAAAAGTGTGGTTCCAGATCTGGGCGGCGTTGTTAAATACCGGGCCTTCTGAAGTTTTGATGATATCTTCCAGTGATTTACCAGCAAATGCAGTGCCTTCAATCAGAGAGTTCAGTTTCACCACATAAGCGTTGTGATGTTTGCCGTGGTGGTAGTCCAGAGTTTCTGGGGAGATATGAGGTAATAACGCATCTTTTGCGTATGGTAATGCTGGTAATTCAAAGGCCATTGTAATTCTCCACTGACATTGTTTATGGTTTCTGCATCGCGTAGACTACAAAACCTGACTAAAATACTCAAGTTTTACCTGAGGTTTTGCCGGTTTCTTCACCTGTTGATGCTCTCTTTCTGCTGGCATTAATTTTTGGGGCAAAACTTGAAAACTCAAGTGGCCGGCCACAATTCGTCTGGTAAAATGCGCTAACTTTTTATGTGCCCCAGGGCAGAGGTTTTTTATGGAAACTATCGACAAAATTAAACAACAACTGGCTGATAACCCAATTATTCTGTTTATGAAAGGGTCGCCAAAATTCCCAAGCTGTGGTTTTTCTGCTCAGGCCTCTCAGGCGCTGATCGCTTGTGGTGAACAATTTGCGTATGTCGATATTCTGCAAAACCCGGATATCCGTGCTGAATTACCAAAATTTGCCAACTGGCCAACTTTCCCGCAATTGTGGGTGGAAGGTGAGCTGATTGGTGGTTGTGACATTATGCTGGAAATGTTTCAGCGTGGTGAATTACAGCCGTTAATTAAAGAAACTGCGGCTAAATACAAAAAGCCGGATGCAGAATAAGCAGCATAAAGTGTTGTTGCTGCAGTCATCACTGTGGTTAGCCTGATAAAAAAAGCAGCGTCAGCTGCTTTTTTTATGCGGTTTAGTCTGAACCTGGATTTGCTGCAGGCTTAAAACCTGAATAACATGCCCGTCTCAGGCAGCGTCAGTATCTGAGTCTTGTTCTGAGATTTCGTCATCGCTGTTGTCGTCGGCAAATAATGGCGGAGGCCAGCCACCAAGGGCGTGCCAGCGATTAACGATGTAACAAAAGAGTTCTGCAGTGCGCTCAGTGTCGTACAAGGCGCTGTGTGCTTCTTTGTTATCAAAGGCAATGCCTGCCGCCTTGCAGGCTTTGGCTAGCACTGTCTGACCTAACGCCAGTGCCGCCAAAGTTGTAGTGTCAAAAGACACAAAAGCATGAAAGGGTGAACGTTTGATATGATTACGTTCAACAGCTGCATTTAAGAAACCCTGATCAAAAGCCGAGTTATGAGCGACCATCACTGCTCTCTGGCAACCAGCGTCTTTTTGCGCTTTGCGGACCGCTTTAAAAATTTCAGTCAGCGCTTCGCGTTCAGAAACAGCACCACGCAGCGGGTTGTAGGGGTCGATGCCATTAAAAGCCAGTGAGCTTGGATTCAGTACTGCGCCTTCAAAAGGCTCTACATGAAAATGCAAAGTGCGGTCGATGCACAGATTGCCATTATCATCCATGGTCAGCAGTGTGGCGGCAATTTCCAGTAACGCATCGGTTTGGGCATTAAAGCCTGCGGTTTCGACGTCGATAACTACAGGATAATAACCGCGGAATCGTTGCGAAAATAATGTTGTTTGTGTCATATCCAAACCAGCCTGACTATGGGGGCACGCAGTATGCCAAAAAAAACGCCGGTCGTCTTGTTGCGGCACAGCCTTTGCAGGAAAAATCTTATCAGCCAGCAAATGCTGGCAATGCCCCAACTGGAGAACAGCGTGTGAAGGCTGGAGGTGCAATGAAATTTGTTGGTTATCTGTGTCTGAGCCTGTGCTCCCTGCAGCTTCTGGCCAGCAGTGAACAATCGCCATTGCCGGCTGAGCGGCAAAACGTGCGGCAATATGTTGCCACTATTGAACAGGCAAACTGGTCAGTAAAAACAGCCACAGCGCTGCAATGTGAACTCAGTCACACCATTCCTAATTTTGGCGAGGTGAGTTTTGTCAGTCATTCCGGCAAAGAACTGAATTTACTATTTGCACTGAAAATGACGCGGATGCCGGATGACTATGGGCTCGCTAAAGTATTGTCGGTGCCGCCGGCCTGGCGTGCCGGTGAGCAAGCCAAAGCCATTACCGATTTTGAACTGTTAAAACAATTTGATGGTGATTTAGCTAAAAAAGAAGCCTGGACTTTGCTGACAGAGCTGGAGCAGGGCTTTAGCCCAACCTTTTATTTTGCAGACTGGCACAGCCCTTTTGACCAAATTGCAGCTGCGGTCAATCCGGTGCAGTTTGCCGGCCCTTATCAGAAGTTTAATCAGTGTATGGCGGGTTTATTACGTTATACCTTTGACGATATTGCCATGACAGTGCTGAACTATCAGTCCAACAGCGACGAGCTGACACGGGAGTCAGAAGCAAGGCTAAAACAAATTGCTGAATATCTGCAGCATGACAAGAGCATAGTTTCGGTCCGGATTGATACCTATACCGACAGTTATGGCGGGCGCTGGATCAACGAAGAATTGTCGCGTAAAAGAGCGGCGACCTTAAAAGCCTTTTTTGTTGAAGCCGGTATTGAGGAAAGCAAAATTGATACTGAAGGTTTTGGCGAAAAACGTCATGTGGCACCGAACGACACGCCAAGAGGGCGGGGGGTTAACCGCAGGGCGGTGATCCAGCTGGCCCGGCTTTAACCCAACGCAAGCGCACAATACAAATCAAAAAGGCGTCTTATAAAGACGCCTTTTGTTTGGTTAAAAACCGTGCCGGATGGATCAGCACACTAAGCTTTTCCGAAAGGGGCAAGGGTTCGTTGCACAACTGTGCCGCCAGTTGCTGTGCAAGCAAAGGTGCAAATAACAAACCTCGGGCGCCCAAACCGCCAAAGAGGTGAAGGCCTGGCGCAATAAAGCCTGCAACCGGCAGATGATCCGGCACTGTAGTGCGAAGCCCGGCTTTTGCCGACTCCACTTTGGCATCGTTAAACCAGGCCGGTTGTTGTAATACCTGCTGCACCAGTGCCAGGTTGGCTTGGTTGTCGCTCTCCAGCAGCAGTGCTTGTTGCCTGCTGCGGTCAAAAGTAGCGCCGACACAATGTAAGCCATCCAGCGCTGGCGTCAGATAACCCTGATGGCAAATTACTGTTTTTAAAGGCGCCATAGCCTGGGATCTCACATGACTGACCTGGCCACGCACCAGGTTCAGTGGCAAAAACTGAGTTTGGGCAAAACTGTGGATTTGGCTGCCACAAGCCAGCACCAGGTTTTTTGTATACAAAAGTTGTGGTTGATGGCGATGCACATCTTCTGCATCAAGCTGCCAGGTTGCGCTGTTGGCCTGCCACTCTAACCGATTGACCTTGCAGCCAAAAATAACTTCAAAACCGCTTTGTTGCTGTAAATACTTCAGTGCCGCCTGACAAAAAGCCTGAGGGGCTATCCAGCCCCCGGCCGGATAATACAAACCAGCAAAGGGCAGGGATAAACCTGCGACAGCGGACGCTTGATCTGCATCAAACTGTTGAAATAAACAACCCTGATAAGCGGGCTCTGCGGCCATTTTCTGTTGGCGCACTGCCAGAGTCTGATTGCAGGCGAGTGTGAGCACTCCACAAAAATCCGCAGGAAAATCAAATTGTTGTTTTAGTTTCTGGTAAAACCGAGCCGCAAAACCAAAGGCCAGTGCATGCAGCATAGACACAGGGCTCCAGCTGGCCTGCAGCTGCGGATACAAAGCACCTTGTCTGTTATGGGAAGCCTGTTGTGCTACAGCATCATCCATACACAATAACCTCACCTGACGGCCGTGCTGTTGCAGTGTCAGTGCCAGACTGATTGCCGCCAGACCGCCACCAACAATAGTGATCAAGTCCGGTTGTGCTGCGGTTTGGGTGGAGGCTGAGGATTCAGCGGCTTGCTCAGGCTGTTCTGGCAGTTGAGGTGGGGATGGAATATCAGGCTGAAAAATACCAATACACATTTCGCGTTTGCGGCCATAACCTTTGACTTTTTTTACAGCAAAACCTACGTCGGCTAAACCGCGGCGGACCAGGCCTGCGCTGGTAAAAGTGGCCACTGTAGTGCCGGTTTGGCTTAAGCGCGCCATCTGGCTGAATAATTCAGGTTGCCACATCTGCGGGTTTTTACTGGGCGCAAAACCATCCAAAAACCAGGCATCGGCGCTGTTTTGCGCGCTCAGTTGTGGCATAGAATCATGTACATCGCCAAGCCACAAATCGAGCGTAACTCTGCCTTCGTCAAACTGCAGCCGGTGACAACCAGCTACAGGCTCCGGATATTGCGACACTAACAAAGCGGCAAGTTCAGCCAGCAGCGGCCAGCTCTCGAGCGCTTTGGCCAGATCTTGTTTTTTCAGCGGATATTTTTCAAAGGTGCTGAAATACAGACGTTCACAACAAACGGATGGCGCTTCTTTTTGTGCCACACGGAAATTTTGCCAGGCCAGCAGAAAATTCAGTCCGGTGCCAAAACCGGTTTCGATAATATGAAAATAACGGCGCTGGTGATTAAAAAAACGTTGTGGCAAACCGTTTTGCTGCAAAAACACGTATTGGGTTTCTTCCAGCCCGCTTTCGTTGGAAAAATACACATCATCAAATAAATCAGAAACCGGGGTTCCCTGCTCGTTGTAGTGAATACTGGCGCTTTGAATAGGTTGCATAACGGGCTCTCAAAAAAAACGCCACAGTTTAACCTGATTGTCATTTGTTTGGATAATAGTGTACAACTGTGCGCTGAAATTGGACCAGTTCGGCATGAAAAGTCCGTACAATGTTTTTCGTTAATTTTTTATCCAACGTTTTTCGGTCTCAGACCAGCTTCAGGAGTCAGAATGAAAAGAGCAGTGATCACCGGATTGGGCATAGTCTCCAGCATCGGTAACAATCAGGCGGAAGTATTGGCGTCATTAAAAGCCGGCCGCTCAGGGATCACCTATTCACAGGAATTTGCCGATCTGGGCCTGCGTTCGCAAGTCTGGGGAAATATCAAACTCGACACCGGCGAGCTGATTGACCGCAAAGCCTTACGTTTTATGGCCGACGCTGCCGCTTTTGCTTATATCTCCATGCAACAAGCCATTGAAGATGCTGGTTTAACCGAAGAGCAGGTGTCACATCCGCGCACCGGTTTAGTAGTAGGTTCAGGTGGTGCTTCATCAAAAACTCAGGTGGAAGCCGCTGACATTCTGCGCGAAAAAGGCGTCAAAAGAGTCGGGCCTTATGTGGTGCCAAAAACCATGTCGAGCACCTGTTCAGCCTGTTTAGCCACACCATTTAAAATTAAAGGCGTGAACTATTCCATCAGTTCAGCCTGTGCTACCAGTGCTCATTGTATTGGCCATGCGGTAGAGCTGATTCAGCTGGGCAAACAAGACATTATTTTTGCCGGTGGTGGTGAAGAAGTGCACTGGACCTTAGCGATGGAATTTGACGCTATGGGCGCACTGTCGAGCAAATATAACGACACGCCGGAAATTGCGTCACGTACTTATGATGCGAACCGCGATGGTTTTGTCATCAGTGGTGGCGGCGGTATTCTGGTGATTGAAGAGCTGGAACACGCTTTAGCCCGCGGCGCAAAAATTTATGCGGAAATCGTCGGTTATGGCGCAACCTCAGACGGTTACGATATGGTGGCACCAAGTGGTGAAGGCGCTGTGCGTTGTATGCAAATGGCGATGCAAGGTGTAGATGCACCTATAGACTACGTCAACACCCATGGTACCAGTACGCCAGTGGGGGATGTAAAAGAGCTGGGTGCTATTCAGGAAGTATTTGCCGGTAAATCACCTGCGATTAGCGCCACCAAAGCCATGACAGGCCACGCCTTAGGCGCTGCCGGTGTGCATGAAGCCATTTATTCGCTGCTGATGATGGAACACGGTTTTATTGCGCCATCTATTAACATCAGCGAGTTGGATGAAGCGGCCAAAGGTCTGAACATAGTGACCGAAGCTCGTCCGGCCGATTTAAATACGGTGATGTCAAACAGCTTCGGTTTTGGCGGCACCAATGCCACTTTAGTGATGCAAAAATATCGCAGTTCATAAAAAATACCGCGCTTAATAACTGCACCGCTGTTAACAGTGTTGCTCTTAAGTCTAAGCTGCAAAACGGAACCACAAAGCCACCAACAGGTGGCTTTGTTTTTGGCAGCGTTTTAGAATGCCGGCCTGACTTGTAATCTCTATGGTTACAGCTCGCCGATAAAACCTCTGGCAGGAGCGCTGATGTTAAAAATTTATGCTGATGAAAATATGCCTTATGTGCAGCATTTTTTTGCTGGGCTTGGGCGGGTGCAGCTGGTGGATGGCCGCAATCTGACGCCAGCGCAAGTGGCTGATGCCGATGTGTTGCTGGTGCGCTCAGTTACCAAAGTTAACGCTGAATTATTGTCACAAAACAACAAGTTAAAGTTTGTTGGCACAGCCACTATCGGGGTTGACCATATAGACCAGTCTTATTTGCAACAGCAGGGCATCCATTTTAGCAGCGCGCCAGGCTGTAATGCGCAGTCGGTGGTGGAATACGTGCTCAGCAGCTTATTTTTATTGGCCGAGCAACAACAAAAACCGCTGCAGCAATGGACTATAGGTGTGGTGGGTGTTGGGCAAATTGGCTCGCGCCTGGTCAAAGCTTTACAGGCTTTGCAGGTAAAGGTGTTGCAATGCGACCCGCTGCGTGCGGCTGTTGAGTCGGACTTTGCGCATACGCCATTTGCAGACTTGCTCAAACAGGTCGATGCGTTAAGTTTTCACGTTCCGCTCGTAAAAAGTGGCGAACATGCCACCTTCAAACTGCTGAACAGCCAGACGTTGGCGCAGTTAGCGCCAGAGGTGGCCATTATTAATGCCTCGCGCGGTGAAGTCACCTGTAATCAGGCGCTGCTTGCTGAGGCTCAAAGGCTTGCACAAAATGGCAGCCAAAGACCACTGGTGCTGGATGTCTGGGACAACGAGCCCTTGGTGCTGAAGGCTCTGGTGCCTTATTGCCGGATTGCCACTGCCCATATCGCTGGCCATAGCATTGAAGGTAAAGCCCGTGGCACTGAAATGTTGTATCAGGCGCTTTGCCGTTTATTAAAAATTCAGCCACAGCATAACCTGCATGATTTTTGCCCGTCTCCTGTGATGGAAATGCTGCAAATTTCTGCAAATTTTGGACTTTCAGATGTCCAAAATCTGTGCCGTATGTTATATGATGTGCGCCGTGATGACGCTTTATTCAGATATCATCTGAATGGCAACGGGTTTGACTGGCTCAGAAAACATTATCCACCGCGACGTGAATTCAGTTCGTTGCGGTTAGCGACCCCAGGGGGCGCAATTCCAGAATATTTAACGCAGTTAGGTTTTAGCAGCCAGTAAAAGAGGAAAGACGATATGGCGCAGCAATTCGACGTCGCAGTATTAGGCGCAACCGGTTTAGTCGGTCAGCATCTGATTGAAATTCTTGAACAACGCGATTTTCCGGTGAAACGGTTGATTCCTTTAGCGAGTAGTCGTTCTGCTGGCGGTTTTGTGACCTTCAAGGGTAAACAGATTGAAGTGCTGGATGCTGAAACTTTTGACTGGTCAGAAGCCCAAATCGGTTTGTTCTCCGCAGGTGGCAGCGTGTCGGCCATTTACGCCCCACGCGCTGCTGACGCAGGTTGTGTGGTGATCGACAACACCTCACACTTCCGTTATGAAGCGGATATTCCGCTGGTGGTGCCTGAAGTGAATGCCCATGCTATTGCCGATTATCGCAACCGCAACATCATTGCGAACCCAAACTGCTCCACTATTCAGATGCTGGTGGCGTTAAAACCTATTCATGATGCGGTGGGCATTACGCGCATTAACGTCGCCACCTATCAGTCAGTGAGCGGTGCTGGCCAACAGGGTGTAGAAGCACTGGCACAGGAAACTGCGCAGTTGTTAAACGGTCGTCCTATTGAAAGCACTGGCAAATTCAGCCGTCAGATTGCGTTTAACGTCATTCCGCAAATTGATGTGTTCCTGGACAACGGTTACACCAAAGAAGAAATGAAAATGCACTGGGAAACCCAGAAAATTATGGGTGATGACCATATTGCGGTAAACGCCACTGCGGTGCGGGTGCCGGTGTTTTACGGCCACGCCGAAGCTGTACATCTGGAAACCCGTCATCCAATCAGCGTGGAGCAGGTCAAAGCCTTGCTTGCCAATGCCCCTGGTGTGACTTTGCTGGAAGATAATGCTGATTTCCCAACTCAGGTGGGCAACGCTCAGGGCCAGGACGATGTGTTTGTTGGCCGGGTGCGCAAAGACTTGTCTTATGAAAACGGCCTGAACCTGTGGATTGTTGCTGACAATATCCGCAAAGGTGCTGCCACTAACAGTATTCAGATTGCTGAACATCTCATTCGCGATTATCTGTAACCCGCGAGTATTGGTAAGCAACCTATTGGTTGGCAAAAAGCTCCCTCACCGGGAGCTTTTTTATTGATGTTGAATGATGTTGTTATGACCAGAACTGCGACCTGGCAAATTATTGTTTGTTCATTAATTTCCCGTCTTTAGTTAAGTTTCCGCTGTTTCGGCAGATAAAATTGCATCACTGCAGCAAAGCGCAGATCGCATTGTGCGGCAAACTGGTTTAGGATCGGCGCTTTGAACTGCCAGCGAATGTGGAACAATGCTTGCAGTGAAGATTTTATTCTCAAAAGCTGAGGCGATGACACCGCATCTTCGAGTGGGCTCAACGGCCACTGCAGCGGTAAAGGATATTGGAATGCATCATCTGCGATTATTGATCCTGTTGCTGATTGTCAATTTTATGACGGTCGCCTGGGCGGACACCACGGCCAAATTACGTGGACCTAAAGAATTTGACGCCCCAGTTGTCACAAGGCTGGGGCC